>Ga0207016_1117_pt1 | contig 16208 bp, 10 predicted proteins | sample Alteio_BWMinCont_54_FD_153469 | JGI IMG/M metagenome (GOLD analysis project Ga0207016, IMG submission 153469) | Enriched cells from forest soil in Barre Woods Harvard Forest LTER site, Petersham, Massachusetts, United States -... | ecosystem: Environmental > Terrestrial > Soil > Temperate forest >...
CTGGTCAACATCAGGTTCCGGAGCTACTCTTTTGTATACGTTCACACCTACCACTACTACATCAAATGTAAATGTTACAGATATCGTCAGCATTCTTACGGGAACAGCAGCAACACTCAGTGGGGCTACCGTTACGTCAGGTACACCAGGTAGTGTTACTATTACCTCTACTTGCTCTTTATCATCGCAGGGCGGAGGTTTAGCAAGTATTACTGTAGCATCGCCAATTACGGCTGCTAATATTTCTGCTTCTACATCCTACACTTTAACGCTTACTTCTACCGGAAATATTGCGGTTAATAGTAGCTCTGCAATAAATTTAGCGGGAGCAACAAATAGTGCCGGCTACAAGGGAGATAATTTAGTTTTAACAGCAACTGGTATATGTGCCATTTCAATTAATAGCGCCATAACTACAACAGGAGGAGCAGCAGGGAGTAATAATGCAAATACAGGGGGTGTTGGAGGAAATATTAATATAAATACAGCATCCGGATTAATAAATATTGCTGCTGCATTAACTTCAAATGGAGGTACAGGCGGTAATCAACAAAGTGGTTTTACTAATCCTGCGGGAGCAGGAGGAAATGCCGGTACTATTGCTATAGTAGGCGGAACAGGTGGTATAACCATTGCAACTACAGGAAGTTTAAATACACAAGGAGGGGCTTCTGGGCTTATAGGCTGTACCGGCTGTTTTCCTGCAAATAGTAGTTCGGGTAATGGTGGTTCCATACAATTAACTGCCACAGGGGGAACAATTACTTTATCCGGTACTGGTGCAACAATAACTACTACTCCTTTTCAATCAGCGGCTAGTCTTGGGCAGGGAGCTAATGGTGGAGCAGCAGGAGCTGTAACTATAGCAGGTTCTAATATATCTATACTAACAGGTTCAATTATATCAGCTGTCGGTGGTATGGCTGGTACCACGCAATCTGGCCAAACAAATGGTACAGGTGGTGCCGGTAAAAATATTTCAATAACAACAACCGGTACAGGTGCTGCTGCGCTGTCAATCGCAGGAAGTTTATCAACTTCAGGAGGTGCTGCGGGTACAGGAGGTACAGGCGGTGCACAAGGTGCTCCGGGCACTTTTACAATTAATAATGCAGGTAGTTCGGATGTAATTTCGGGCGTTCTTGCAGCTACCGGCCCTTCAGGTAATACTGCCGGTACACTAACTAAAAGCGGATCCGGTCTTGTAACTCTTTCAAATACAAATACCTATAATGGAGCTACCACAATTTCTGCAGGTACGTTACAAACAGCCAGTACATCAAGCATACCGGCTAACAGTAATGTGATCATAAACAGTGGTGGCACGTTGAGTGGTAGTGGAACCTTTACAGAAACCCTGGGTACGCTTACCCTTAGTGGTAATGGAGCAATTACTTATACGTCTGGAGTGCCACAGTTTAAGTTTGCGAACAGCGCTTCAGTTTCCTGGGGAAGCTTTGTACTGACTGTGAATGGATGGACAGGTACAGGAGGCAGCAGCGGCAGCAGTACTGGTGGCAAGCTGTTTTTTGCTACCTCAACAGCAGGGTTAACTGCTGGTCAATTAGCTGCTATAACTTTTTCGTCCTACCCGCCAGGGGCAAGCTATGTAACTTCTCCCTCTACTACAGGTGAAGTTGTGCCAACAGGTAGTCGTCTTATAATAAACACAACAGCTGCAACGTCTATAACAACAACATCGGCAACTATTAATGGTACTATGGTTAACAGCGGTACATTAGGCGTTACCGGTTCTTTTGATTATGGTGCAGGTAATTATACAGATCATGCGGGAGTGGCTTCAATACCAAGTTCAATACCTGCTACAGGAACAACGAATGATTCGGCTTTTACGGTAACTTCATTAATACCAAATACTTTATATCAATTCAGGGCTAATTATATTATTGGTGGTGTTACTACCAACAGTACCAGCGGGCTAACTTTTGTTACACTACCTACTCCGCCAACGGGTATTACTGCAAACACACCAACAACGAGTAGTTTTACTGTTAGCTGGACTGCCCCTTCAAATATAGGAGGAGCGTTAGGTACTGCTTATAAGTACAATGTTTACGTGTCGACAGATAATATTACTTACACATTAGCAACAGGCGGAGCTAATCTAAGTACTAATACCGCATCTATTACAGGTTTAGCATCGAATACAGTTTATTATTATGAAGTACAGACAGTAAGTACCCTCGCGGGAACACCAACATCAACATTTGATAAATCAACAGCAGAGAATAATCCAACAACAATAGCTACATTATCAGCTTTACCAACAACACAGCCTACAACATTTACAGCTAGTTGCCCGCAAGAAACATTAAGCTGGTCAGCGGTAACGGGTCTGCCAACCAGTGGTCAGGCAACAAGAGTGGGATATATTATTTTACGTAAAGCGGGCAGTTCGGCGCCTCTGGCAACAAGTGGTATAAACAGGTATTCGCCGTATTCAACACAGTTTATTGCTAATTTACCTGTGGGGGTAACTATAATAGATTCTATCTCTTATGCAAGTGCCAGTTTACCCGGCGGCACACTTACGTTTTTAGATACGGTTTCTACCATAGGTACATATAGTTATGAATTAGTGCCGTTTACATTTGATGGAACACCTGCAGATTCTACCTATAATTATTTCGTTACAGGTGCAAAAACAGTATTAAATGTTAGTATAATTAAAGGCAGTACATGGCTTGGAAATAATAACAATTGGAATGATGCATCAAATTGGTGTGGCGGTAGTGTACCAACATCTACTACTGATGTAGTAATACCCGGTGGTTTAGGTACTTATCCATTTTTAGCTACTACAGGCATCAGTACTATTGGTTACGTAAGGAATGTTACCATTGGAGCAGGAGCTTTGCTTACAGTTGGCTCAGGCGGTTCCTTATCTGTTTATGGAAATATTAGTAATAGTGGTGGGGTCTTTAATGCAACAGCCGGCACTATAGTAATGGCGGGCTCCTCAGCTCAAACAATTGGTGGCAGTATGTTTACATCGGCAACGATCCAAAATTTATCAGATAGCAATACAAATACTGTTTCGGGCTTAACAATCAACAACAGTACTGCCGATTCACTAAATATTACCGGCCAGTTAAATTTCCCTTTTGCTACCGCTATACTTACTACAAATGGTATATTATCCTTGGTTTCAAATGCAGCAGGTACAGCCTTGGTGGGCCAATCCGGCTCGGCAACCATTGTCGGCAATGTAATAGTACAGCGCTATTTCGATAGCCATAGAAGATGGCGCTTTATAACAGCGCCGATCTCCGCTACAGGAGCGCCTAGCATTAATGCCGCATGGCAGGAAGGGCAGGTTAGCACAACTTCACCATTAGTAAACCAGGATAAAAATATGTTTGGTACACATATTACAGGATTGAATGGTGTGGCTAATCCGGCACAAGGCTTCGATGTATCTCCACGAAATAATGCATCAATGGCATGGGTACAGGATACAGTTACTACAACAGCAACCTGGAATGAGGTGACCAGTACAATAGGTACTTTGGTTACTGCAAAACCTGGATGGATGCTGTTTGTTCGTGGCGCAAGGGATTATTCAATTAGTACTACAACACAATATACAACGGCTACAAATGCCACATTACGTACTGCAGGTAAATTAAATCAGGGTACACAAACGATAGCTACTGCACCCTCAGGATTTACTGTGGTTGGAAATCCTTTTGCATCTACAATTAATTTCAGTAGTATTTATAGTCATAGTACCGGTGCAGTTACAACGCAAACTTTTTTTGTATGGGACCCTAATATCGCATCCAATGTAAATGTTGCCAGTGGAACAGGTGGATGGGTTACAATGAATTGGAGTAGTGCAACTGGTACCTACACAGCAGTTCCTACGCCAATCAACTCGCTTGCTAATACAATAAACGGTGATATTCAATCTGGAACAGCGTTTTTAGTGCAAGGAACAGGAACACCCATGACAATAACAGAGGCTGATAAAGTTACAGGCTCAGGTACGAATGGAGATATATCTCTCTTCAGGCCCGCTACCTCTTCAGATGATCTTAGTTCATTAAGAACTACACTTGTGACTGCCAATGCAGACAGTAGCATTAATTATATAGCAGATGGCATATTGAATGAATTTGGTAGTGAGTACACGAACGATGTAAATTGGAATAAAGATGTACAGAAAATTCCTAACACGGGTGAGTATTGTTCTATCATAAAAAATAACCAATATATCTCTATTCAAAAGAGTGCGCCGGTTAATGCGGGAGATACGATCCATCTTAGTTTGGCAAGATTACAGGGATTGCCATATAGATTTGATTTTGTTGCTACAGGCTTTAACCGCCCGGATATTTTAGCTAGTTTGGTAGATAAATATAATAACACATCTACACCTATACATTTAGGCGATAGCAGTACTAGTGCAAACTTTACAATAGATGGAAGTGCAGCATCCCAAGCAGCTGATCGTTTTTATATAGTATTCAGGCCGGCTCCGGGTTCAGTAGCGTATAACACTGTTACCGCCACTCAACAAAACAAGAATGTTTTGGTACAATGGACAGTAAGTAACCAACTTAATATAAAAGAATATATAGTTGAAAAATCAACAGATGGAGTGAATTTTTATCCTGTAGATACAACATTGGCAACATTGGGTAGTTCCGGTAATCTTGGATATGATTGGATAGATGTAAATCCTGTTATAGGAACAAATTATTATCGTATTCGCAATGTTGATAATAACGCAACGTTCCAGGAAAGTGCTACTGCAAAAGTTGATATAGGAAAAGGGATACTTTCAGGAATGGCCATTTATCCCAATCCTGTAACAGATGGTACTATAGCATTGCAAATGAATAATGTGTCGGTAGGAGAATATGGCATTAAAATTGTAAACACAACGGGGCAGGTAATACTGACTGAAACCATTTACCAAGGCTCAATCAGCGAAACACATAACATATTTTTAAACAAAGGAGTTGCAGGTGGAGTATATATATTAGAAGTTCAGTCGCCTGATAATACACAAACAAAAATTAAATTTGTAAATCAATAAATCCACACTAACTTTAAAAAAATAAACTGATGAAAAAGTATCGTAAAACAATCGCAATATTTAGCACTTTGGTCATATTGTTTACTGTGTTACCCAATTTAACTGTGAAAGCACAAGGATCTGTTGGCTCAGGTGATCCTGATGCGCCTATTGATGGAGGGGTCAGTTTATTAGTGGCTGCAGGTATCGGTTATGGGATCAAAAAAAATAAAGAAAGAAAAAAAAATAAAGATGTTGAAATGTAATTTTTTTTACATTTTGTCTATAATAAAAATCGGGGGTATTTACTATCCCCGATTTTTATTATAAAGATTAGTTATATCGGGCAAAATTTATTGCTTTTTTGATTTTTTTTAACGAATTTCGATGCTCTTGTATCAGAATAAAAAAAATCACGCATTTCACAAATAAAGCCTGTCTTTAAATAGTTATAGTGATTGTAGTAATATTTTATAAATCATGCCTAAATCAGTTTTAAATAATGAGTAATATCATGCAGAGCAGTTTTTCTGCGTTTAAGAATTATTTTTATCTATTTTCTTTTATAATAATTGCGTTATGTCTTTTCTCCTCATGTAGAATTGTTAGGCCCACTGCTTATTTTCAAACGCTAAATAGGGATACTTCCATAAACCAATTTGTTAGTAAAGACTTGGAATCTAAGATTGTCAAAAATGATATATTGGCAATAAGTGTATCCAGCTTAAATAAAATAGAAGACGAATACTATAATGGTTCTTCTTTATCAAGCTCATCTTCTTCAGGGTCTTCTTCCTCAGAAGTTTCATCGGGAAGTACTTCTAAAGGACAGGGGTATGCAGTTGATCTGGACGGGAATATACAAATACATAATCTTGGTAAGCTGCATGTAGAAGGGATGACAAGAAAACAGTTAAAAGATTCATTGGAAATTGATTTGTTGCCTTATTTAAAAGATCCGATAGTTACGATAAATTTTTCAAACAGACGAATAACAATTTTAGGAGAAATACAAAAACCTCAAGTAATACAAATGCAGGAAGAGCAAATGTCTCTGCTTGATATATTGGCTTTAAGCGGAGACATAACACTCAATGCTTTGAAGAAAAATATTCTTGTTGTAAGAACAACTCCAAAAGGCAAAACATTCAAACATATGGATTTGGAAAACGAATCAGTTTTTAAAGATTCAAGCTGGTATTATTTGCAATCCGGCGATATAGTATATGTAGAACCTAATATAAAGAAAATGGTTGATGAGCAACGTATAGCACGTTTTCAGCAAGATGCAGGAATTATATCTTTACTACTAACTACAATTGTTCTTGTTCTGGAGATTACCCGCTAAGCAAAAAGTAAAAGAGTTTTATTATTATGAATGAAAAGCAACCATTTAAAAGTAGTGACATAAATGAGTCTAATTTTTTTGTACAAATACTGCAAAATTATCTGCCTTATTGGCCCTTATTCGCCCTAAGTATCCCAATTTGCTTGTTTTTTGCTTTTATATGTTGCCGGGCTCAGGCGCCCGTATATGTTGCATCGGCAAAAATTTTAATTAAAGATCCTGATAAGGGTGGAGATTCAAAAGTATTGGACGCACTTAATATTTTTGGAGAGAAGAAGATTGTTGAAAATGAATTGATCGTATTAAGATCGTCAATATTATTAGAATCGGTTGTATCCGAACTTGATTTTTATACAACTGTTTATAATGAAGGTAATGTTAGAAAAGAAGAGCTTTATGGAGATAATTCGCCTATTAAATTTATAGCTACGAATAAAGATAACATTGTAGGATTTGGCAAGTTATATTTCACTATTGACTGGAATAAGCAATTGGTTTTTATTAATAATACCTATGTTCCATTTGATTCTACTGTACTTTTAGGTAATACGCTTTATCGTTTAGAAATAAATCAGTTTTACAATCGAAACGTTATTAATAAAAAGTATTACGTAGTGGGTTCTTCTATCGAGTCGGCTGCTGCGGCAATAATAGGAAGGCTGAAAACTAATCCTGTTACGAATGTTGCGACAGTTATAGAAGTAAAACTTGAGACTGAAGTGCCTGAAAAAGCCGAAGCTATCATTGCCAAATTGTTTGAAACATATCAAAGGAATGAAATTGATGAAAAGAATGAAACGGCTAGAAAAACACTTGATTTTATTGATGGCCGTTTACAATTAGTAACAGCACAGTTAGACAGTGTCGAAAATAATATTCAAACATATAGAGCCAAAGAATCTTTGTCGGAGAGCCTTCCTGATCAGGCTAAAGAATATCTGACCAGGATCACAGTATATAGTGAAAAAATGAGTGAGGTGGGCATCCAATTAGATGTGCTTGAACAAATTAAGGATTATGTAACTGATAAAGGCGCCAAGCCAGGTACAGTGCCTTCTTTATTACTAAATCAAGATCCAATATTAGATAAATTATTGAGCGAATTATATGAATCAGAATTCTTATTAAACCAAAACAAATCTATTACAGGCGAGAAAAGTAATGAAATTGTATTGGAGACAGAGAAGATCAATCGGCTGAAATCAGATATATTAGAAAATATAGCTAATATAAAAGCTAATTTATTAGTAGAAAAGCGGGATGTAGAGGATGCTTTGAATCTTAATCAATCACTAATAAATCAGCTTCCAGAAAAAGAAAAAGGTTTGTTGGACATCAGCAGGCAACAAGCTGTAAAAAATGGAATTTATTTATACCTGTTACAAAAAAGAGAAGAAACTGCTTTGTCCTATGCTTCTGCTATCGCAGATTTAAAAATAATTGACAATCCTAGTATCAGTGGGCCAATCAGCCCCATTGCACAAAATTTTTATATAATAGGAGCTTTAATCGGCTTTCTAATTGCTGCGGGAGTGGTTTTGATAAAAGAACAATTCAATAACAAGGTCTTATTTAGAGATGACGTTCAAGAGAAGACAAATATTCCTTTTGCGGGAGAAATAATACAAGCAACTACAAAAAATCCTATTGTTATTTATGAAGGAAGAAAAAGTATCATAGCAGAACAGTTTAGATCAATGAGAACAAACCTAAACTATCTTGGTTTAGATGATAAGCATAAAACAATAATGATAACTTCCTGTATTCCCGGAGAAGGAAAAAGCTTTGTAGCGATCAACCTGGCGATCAGTTTTACATTGACGGGGAAAAAGGTCGCTTTAATGGAAGTGGATCTGCGAAGACCTAAATTAAGTAAACTTTTATTAGTAAATACTGACGTAGGGATTACTAATTATATTGTTAAAAAAGCCACTATAAAAGATATAATTAAAGAAACGAGTATCCCAAACTTATATGTTGTATCTGCCGGAACAATACCTCCGAATCCAACAGAGTTAATTATTAGGCCTGAATTTAAAGAGATAATGGATCAAGTAAAGGCGCAATTTGATATCGTAATTATTGATACAGCACCGGTTGGCCCCGTTACGGATGCACTCTTGTTGAAAGATTACGCTGATCTGACCTTATTCATGATACGGCATGATCGTACTCCTAAAATAATGTTACGCATTATCAACGAGTACCATGCGCAGAATAAATTCAACAATATGGCCTTTGTTTTTAACGGGGTAAAAAAACGCGGTATAATGGTTGGCACGCTAGGCAAAACATACGGTTCAGGTTACGGTTACGGTTATGGATATGGTTATGGATATGGGTATGGATACGATGTGAAAAAAGAAAAATTACCGCTATTAAAAAGACTCATTAAAGAAGTTAAAGTGCTCTTTAATAAATAATAGGAAAAGAAAGTTTAATTTAATGATATAAATATTTACTTCAGTTCAAATATTGTGACTGAGGGTTAGCGAAGCTGTGCAATGTCTAAAAATAATTTATATTGGTTTGCTGTATATACCAGGCCCCGCTGGGAAAAAAAAGTAGTGAAATTATTGGATGACAAAGGGATCGAAAATTACTGCCCCTTAAATAAAGTAGTAAAGCAATGGAGCGATCGAAAAAAGACTGTATTTGAACCGATCTTTAAATCGTACGTCTTTGTAAGAATCAGTGAAGATGATAAGTGGAATTTGAAAAAAATAAACGGCATTCTTAATTTTGTTTATTGGTTAGGCAAACCTGCTCATATTAGAGACGAAGAGATAGATACTATCAAAAAATTTTTAAATGAGTTTTCTGAAATAACAGTAGAGCAGGAATTGCAAGTGAACGCGAAAGTGAGGATCAAGCAAGGAGTATTAATGAATTACCAGGGAATACTTCTGGAAATATCGGGTAACCGGGCGAAAATAAAAATAGAAAGTATGGGACTTCAGTTAAGTGCCCATTTTGATAAAAAAAATATAGAACGTTTACCCGGTTCTTAAAAATATCCTATCTCCCGATCTCTCATTTACTGTACATCCCTATAATAAATATTATAAAATTGCAATTAGTGATGGATAAAAAAGATAAAATTTATGTCGCTGGTCATAGAGGCTTAGTGGGGAGCGCAATAGTAAGGCTTTTAAAAGAAAAAGGGTTTACTAATATTGTCACTAAAACATCTTCTGAATTAGATCTACGAGATCAGTTTTTAGTAAGGAGTTTTTTTGAAAGAGAAAAACCTCAATATGTTTTTATGGCCGCTGCAAAAGTTGGTGGCATTTGGGCGAACAAAACATATCCAGCAGAATTTATCTACGATAATATCATGTTGCAGAATAACATCATTAATGAATCCTATCGTAATGGCGTAACAAAACTATTGTTTTTGGGAAGTACATGTATTTATCCTAAAAATGCGCAACAGCCTATTAAGGAAGAATATCTTTTGTCTGGGTACTTAGAGCCCACCAATGAAGCATATGCTATTGCAAAGATCGCAGGCATAGAAATGTGTCAATCATATCACAAACAATACGGGTGCAGATTTATAAGTGTTATGCCGACAAATTTATACGGCCCCGGCGATAATTATGATCTTCAGAACTCACATGTATTGCCGGCGCTTATCAGAAAATTCCATCAGGCAAAAATAAATAATGAGGCCACTGTAACGGTATGGGGTACTGGTACTCCGCTCAGGGAATTTTTACATGCGGATGATGTTGCATCTGCTTGCTTTTTTTTAATGCAGCAATATGAGGCTCCTGAAATAATTAATATAGGAGTAGGGAAAGACCATAGCATTAAAGAAATGGCACTACTAATAAAAAAAGCAGTAGGATACAAAGGAGAATTGGTTTTTGATACAGATAAACCCGATGGCACACTCCGCAAGTTATTGTGTGTTGATAAAATAAATGCTTTAGGCTGGTACGCCGGCATTGATCTGGAAGAAGGTATACGACATACCTATGAAGATTTTGTAAATAAATATGACTATTATACTACTCCTAAAAAAGATACAATAGTTGCTGCTAATAATTAGGAATGTGTAGAATTGCAGGAGTAATCAATAAATCTATTTCCACCCCTTCTCTTGAAGCGATGGTCAAAGAAATGTGCCAGTTATTGAAACATGGCGGTCCTGATGGGGAGGGTATATATAGCAATGCTGAAAATAATTTTGTCCTGGGCCATCGAAGGTTATCGCTGATCGATCTGTCTTCCAATGGACATCAGCCAATGCCTTATGCTAACGAGAGGTATTACATAAGCTACAACGGTGAACTGTACAATTACCGCGAGTTAAAAGAAGAACTTAAAAAAGCGGGCTGCTGTTTTAACAGCAAAAGTGATACGGAGGTGATATTGGCTGCTTTTGCTACATGGGGTACAAGATCTTTTGTACGTTTTAATGGTATGTTCGCTTTTGCATTGTGGGATAACATTACAAATGAGCTATTTCTTGTAAGAGATAGTGTGGGGATGAAACCACTGTATTATGCTGCTACATCAGAAGGATTAGCTTTTGCATCTGAGGTCAAAGCATTTAAAGCGATCCCTTATTTGCAGCAAAAAAATAATAATGCACAGGTTTATTTAATGGCTTACGGTCATTTGCCTGAACCTATAACTACCCTCAAAGAAGTAAAGCCACTCGAAAAAGGTACCTGGTTAAAGTACCACATTCCATCAGCGACCATTGAAACGAATTCATTTAAACAGTTTAGTTATTTTGAAAAAATAGATAATAGAGAAGAGGCAATTGGTTATATAAAAAGCAGTTTGAATGATGCAGTTCAAAGACATCTTTTATCTGATGCTCCTATTGGTGTTTTTTTAAGTGGAGGTATTGATTCAAGCATCGTTACTTTATTAGCTAATAAAACACATGCTGACCTGGAAACAGTTTCAATTTTCTTTAATGATAAAAACTATTCCGAAAAACGGTACCAGGATCTGCTGCAACAAAGTTCATCATTTAAACAACATCAGCACCTGATAAATGCAGATGATTTTCATAGTCATTTGCCCTGTATTATGGATGCTATGGATCTTTCTTCTTGCGATGGTATTAATACCTGGTTCATAAGTAAATACGCCAAAGAAAATGGATTAAAAGCAATGCTGTCTGCCGTTGGCGGCGATGAATTATACGGAGGTTATCCTTCTTTTGACAGAATGAAAGCAGCTTTAATTTTAAAAGAATTACCAAATAAGATATTGAGGGCGGGAACCAATTCTTCTTCCAAAAAAATGCGAAGAATATCTTACCTTAGTATTGACAGTATCGTTGGCAGATATCTTTTTTTAAGAGGACAATTTGTTCCTTCTGAAATTGCAAAATACCTTAATGCGGATGAAACTGAAGTATGGAAAATACTGGAAGAAGAACCGCTGGTAAAAAATGTTGATTATTTAACCTCCGGCAATCAGGCAAGCTGGATGGAATGTAATCTATATATGCAAAACCAACTGCTAAGAGACGCAGATGTTATGAGTATGGCGCATGGTGTAGAAATAAGGCTTCCCTTCCTAGACGCTTTATTTATAAATCTCTCACTTCAAATAAGCTCATTGCTTAAATATTCGGGAAGCAGAAAAAAACAGCTATTAATAGATTCATTTAAAGAGGCATTGCCTGAACAGATATGGAACAGACCTAAAATGGGGTTTGCATTTCCTTTTAAAGAGTGGTTGGGAGATGATAGATATGTAAAAAGTAGAAATGGCAAATATATGGGAGAATATCTGGCAAAAATGAGAACGGGCGATATCCACTGGTCACAATTTTTCACATTGTTATTGCTAGAAAAATAACTTTGATATAATTCAGAAATTATGCAGCCATGTTATTTTTAACGTTAAAAATTTTTTCTGCTACAGGGGGCATTGAAAAGGTAAACCGTATAGCGGGGAAAGCGTTATATGAAATAGAAACGGAACGTGGTAAAACAAATTTCAGGTTATATTCCATGCATGATAGCAATGAAGATAATATTGAAAATAAATATTTTAGTAACTCTGCTTTCGAAGGGTTTAATAAACATAGGGGTAGGTTTGTTTATAAAAGTATACGAGCAGGTATAAAAAGTGATGTGGTTATACTATCACATATCAATTTATTATTGGTAGGCTTTTTTATTAAAGTTTTATCTCCTAAAACAAAATTGATATTAATTACACATGGAATAGAAGTATGGAAAGTTTTTCCAACATGGAAAAAATATGCATTAAAAAAATGCGATTTGGTATTACCTGTTAGTAAGTTTACAAAAGATACCATGATAAGGCTGAATTCATTTCCTGGAGAACAGTTTAAAATATTAAATAACTGTCTTGATCCATTACTGCCTGAAGCTTTGCATGAAGACAAAAGCAAAAACTTACTTGATAGATACGGATTTGCAAATGACAATATTATTTTAATGACCTTAACCAGACTATCGGTCAAAGAAAAATATAAAGGTCATGAGAATGTTTTATATGCTATACAAAAACTAATTATCGCTAATAATAATATTCGTTATTTGTTAGTAGGTAAATACGATGAAGCAGAAAAACAACGGTTAGATAAATTGGTGCATGAGTTGGGATTAAGTGAATTTGTTGTATTCGCAGGATTTATTTTGGATGAAGAAATTGCCGCTCATTATAACTTGGCGGACATATATGTAATGCCCAGTAAAAAAGAAGGGTTTGGGATAGTGTTTATAGAAGCATTGTATTATAATAAACCTGTAATAGCGGGAAATAAAGATGGATCAGTTGATGCCTTATGCAATGGTAAATTTGGTTTATTAGTTGATCCTGATGATCAAAAGGAAATTGCCGAGGCTATCGAAAAAATGATTAGTATCCCGTCTAATTATTTACCTGATCGTAATTTGTTAATGGAAAAATTCAGCTATTCTACGTATAAAAATAATTTCAAAGAGATAATAATATCTTTACACGATTTGGTCTAGATGTATTCATATCTTATTAAAATAAGAAGCAATTCAAAAAATATCATGACAACTGAGCTAGCAACAACTCAAAAAAAAGAAGATGAATGGGATCTGGTAATTAAAAAGGGAATTACTGAAAAAAACTATTGGAAGGACCTATGGGTATTTAGAGAGCTATTTTATATTTTAAGTTGGCGTGATATTAAAGTAAGATATAAGCAAACTGTTATAGGGGCTTCCTGGAGTATAATACGACCATTATTAACTACCATAGTATTCACTTTCGCATTTAGCCATATTGCAAAATTAAAGAACCCCGGTACAGCACCCTATGCGCTTATGGTATATGCAGGTATGATGCCATGGCAGTTCTTCAGTAATGCGCTTAGCGAAGCAAGTAATAGTTTGATCGGTAATTCAAATCTAATTACCAAAATTTACTTCCCGAGAATGATAATACCGGCTAGCTCTGTTATTACTAGTTTGGTGGATTTTGGTATTTCTTTTTTAATATTAATTGTTATGATGGCTTTTTACAGGTTTATGCCTGTGTGGCAGATTTTCTGGCTTCCAGTATTTACATTGTTATCTTTTGCGTGTGCGTTTGGTGTTGGATTATATTTAACTGCTTTGAATGTAAAATACAGAGATTTTAGATATATCATACCCTTCATTGTTCAATTTGGTTTGTATGTAACCCCGGTAGGTTTTAGCAGTAGTGCGGTTCCAGAAAAATGGAGATTGCTTTACTCTCTTAATCCTATGGTGGGGGTTATTGATGGTTTTCGTTATTGTTTATTAGGCGACCCCATGCAATGGGAATCTTTTGAAATTTCAATTATAGTTACTATACTATTTCTTTGGTTGGGTATTTATTACTTCCGTAAAATGGAAAAATCATTCGCTGATAATATATAAATTATGTCTTCAATAATACGTGTAGAAAATCTATCAAAAAGTTTTATTATTTCTCATGAAAGAACAGAGAAATACACTGCTTTAAGAGATGTGGTTACACAGGGTGCAAAAAAAATATTCTCTTTCCCAACATGGATGAGGCCTAAAATAATTACGACCAGCGAAGAGTTTTGGGCGCTTAAAGATGTTGATTTTAATATCAACGCAGGAGACAGAGTTGGTATAATAGGTCGTAATGGAGCAGGAAAGAGTACATTATTAAAAATACTAAGCCGCATTACAGATCCTACAGAAGGAGAAATACGCATCAAAGGAAGAGTAGCTAGTTTGTTAGAAGTGGGTACAGGGTTTCATCCTGAATTAACCGGAAGAGAAAATGTTTTTCTTAATGGCGCTATCCTTGGCATGAGCCGTGCTGATATTCGTAAAAAATTCGATGAAATTGTAGACTTTGCGGAAGTTGAAAACTTTTTAGATACACCGGTAAAAAGATATAGTAGCGGTATGTACGTACGACTGGCTTTTGCTGTAGCCGCCCATCTGGAACCTGAAATTTTAATAGTTGATGAAGTGCTGGCAGTAGGTGATGTTAAGTTTCAACAAAAATGCCTTGGTAAAATGGAGGAAGTAAGCAGAAATCAAGGGCGAACCGTATTGTTTGTAAGTCATAATATGGGTGTTATTTCAAACATCTGTAATGTGGGATATCTTTTTCAGAAAGGCAAACTGGTATATACAGGTAAAACATCTGAAGCCATCAATCTATACTTAGATAATTCAAAAGATTTACAGACTTACCAAAGTATGGATAACTCTAAGCCAATCAGTTTTGGCAGAATAGCTTTTTTGTCGGCAGTAGGAAATACAAAAAATGAATTTTCTCATGATGAATCGATAAAAATAAAATTTACTATTCAAAAACCACGTCAAAAAAATCTGGATATTGGCGTTGCTGTATTAAATAGGTTTAAGGCCAAAGTATTTACCTCCATTAAAAATTTAGTTATAACAGGGGTTGAAAAAGAATCTTTTGATATAGAATGTGAAATACCCGGTTCTTTTCTGGCACCAGGTAGTTATAGCTTGGACGTAGCTCTTTTTAACGGGAAGATTACATCTTATGAATACCTAAGTGACATTCTGCCGTTTAATATAATAGATAATGGAACTGAACTGGCTTCATTTGAAGGAGCGGATTATGGATCTGTTTTGTGTAATTGTAAATGGAACTATAATGGGGAATAATTTTTTTTCAAGACTTAAAAATAAATGCAGGAGAACTTTGTATAAACAAGTATCTTCTGAAGACATAGTTATTGGTAAGACAACAAGGATAGCTAAGACCGCAATTATAGAAATCAGAGGAGGGGGATCAATTAAGATTGGTGAACATTCAGAAATACTTGACGGTGTAATGATATTAACACAAGGCGGCGCTATTGAAATTGGTAATAATAGTAGTATCAATGTAAATTCTATTATCTACGGACATGGGGGACTTAAGATTGGTAATAATGTATTAATAGCCGGCGGCACAATGGTTATTCCAAACAACCATAATTTTATTTTAAAAGACAAAACTATTATTGAACAAGGATGCACGGCTAAAGGCATCATCATTGGAGATGATGTATGGATCGGTCACGGTTGCACCATTTTAGATGGAATTACTTTGGCAGAAGGAACGGTTGTAGGAGCAGGTAGCGTTGTTAATAAATCAACAGAACCATATTCTGTCATTGCGGGAATTCCTGCCAGAATTATTAAATATAGAAAATGAAGTCGATCAAGGAATTTAATTTTTTAAGAAAGGAGTGCGGTTTTTTTTTATGCGTTATTTTATATGTTTTATAAAATCGATCTTGCATTCTTAAATTCTTCAACTGCTTTAAAATGGAAAAAAAGTAAGGAAGCATGGCTGGATAAAATCAACTCA
>Ga0207016_1119_pt1 | contig 16074 bp, 14 predicted proteins | sample Alteio_BWMinCont_54_FD_153469 | JGI IMG/M metagenome (GOLD analysis project Ga0207016, IMG submission 153469) | Enriched cells from forest soil in Barre Woods Harvard Forest LTER site, Petersham, Massachusetts, United States -... | ecosystem: Environmental > Terrestrial > Soil > Temperate forest >...
TCACGAATAATGGGGCCAATGCCGTCGTTACGGATCACAACTTCCTGGCGTACTTGGGGGTGACCGGCGGCGCCTGCACCTATTCTAATGTCAATCAGGTGCTTCTGGGCGCTGCTCCTGCCCTGTATGCCAACGTCGTCTATAGCGGCTGTGGCGGCGGGTTTCAGCTGAACGCGGGACCCCTTACCTCCAAAGCGGCAATCGCGGGAAATTTCGTGCAATTGGAAGTTAACTATGCTGGTCTGGGAGGACAGGTGGCTCCCGTACAGGTGTGGACCTGCACCTTGCATTAAATTTGGGGTCAGTTGTTGTTGCTGGATTCGGCGGGGACTTCGGCCGGGACAGGTACAGCTTCTTCAGCGGAGGGTTCGTTGGGGTTGGCCTGAACGGTGGAGTCGCCCGCCGAAGTATCTGTCGGTGCGGGCTCGGCCGCCGGTGCGGCAGCTTCATCCGTGTTTTCGGGTTTTTTCTTCCCCTTGTCGAAATTGGGTGGTTTATTTTTGACGAAGAACACCACGCGGCGGTTCTTGGCCCGGTGCTCGTCCGTATCATTGGGGACGAGCGGATGAAATTCCCCATAGCCGATCGCCGCCATATGCTCCGGCGGCATCCCGAGGGATCCAATCATGTGCTGGACGACGCTTGTCGCGCGCGCGGTGGAGAGCTCCCAGTTCGATGAAAAGTGGGCATTATGGATGGGGATATCATCCGTGTGGCCTTCGACCACAATATCATGTCCGTCTTTGGCGAGCTTGCGCAGCATCGGCGTGATCTTCGTCAGAATTTCATCCATCCGGGGCGAAAGGTCGGATGAGCCGCTCTCAAAGAAAACATTCTGGCCGTTTTCTTCGAGCGTGATGGACATCCCGTCTTTGGTGACTTTCACCTCGGTGGCGACTTTGTCCTTCTTCATCGCCTCTTCGACATCCTTTTTGGCCTGCTGAACATCTTTGTTGAGTGCGGCCGATAGGGCATAGAGCACGATGAAAAAACAGACAAGCTCGGTCATCAGATCCGCGTAATTTACGAGCCACGCCGGCGCGGGGTGGCCGATCAGAGTGACTCGGGGGTCACTCATGGGAATCATCCCTTTGACTTTGACGTGGGGCACGGAATCAGGCCGCCTTCTGGATCAGCGCGCGTTTGGAGGGTTCGAGGTACGCCTTCAAATTGGCTTCCATGATGGACGGGCTCACCCCGCTCTGCAGAAGAAGAACACCGCGGATCGTAATTTCCTTGATCAAAAGTTCTTCTTCGGAGCGGCGGCGCAGTTTGCCCGCCATCGGCAGGAAAAACATATAGCCGGACCCGAGGCCAAAGAAAGCCGCCGCCAGACACAACGCCATCCGGCGCGGGACTTCTTCGACGTTAGAAATCGAGTTGAGCATGAGAATCATCCCCAGAACCGTTCCGATGATGCCGAAGGCGGGGCTGTAGGTGCCGAGCGAGTTGAAGATTTCCTGACCCACCTGGTGGCGTTCGCGGATAAAGCCGAGTTCGGTTTCCATCATGTTGCGGATAAATTCCTGATCGGACCCGTCGATCACAAGCTGGACCCCACGTTTTAGAAAATCATTTTTGAGAAGCTTCACATCACCCTCCAGCGCGAGAAACCCTTCCGTTCGACCCTTCTTGGCGAAGTTCACAAAGGTCGTCACGATCTCGGAGGTGTCTTCCTCGCCCGAGTTGGCCATTACCTTTTTCAGGACCTTGAAGATGCCGAACACCTGCCCGATGGGGTAGTTCACGAGAATGGAGCAGAACGTTCCTCCCATAACGATCAGGAAAGCTTCGTAATTGAGAAACGGCTTAAAGCCGGCGACTCCTTCTCCCAAGAGAATGGAGAGGACGACCAGTCCCGCTCCGACAATAATGCCTAAGAATGTCGCGATATCCATGACAAGCTCCTCGTCTTACAGCTAGATACTATTTATGCTGCTTTGCGGCGCGACACAACCACTTTCTTTTTCATGGGTCGGTCGTGCTTGACCGGGGAAGCGTGAATCACTTCGCGCTCCTTGGTATCTTCCATGAAAAACCCGACGACCAGACACAGGAACCCGACGAGGATTCCGATTACGGCAATGAAGGTGAGGGACATGGGAAACTCCTTTCTTGCGCTTTGGCATAGACCATCTGTTTGTATTCGACGGTCAATTGAATCACGGCAGTGACGGACTCCTTGACAACAATCTTGTTTCCGGTCGTGAGGGCGAGCACGGTATCCTGCCCGACCGATTCCACCGACTCAATCAGCTCGGCATTGACCACGGTTTCATTTCCGTTTAAGCGGTGCACACGAATCATGCGGCGACTCCCGACTGCACTTTCCACTGGTCCACCCAGGCTTTGAGGCCCGGGTCGGGATTGAGCTCGCACATTCGTTCATAGGCGCCCGCGGCTTCATTCACCATCCCCTGCGTGGCATAGGCGGTGCCCATATACTGATAGGCCTGCCAGTGATCCGGCTGTGCCTGGATAGCATCGTGAAAACTTCGGACCGCTTCTGCGTAGTTGCCCTGCTCCAAGAAGGCCGCGCCCGCCTGAAAATGTTCGGCCGCTTTGGCAGGATCGGGCTTCGGAGCCCCGGAGGATTTTCCGAAGGTGAGGTGCAGTGGCTCCGAGTCATCGGCCGCCTCTTCCCCTTCCAGAATTCCCATCTTCTGCTTTTTGCGCAGGGTGATTTTGTTTTCGCGCTCAAGCTTGGTGATGAGATCCATCAGGTTCTTGCGCTCTTCTTCGATCTGATCGGCAGTGAGCGGGCGGCCGTAGTCCATCGATTCTTTAAGGAGGGCCGCGGCGCCGGCCGACATATTGGTGAAGAATTTGTTCATGTATTCCGGCGCCGCGCCGCGCAGAGCGCGCGAAAGCTGCTCGGTACCGATTTCCCGGACAATGCCCTGGACCGCGACGTCGGGGAACTTGAGAATGTCCTCGAAGAGGATGACTTCCTCGCGCACCCGCTCGTAGAGCTGGGGCTTCTCGTTGCGGAGGTAGTCGAGGATGTTCTCGCGCGTGGCTTTGTCCGCTTCATTCAGGATTTTGATGAGGTTCGTGATGCCACCCAGGACGAAGTCGATCTTTTTCTTGACGTATTCGTCGATGGACATCACCTGCTCCAGGGAAGTCTGGCGGATCGTGGCCGTTTCCACCGCGACCCGGGCCTGGAGCTCCGGCGGGAATGATCCGAAGATCTCCTTAGCGAACTCGGGCTTGAGGTAGGTGAGAACGAGGGCCACAATCCAGGGTTCTTCCTTCCGGAGAAGGTAAGCCAACCCCTTTAAATTTTGTTCCGAAACGTACTTGAAGGGCTCAAACTTCTTCATGGCTTCCTCCTCCTCCTTTCGCTCTTCCTCGGTCAGTCCGTCTTCGCCGACTTCGCCTTCTCCTTCGCCGCCTCCGCCACCGCCCTGCTCGCCTTCTTCTTCGGCGGCCGTTTCCTGCTCGCTTTCTTCTTTGAGGTTGGTGGTCTGTTCAATCTTCTGCGTCTTATCTTCGAGCGCGGCGTTTAGGCGGCGGAAGAAACTCGCCAAGGGTCCCCAGAGAAAGAGCAAGAGCCACAGAGTGAGCGCAATCGGAATGATCCATTTGGGGGTAAAGACCTCCTGCCAGGCGGTCTCGGTAAAGGTGGTCGGGGTGAAGACAAGCTGGTTTTCGGTCACCTTCATCAGCGCGATGATCGCCTGCTTTACCGCCAACAGCTTATCGGCAGGGACTTTTTTATCGTAAAGAACGGTGACGAGAAGCTTCTTAATCGTCGTGCGGACTTCGGCTTTGGTCTGCTGCATCTGACCGCCGGCTTCCTGAGAGGACCCGCCGCGGTCTTCCTCCTGCTGAAAGGGAGATTTGGGCATAGGCACGCCGGGCACCAGGACCTTCGCCTGCGGGGCGGCCTGCGGTTCGCCGTCGTCACCCTCGTTTTTCTTTTTGTCACTTTTCTTTTTGGCCATCCCCATTTCGGAGTTGCGGGATTCCAGGCCCATCTCGACGTCGACAATCACAACCGCTTTACCGGGCCCCAGAATTTTGTCGAGGACGTTCTGCTGAAGATAATCGGTTTTTTCGCGCTCGAACTTGGACTCCTGATCGAGCAAAAGAACATCCGGTGACTGGGCCGCGGGCGCAGGCGCCTGATTGGCGGCCAAGGCCCGGAGGTTCCAGAGCAAGCAAAGCAAGCATAGCCAGCAAATGGCAGATGGCAAAGAAGTCTTTGTCCTTTGGCATTTGCTTGCTCTGCCTGCTCTGCTGGCTTTGTTTGCTACGTGATTTTGCGCGCTGTTTCGCATTTCTGTGACAAGTCTAGCCCTCGGTATTTCCATTTTCAATGACGTAAAGGAAGTTTTACAGCTAAAAACCCCCTGATTTTGCGATATGATCTAAATATGAGAAAAGGGTGCTTTTTGATCGTGCCGGTGGCACTTCTAGTGGCTCGGGCGGGATGGGCGGCTGAGCAAAACTTTGATGCTTTTTTCCCCATGAACAAAGGCTTCGAGTGGGTCTACAACACCATTCACAAAGAAGACCAAACCAAATTCGATATGAATGTCGTCATTCAGGACCCCTGGAAGGAGGGAGAAGCGTCCGGGATGATCATGACCCAAAAGGACAAGCGCGGAACCATGCGACAATTTCTGCTAAGTACTGATAAAGGGATTTTTATTCATAAGCTGGCCTTAAGCAAAACAATGACGCCGGAGGTGAATACGCGCTTTACGCCCGCCGTGCCCACCCTCATTTATCCGCTCACGCCGGGAACCAAAGTCCACTGGGAAGGACAACTGAAAATCGCCTGGGTAAATAAACCGATCATTTTCGACGGAGAAGTTCTAGGCTGGGACGATATCGAAGTGCCGGCGGGAAAATTTCACTGCATCAAATTGCATTACCACGAAAAGCGCGGCAACGAAGTCATCGATGAAAATGCGTGGTATGCAGAGGGGGTCGGTCAGGTGAAATACGACGGCGGGCAGTACATCAAAGAACTGAAAAGCTACAAAGCAAAGTCGGATGAGCACCTGTAATGCGGATTAGGCCCGGAAATCGGATTATGCCAGAACTTCGGATCCGCGGTTATGGCCTCATCCGCTGCTAAGGTCTAATCCGCTGTTACGGCTTCATCCGAATTTATAAGACACTCCAAATCCGCCTCGGGGCGGGTGCCACTCAATGTTGTAGAAGGGGCAGAGCATCCGGGCCGCGCCGCACTCAATGCAGTTCTCGTAAGCCACAATAATCTTCTTCTTGTCCTGGTCCCACGTATAGACGCCCGCCGGGCATCCGGTCACGCAGGGCTTGTTGGGGCATTTCAGGCAGACCTGCGGGTCCATGATCTTGATGTGAGACTGGTGATCGTTTTTGTACGTGAGAAGCCCCAGTTTGGCTTCGAGCGTCATCGGTTTCGGTTCCGGTTTCTGTTCGTCAACCATAAATTTACCCTATCGCCTTTCTTAAGCTCATCGCATCCTTGATCATCTGGAAAAATCCGCGTTCCTTGCGGATGCGGCGAATAATCCGCCGCTGGTGGTCCCGCTTGGGCAACCCGTCGACGAGAAAATACTCATGCGCCGCCTCATTGATGAGGCGCGGGTAGACTTCAAGGATCTCGCGGTTCTCGCGCACCTTGTCTTCGATATCCTTGTGGTCGAACATGTCCTGAAGGACGAATGATTCATCGAGTTTCTTTTTGTAGAGCGAAAGCGTCTTGGCCGAGAAATTCCCCTTCTTCTTGGCTTCAATCACCGTTTCGGCCGCCATTTTGCCGGCCGCCATCGCCAGATTCGAACCTTCCCGGTGAGTCGGGTTAATCATCTGCGCGGCGTCGCCCGCCAGAAGCATGCCGTCCGTGTAGAGCGGTGGCATCACGTTAAATCCCCCTTCGGGGATCAGATGGGCCGAATATTCGAGGGTGGTTGCCCCTTGAATGTAGCGGCGCACGAGGGGATGGCGCTTGAGCGCCTCCAGCAAATCGTTGGGTTTGGCGTTGGTGCGCTGGAAATCGTCCAGCGCGCAACCGAGGCCGAGGGCAATCGATTCCTTATTGGTGTACATGAAGGCATAGCCGAGCATTCCTTTGGTGATATCGCCCAGCATCTCAGTCGTCGAGCCCTGGTTTCCTTCGAGGCAGAAGCGGTCTTCGATTTTTTCGCGGGGAAGCGACAAGACTTCTTTGACGCCGAGCGCCACTTCATTAGGTTTCCATTCGCGGTGCAGGCCCGCTTTTTGTGCAAGGATGGAATTGACCCCGTCGCAGGCAATTACGACATCCGCGTAGAGCTCATCGCCTTCGCTAGATTTTACGCCGACAATGGCGCCTTCTTTCTTGATAACGTCGGAGACGGTGACACCCGTGAGGAGACTGACACCGGCGTCTTCGGCTTTCTTGGCATACCAGCGGTCAAAAGGGGTGCGGATAATCGTGTAGCAGTTGGCAGGCTCGACGTCGTATTCGGCCGACTTGTAGCCCACCTGCAGGCCGGCTTTCTCGGTGAGAACAAAAACGCGTTCTTCGACAATGGAGCGCTCCAGCGGGCAATCTTTCCAGAATTCGGGGATGACGTCCGCCAACATCTTCGAATAAAGCACAGCGCCCTGCACATTTTTGGCGCCGGCATATTCCCCGCGCTCAAGGACGGCAACATTGAGCCCCGCGCGCGCCATGATGATGGCGGCCGAGATGCCGGCCGGGCCGGCGCCTACGACAATGGAGTCAAACTTATCATCAGCCATAGCTAACCATTCCTAACAGGGGATTGGACCTGCTGCAAGTGAAAAGTCGAAGGAAAAAGACGGCGGAACGGCGGCTTACTGAACTTCGTAAAGCTCGCGGTAGCGGGCCGGGTTCTTCGCCTTGAAGTCCGCCAGGAGTTTCCTGCGATGCTCCGCCCATGCGGCGGCGTTGGCGCCCGTCTTACGCTTTTCGGAGTCGTAGGTCAGGAACTGCCAGATCTTTTTGCCGTCCGCCGGGGCAATATTGCAGCCGGGCTTCGCCATCATCTTATGGACGTAGCGATCCCAGGCACCCGGGTGGCTGGGGGTCCATCCTTCGATCTGCCATACCAGCTTGTCCTGGAACATTTCGGGGTTGGACTTCTTCCAGCCGTCGATTTTGGTCTGGTGCTGATCTTTGGGGCCCGAGGGCTCCACAAATTGGGAGTTGAGCGGCCGCGACGCCGTGTGGCAGCGCTGACACTTCACCAGAAAAACTTCTCTATAGGTCGTTTGCAATTCCGAAGGATAGGACGAGACATCGATGGAGGCGGGACCTAAATCGTTGGCATAAGGATTAGCGAGCGCGGTCGCCTTCTGAGCTTCATAGGTGGCGCCTGCGGTGTCCGGGGCATCTGCCGCCCAAAGGGTTGATCCTGAGATAAGTAATATTCCAATAACAAACGTACGCTTCATCTGACTCTCCTTTTAGAATTCTTCCTGTTTTTCTGCAATGCTGAAGAGATAGTCCATCAGGGCATCCATCTCGTCTGAACTCATTCTATCTTTCCAAGGTGGCATAAACAACGGAGGCGTCGCGCCCTTCGGATTGTCCTTGGCGACGATTGGGACGCCGAACTGCAGTTTCTTGCGCAACTCATCGCGCGTATAAGTCCCGATGGTTTTGACGAGGACCGGCTCCATGCCGCCGCCCTGATAGTTGAAGTTTCGTCGGCCGCCTTTGGCATTCAGGCCATGGCAGGCCGCGCAGCCGTAATGGTCAAAGACCCACTTGCCGGCCTCTTTCCGCGAATTGAAATGCATATCCGCAAACGTCGGCTCCTTGGGTCCTGGAATGTAATATTCATGAGGAATTTTTTCTGAGCGAGCGGAAAGAATATAGGTGGTGAGCGCCGTCGCATCATCCGGGGTGAGCTCCGGTCCCTGATCCGGGAAAGCGGCCGACGGCAGCGTAAAGTTCTGCATGCCGGAAGGCGCGATCGGTTCCGTGTTGAATTTGGCTTCGGGATCGCCCGGCACCAGGACCCAGGGGTCCACCAGGAAGTGCAGGCGGATCCAATTGAGCAGTGTCGCCTGATCCGGCTGTAATGTATGGGCCTCCGAAGCGGGTTTTCCTTCGGAGAGTGCGATGGCCTCGGCGACATGGGAGAAATCAATGCGCCCGACGGGTTTCGTCGCCGTTTCTTCCGCTAAATCGACGCTGATGGGGCCGCCCCAGCCTTTCCATTGGTGACACCCCAGGCAGCCGTGTGTGGCCATCAGCTTCTTCCCCTGGGAGACGACTTCGGTTCCCGGCAGGCTCTCAAAGTTGCCGTGGCATTTGGCGCAGGACGCCTGGATATAAGGAACGGCCAGCATCGGGCGCTCCCAATGTTCGGTGGGCTTCCAGCCGTATTTCTTTTCCCACTCCAGCTTCTGCGCTTCGTTTTTCGGCGTATGCGCCGCGCCCAGGAACGTGGTCGCAATCCCCTGACCCCCGTGACAGATCACGCACCCGAATTTTTCCGGCGGGTGGTCTTTCAGGAAATTACCGGGATGAGACTTGTAAGGATTGTCGGTAAAGGAATTCTGCATCGAAGGCGTAGCGATCGAATCCATACCCGCGTGGCAGCTCGTGCAGCGGTCAATCTGGCCAAGATCCGGCGTCATGATCTGCTGAATCTGAATCCCGCGACCCATGATTGCCTTCTTGGCTTCCTCCGCGGACTCTGCCGCGGCCTGCATTTTGCGATAGGCGATTTGGTAGGCCGCCCACCCGTGCGGCAGGTACGGTCCAGCCAGATCTTCCACCACGGCCGCCATAAAGAGAACCAGAAGCGTGATATTGCCCAGAATGAAAAGTTTTCGGTACATGGATTAGATATTGAGCTGGAACTGAGGCACGGTCAGGACGTATTTGATATGGAATCCGAGGCGCACCCCCATCTTCATGAGCACCCCCAGCATCATCAGGACCAAGACCATCGTAATGGCGTAGCGCACTTTAGGTTGATTGACGAGATGCCGCCGGGGGACAAGCACACCCAGAATGTAGTAGACGTAGATAAAAATCACGAGCCACAGGATCTGTTCCCAGGCCATGTGCGCGCTGATCTTGATCACGGCGGCGGCGCCCAGGATAACGAGAAGCCCCTTCTGCAGCGCTTTTTTCCATTCGAACTGCGGACCCATCAACAGCGGCAGGACCATTCCGACGATAAAATAGCCGCCGACCACCAGCAGGCCCCACCCGAGGGGCAGACTCCACGTATGCGGAGGCGGCGGTTTGTGGATCAGCCAGCTTTCCCAGGGCATGTAGATGTCCCAGTTCGGACCGCGCAGGAAACTCCCGATGAAGATCAGAGAAAACCACATGCCGATGCCGAACAGAAAATAGGTCATCGCCAGCGGTCTTTCCTTGAAGTCGTATCGACCCGTTCCTTTCGTTTTGTCGGGGTCCAGATAAGGAATTGCCATGAGACCCACCATGATGAGCGTCGGCAGCACCACGCCGGCGATCCAGGGATCAAAATAAACGAGAAGTTCCTGAAGGCCGGTGAAATACCACGGCGCTTTGGAAGGGTTCGGAGTGACGGTCGGGTTGGCCATTTCCTCCAGCGGCGCTTTCTGAAGCAGCGACCACAGGGAAATAAAAATCATGCAGCCGAGGGCCGCAATGTATTCGCGGACGATGAGATGGGGCCATGTGTCCACTTTGTCATGCGGCAGCTCCTGCGGGGTGATCGGAGGGCCGGAGAAAGTGTCTTTGCGGACACGCCAGAAGTGAAGAATCATGAGCGCGCCTGCGACCAGCGGCACAAACACGCAGTGAAGGACATAGAAACGCAATAGCGTGTTAGCGCCGACCGCGGTTCCGCCAAGAAGTACGAAGCGGACGTCGTTGGAGCGGCCGAGCATCGCAAAAGGGCCTTCGGCCCCAAGGCCTGGCGAGGCCGCGGCCATGTTGGTGCCGACCGTCACCGCCCAGAGCGCCAGCTGATCCCAGGGCAGGAGATACCCCGTGAAGGAGAGAAGCAGCGTCATGACAAGAAGGATGACCCCGATCACCCAGTTAAATTCGCGGGGCGACTTATAGGAACCGGTCAAAAACACGCGGACCATGTGGAGGATGACGATAAGAACCATCGCATGAGCCGACCACCGGTGCATGGCGCGCAGGAAACTGCCCAGGCTCACCGCATATTCCAAGTCTTTCATGTCTCGGTAAGCGAGATCGACCGACGGGCGGTAGTAGAACATGAGAAGAACGCCGGTGACCGTCAATATAAGAAAGAGGAAAAACGAAAGGCCGCCCAGGCCGAAGGTATAGGTCCACTTGAGACCGTTCTTGCGCACACGCGACGGCTGCAGATGCAGCCAGACATTTCCCAAAATGTGCTGGGCCCGGTCGCGCGGGGTATCTTTCCAGACGCCGCCGCGGAAAATCGAGCGCCAGATGGCCGAATCAATAACCTTTTTCTTCAGTTCTTCAGCGGTGGGTATGGGAGGCAGTTGGAAAGGCATACTTAGGCGTTGGCGGGGGCCGGAGTCGAGTTATTACCCGTATACTTCACAAAAAATTGAGGTTTTTCACGCAATCCCGGCCGATCCTCCAGCACACTCTTGTCGATCAAGAGATCCCCGGAAGCCAGGACCCGGATCGCGCAACGGTATAGCGGCTTGGGAGCAGGCCCCGCAATCACGTCGCCCGCCGTGGTGTAGTTGGACCCGTGACAAGGACAACGAAACCGATTTTCGGCCTGAAACCAGTTCGGCGTGCAACCCAGATGTGTGCACCGCGCCCACATGGCATAGATACCTTCTTCCGTCCGGATGATCCAAACACGCTGCTCTTTTAACCAGCGTGTAGAAACGCCTATCGAATAGTCTTCGGGACGGCCGGCCTTGAAGGTCTGTGGGGGTTCATAAAGGACGTTGGGGAAGATAAAACGGAGCGTGGCGCCGGCGCTGGAGGCGAAAAACCCTAACAGGGCTCCCCAGCCCAGCTTGAGGAACGACCGCCTGGATATGTCTTGATTGGCAACAGCAGGTTGTGGTGCAGATTCAGCCATGAACTCTCAGCAAAAAATATTAGGGAATTAAAACGATACGTGAGCATACAGAATTCATCGGAGAGAGGTCAAATTGGCGATCACTTCAGCTGATAGACTGCGATGCCCAGATGCGCCGTACCCGGAAAGTATCGTACCGTGAGCGTCTTGAATTCCCGGACCAGCGCTTCCCCGACCGGGTCATAAGGGACATCAAAGGCGATAAAAATGATGTGCTTCCCTTTCAGGGTGGTCCGTTTTTCGGAGGTATCCAGCAAATTCTCATCGATAGGGCTGGTCGTGCCGAGATCGTAAAAACTGTAGAGATCGGCAAAATAGGACGGGCGAATAATGACGGAATCCGGTTGTTTGAGCCAATGCACATACTGCATTACCGCTTTAGGATTGGCTTTCTGCCACCCATGGAAATAAACCCAGCTCCCCCAGGCTTGCGACCCCAGAACGGCCAGAACCATGATCACACGCACCGGGCGCGGCTTTACGGCCTGAAGCCCGGTGGCCAGTAGGATGGCAAACGCCGGAAACATAAGCACGGGGTACCGGTACCAGAGAAAAATCCCCGTTTTCCAGAGGCTGAGCAGCCAGGGAACCCCTACCCCGATCAGAAGCCAGAGGACCGGACCTTTTGGGCCGCGCGAAAGCCCAAGGCCGAGCGCGGCCGCAAAGCACAACCCGAAGAGGGCCAGGACCCATACGGTTGTTGGCAAATAAAAGGTCCAGGACGCCATATTGAAGAAGAGACCGCTATACCCCGCAAAGACCTTGGCTAAATTCATCAGCGAAAAGGCCGGCACCCAGAACGCCATCCGGTCAATGACCCCCAGTTGGGCATAAAGAATCGGGAGCCAGGGCAGGAACAGCACGGAGGCACTTCCTGCGGCAGCGAGAACTGCTTTTTTCTGGGACTGGGCCAGATCAGTGGTATAGCCATAGATCCCCTGGGCCAGGACGACAAAGGCGCCCCAATAGTGAGTATATAGAAGGGCGGTCCATAGACATCCCAAGAGAATCCACTTCCGGCGCTCCAGCGCCAACAGCGCACTCAGGCCCAGCGTCATGGCCATCGCATACGGCCGTAATTCCTGACTATAAGCCAGTTGAAGCGGCGAAAGCACAAGAAAGGCTAGAGCGAGAAGCCCGACCGTATCACCCCCGTAGAGGCGTGCGACCAGAAACACCAGGGCAAGGCTAAGCATCCCCCACAGGGCAGAGTTGGCGCGCAGCTTGACCAAAGATCGCATCCGCAAGGCGCTCCATACTTTCAACTGCAGGAAGTACAGGGGAGGGTGCGTCTCATGGGTGGAAAATCGATAGCTGAGCTCGCCGGCCGGTGTCGTGATGGTCCGCAAGGAAGACATCTCATCGTCCCAGAGAGATTGCTGGTCCAAGGCATGAAACCGCATGACGGCGCCCAAGGCAAGAAGAGAACAGGCAAACAAGAAAGTACGAGACACGAAGCTATCGTATCAAAAGAGAATTTATTTCGAGAGGGAGACGATGAATTCGACGGGGGTGGTGACGGTGATGGGTTCGCGGCTTTCTTCTTCTTCCTTCTGCACGATTCGGCGGCCGGAGAGTTCTACTTTGTTGAAATCAGGCGTATAGGCATCCATCGTCCAATCCACCGGAGCCTGGTCGGCGGCGTCGATGGGAACTTCCACACGATAGGAGCCGTCGGCATCGGTGACTGCCCCTTGGGCCGCAGAAAGGTCGCCCGATTCGAGGCGCACAAGCACGCTGGCGTTGGGACATGGTTGACCGTGAAACGAGGCTTTTCCTTCAAAAATATAGTTATACCGGTGGAGCCGGGGATCGGTATGAAACATCATGGAATTCGGATCCGCCTTGGTCGTCATCGCGTGGACCCGCCTTCCGGCCGCTTTGACATGCGCCGGATGGATATGAGCAGGATTGGCCACGGAATAACCGATGGGAGAAGCCAGGCCCAGAAAGACCAAGAGAAGCTGAATCAGATGCCGGACGACGTTGGCGGCCGAGCCGACCCACGTTTCCGACCGTCCGGACACACCCATGAGGAAAATCAGCAGGCTGCCCAGAAGCCCGATCATCTCCCGGCGGTCTGAGCCGGCTGAATCGTGAGCGCGCACCTTTTTAAAATGGACCCTTCCAGAGAAGGGATTTTGGGCAACATTTATCATAAGCGAAGTCTATCTCCCGATGGTTACGGGGGTGTTACAGGAGTATTACAGATTTGTAAACAATCCGTCGGTGGGCCCAACACGACCCTGGGCCTGTTAGACCCCCAATTTTAGACTTTCGATCTATTCTTATATCCGGACGATTTAAGTACAGTTTTCAATGCGAATTGGGAAACATCCATTGATAAATCGGCTCAAGCAATCACTGCACCGCATTCTTGCCGTTTTGATCATCGGCGCCCTCGCCGGCGATCCCGCCACCGCCGCCGGATTCCTCGAGAGCACTTTCCCCGCCCACACTCATGTCACGATCAATAACCGTACATTTAACACACAGGCTCTCGCGGCTACCTCCCAATGGTTTCTCGATAATTTAGAGGCGATAAAGACCACTTCGGCACAGCTCTATCGATGGGCCGATGAAAAACTGCCATCATTTTCACCAATAGGGATTGCCGGCGCGGAAGATTTCACTATTCCTGGAATCCACCTCAGCCAATCAAATACCTCTGACATGACGAATGGATCGCGGCCGGAATTGGGGTCCCGTGGCTCACCGGACAGCACTCCGATCAATCCCCGTCGCAGGTGGCATGGCTACTTACCTAAAGCATGGATATTTTTATCCATGGTTTTAAGTCTCATTCCACCCCCACCCAACAAAAATCAACTAACGACTAGAGAAGTTCGATCAGAAATACAAATTCAAGCTAAATTAGCCGAACGCGGCCTGTTCCTTCAACCGGTACAAGCCGGCAAAACGCGTCTTTTCCTGACCCATGCGACCGCTGCCTACGAGGAAGCCCTCGAGGTCGCCGACCTCTTATTAACCAGCGAAGCTCGGACCGTGGATAAACTTTCCGATGGAGAACGCCGCCTCCTCGGATACCATCTTCTGGCAAACCCTTATGACGTTCTTGACGAAAAACAAACCCTTTTCCAGCATATTGTCCGTAGATTTGTGGATGATCCCCTTAACCCTGACAAGAAAGCGGCCTTTATTACGGCGGTGGCACAGACGCTGGAACGGGACGGTACCGTTCATGCAAAAGCTCAGTTTGCCAGAGCTATTCAACGCATCCTGCAACGCAATCCCTGGAGTATTGTCGCTCGGGATCCCGAGGGACGCATAGCCGGCGTCGTCTTTGTCGCTTTAACACATACCGACACGAAGGCTGATCTTCCTAAGACAGCCGTCACCATGACCTTGTCGCATTTAATGGATGTCGGCAAAAGGCGTAATGCTTTAAACGATTTCTGGTTTACCGGCCGCGATTCTGAAATTCGGGATGCGATGATTAATGCCTCGGGAGCGCTCGTCGCTGCGATCAACGCTGAGAATTTTCCGGACTTGCGCATAGAACGAATTTTGGATGCCTTCAGCAATCCGCGTGCACTCTTAAGGTCCGGACTATCAGTCGAAGAATACATCAAGAAAGTGATTTCGGGAGAGCTTAGAGACCCGGCCCTTGGCTTCCACCGTAGACGTTGGAACCAGACACGCTTTTCTCGCGGATTATCGGGCAGGATTGAGCGCATTATCCCGCACGCCTTCCCCTTTATCAGCGTCCCCTTCATCAATCCGGAAACAAACGAACGAGAATTCAAGCGGGTACCGGGCATTGGCGGGGGGTATATTGTTTCCGTTTTTTATCCCGTTCCCGGAAGATCTCGCAATATACCGGTCGATGATTTGCGAAATATGCATGAACGCTTTGGCGTCAAACGATCACTCGCCCTCCGTATCACCCTCAGGATCCGTGAAGAGGCCGGATCGATCGCCAAGGAAGAAGCCTATTTGCCTCTCTTCCACCATGAGCAGCAGGAAAGAGATCTGGTGCGATATCTGGCCAGTCTCATCCAAATTCGGGGCGTTCTAAATGGTGCCCAGGAGGTCGGCATCGAAATTGACTACCCATGGGGAACTGATCCTGATGTCCTTTCTGCCGGCGATCTCATCCAAAAAACGAAAAAAATTCTGATGACCGAATTTGGAAAGTCCATCGAGATCGCGTCGTCCGGAAAAGGCATCACGTTTGTGGAAGGAAAATTACCTTGGAAAAAGTCGAAATACATCCCCTGGCGATCGACGGAGATGACGCCCGTCAACTACGAGGCCGGAACCGCCACGGGGATAGACATCGGCGTCTCCAATATCAAAATTGCGACGTGGCAAGATGGCCAGATCATCCACGAAACAAGTTACCCGAATGAGAATTTTTCGGGCGCCCCCATGGAACTGAAAACATTTCTGGAAGAACGCATCAACGAATTGACGCTCCTGGACAGTAAGATATGGGACAACCCTCTTTTTATTACCGTCCCGGGAGTGGTCACTCCGGATGGCGACATCCAGATGGTTCCAAATTTTCCCTCTGTTGTCGCGCCACTCCAATTGCTTCAGAGGGAGCATGCCAACATCCGTTTTGTCAATGACGCCAAGGCCACCTACATCTATCAGTCCAATCCATTAACCCTGAGCAAGTCGAATGGGAGTCTTATCACGCATCCCAGGCATATCCTTGTGAATACTCTGGGAACGGGGCTGGGACTCGCCAGCGAATATCCGGGCCCCTGGGAGGCCCATTTGCGCGTAGATCTGGGTCCATCGGCGATGATGCATGAGGAATTTGGCATGCGCGGAGATCTTGAAACTTACACCAATAAAGACTTTATCATGCGTCGAGCACGCGAGTTGGCAAAGGCTCGAGGGCTTACGCTCGACTTGTCGGATGACCAACTTCATTTGGCCACGATTGAAGGCTGGCTTCTGGGGGATCGCACCGTTCTGAAGGAAATTGCCGACCAAGTCTTCCGCGAAGAGGGACGTCACCTGGCCATTCTCTATCGAGAGATTGCGCGGATCAAGGATATTAAACGCTGGAGCATTTTTCTTACAGGCACAATCGCGCAAGCGC
>Ga0207016_1121_pt1 | contig 16048 bp, 14 predicted proteins | sample Alteio_BWMinCont_54_FD_153469 | JGI IMG/M metagenome (GOLD analysis project Ga0207016, IMG submission 153469) | Enriched cells from forest soil in Barre Woods Harvard Forest LTER site, Petersham, Massachusetts, United States -... | ecosystem: Environmental > Terrestrial > Soil > Temperate forest >...
ACTCATCCAAAGATTCACTACCCTGAGTCTGACTAAAATCACTCGGTTTTATTTCAGGAGTATGAGTACTTGTTTCTATTGGCGTCACGCCCGAGTTCAAAGCATGCGGTAATTCGCTTTCACTCGGGGTAATAAACGGGCTGGATTCATGGATGAAATGTTGATCAATACAGCTGGTTTTAAACATCGACTGTAGAAACACGGCTTCAAATTGATTGGCCATGTCTAATGGTATTTGTTTGCCAGTATCAATTCGTGATTGAAGTTCAATATTGTGTTCACCAATTCGCTCGATTACCATATCACATGACCTGTATCTTTTTTACAAACTGTGACTAATGTCATCAATTTTACAATTGTGAGTATGCTACTACAAAAAACAGGAGCAATACACAAATGGGGCCACAAAAATACCTGCTAAGGTTTTATCAGCTTGTTTTTAGCACACATACAGTACTTATTCATTTTGATCTTGACAATCTGGCCAAATAGTTCCATTATTTATAGCGCAGCTTTTTTTAATTTCCAGGAGGATTTATGAATCGTTATATGAAAAAGACTATATTGGGTTTGGGTATTGTTTTAGTCAGTGCTTCATTGCTGACCGCTTGTAATACCGTAAAAGGCACAGCTCAAGGTGTTAGCCAGGCTGTTACAGATACTGCTAATGGTGCGGAAAGAGATGTTAAAGCGACAGAAAACGCTGTGACAACTCATCACAAAGCTCATGCCAAAGCCCAGCACAAAGCCATGAAAAAAGCTCAGCACAAAGCCCATCATAAGGCTCATCACAAAGCCATGAAGAAAGCGGCTAAAAAACCTGCAGAAGAAAACGCACCTGCAGCGCAATAAGGAATACCTTCGCGCTCATTACCCGTTTACGAGTAATGAGCGATTTATATTATCGTGTTCCACCTACAGTCAATGAATCAATTTTAAGAGTTGGTTGTCCAACACCCACTGGGATTGATTGGCCATCTTTGCCACAAACACCAATGCCTGCGTCCAGTGCCAAATCATTCCCTACCATACTGATTTTTTTCATCACTTCAGGCCCATTACCTATCAGAGTCGCCCCCTTTACCGGACGAGTTACACGACCATTTTCAATGAGATACGCTTCACTGGCAGAGAATACAAATTGACCGGACGTGATATCGACCTGCCCACCACTAAAATTCACCGCATACAATCCACGCTCAACGGAGCGAATAATATCCTCGGGATGATGTTGGCCTGCAAGCATGTACGTATTGGTCATTCTGGGCATCGGTACATGGGCATAAGATTCGCGACGGCAATTTCCAGTAGGCTGCATTCCCATTAATCGAGCATTTAGTTTATCTTGCATGTAATTAACTAGAACGCCATTATCAATCAAGGTAGTGGATTGAGTGGGTGTGCCTTCGTCATCAATGGTTAATGATCCGCGTCGATCCGTTAAAGTTCCATTATCAACGACCGTAACTCCCTCTGATGCCACCTGTTGCCCCAAACGTCCTGAAAAGGCAGACAAGCCTTTGCGATTAAAGTCCCCTTCCAGGCCATGCCCTACTGCTTCGTGCAACAATACACCGGGCCAGCCTGGGCCCAAAACCACAGGCATCATCCCTGCTGGTGCGTCTTCTGCATCAAGGTTAACCAATGCTTCACGTACAGCTGCGCGGGCATAATCCAGCCCCCGTTCATTTTCCAGGAAAAAGCCATAACCAAGACGCGCGCCACCACCGGAACGTCCTGATTCTCGTCGTCCCTTGTCCTCAACTATCACGCTGACATGCACGCTAACCATGGGCCTGACATCAGCAATCATCTGGCCATGCATATCGGCCACCATAACTACTTCATAACAACCACTTAACGAAGCATTAACCTGAATAACACGCGGATCCTGCCGCCTGGCTTCTTTATCGATTGATTCCAGTAAAGCAATTTTATCCTGGCTGGTCATTCCCTCAATGGGGTTCAGACCGGGATAGCGCACTATGGGTGCACTGGCAATCTTGACTGATTGTGTAGCCAAACCACCAGTAAATGCAATGGAACGCGCGGCCTCTGCCGCACGTTCCATTGCGGGCAGCAAAATATCGTCGCAATACGCATAACCGGTTTTTTCACCACACACCGCACGAATACCTACACCGCGATCAATGGAGTAGCTGCCACTTTTCACTTCAGAATCTTCCAGATACCATGATTCTGAACTGCAACTTTGAAAATAAAGATCAGCCGCATCAACACGATTACTCAGCATCGAGCGGATTATTTTTTCGATCCTGGACTCATCCAGTGAGGCGGGTTTTAACAATAAATCTTTAGCTATCGTTAACGCTAATGTCATAAGGATACCTTTTTTGTATTTAATATATGATGTTCGTGGCATGGAAATTGCTGGCGTAACTGCTGTAACCGTTTTAAATCAATGTCAGCAACAATGACGCCTGCTCCCTGCTGCTCGACCATAACCTTGCCCCAGGGTTCAACAATCATACTATGACCATAAGTATGCCGCCCACTGGCATGTTTCCCGCCCTGATTGGGTGCCAACACATAACATAAATTTTCAATTGCACGTGCACGCAACAGGATTTCCCAATGCGCAAGCCCTGTCACGGCTGTAAAAGCAGATGGAACACTGAATAATTCGGCGCCTTTCAATACCAGCTCCCGATACAACTCAGGAAAACGCAAATCATAGCACACGCTTAGACCCACACGACCCGCGGGTGTATCCACTACAACCACCTGATCTCCACGTTCGATGGTCAATGATTCCTGATGCGCTTCCTGATCAGACACCCGCACATCAAACAAATGAATCTTGTCGTACCGCGCAGCCATGACACCTTTGTCATCATAGACTATATTACTGGCTTTTATACGCTTTGCTGTGGCTTTTATCGGAATAGTTCCAGCAATCACCCAAATACCATAACGATGAGCCAATTGACTTACGGTCTTCTGAATCTCTCCGTGCCCCATGTCTTCTGCAACATTAAGTTTATCGGTTTCATTCATCCCCATAAACGCAAAGTTTTCAGGCAAAACCATTAGTTCAGCGCCCTCTTCCCGGGCTTTAACAAAAAAAGCGTCCAGTTTGGATAAATTTTCTTTAACGCTGGCCGAAGAGACCATTTGTACCACTGCGACACGAGCCATATAATAGTCCATTAAACAAATATATATAGTACACCAAGGCAAACACACTTGTCAGTCACAACACATACCGATAGACTTGAAAAGTCAATGGATGATCCCCATCTATGCTATAATGAACATACAACCACATATTGGAGTTATTATTCATGAACCAAAATAACGTTTCAGTTTTAAATCGCGGAGCCCAATCGGTTCTAGCCACAAATAAGGTATTACGTAACACGTATCTATTGCTAGGTATGACATTTATTTTTAGTGCGTTTACCGCATATGCATCCTTTGTAATGGGTGTTCGCTCAATTAACCCACTAATTTTTATAGTTGGTGCTTATGGTTTAATGTTCCTGACCAACTCGCTTAAAAACAGCGCGCTTGGAATTCTGGCGGTATTCGGCTTCACAGGCTTCATGGGATTCGCACTCGGCCCCATTTTAAATGCCTACATTTCTCATTACAGCAATGGACCTCAACTAATAGCCACAGCATTAGGTGGTACAGGCATGATATTTTTCGCTTTGTCTGGTTATGCACTGACTTCGCGTAAAGACTTCAGTTACCTGGGTGGTTTTTTGTTTGTAGGTGTGATGGTTGCCTTCCTGGCCATGATTGCCGGCATATTTTTCCAAATACCGGCTCTGCAACTGGCGATCTCCGCAGCATTTGTTTTGATTTCTTCCGGTTTGATTCTCTTCCAAACCAGCGAAATCATCCACGGTGGTGAAACCAATTATATTTCAGCCACGGTTTCCCTGTATGTGTCGATTTACAATCTGTTTGTCAGTCTGTTAAATTTATTAGGCGCGTTTTCTGGCCGTGAATGATCGATGAAGATTTAAAAAAACCCGGCTTCTGCCGGGTTTTTTTACCTTCATTGTGTGGTAATTCGCTTTCATTCATCTCATAGTATATACTTTACAATATATACGTTGGAGATTGATATGAAGATAGCAAAGCTATTTCAAAATGGCCAAAGCCAAGCGGTACGATTACCGAAAGAATTTAGATTCGAAGGGGATGAGGTTTATATTAAAAAATCAGGGAACGTTATTATATTGTTACCGATGAATAATCCATGGGGACCACTTCTCGACAGCCTTGATAAATTTTCCACTGACTTTATGACCGCCCGCGAACAACCAGAAAAACAAAGTCGCGAGGATTTATTCTCGTGAAATATATGCTTGATACCAATATATGTATTTACATAATCAAACAGCATCCTGACAAGGTGTTAAAAAAGTTCATGGCGCTTTCTGTTGGTGATGTTTGTATTTCTGCGGTAACGCTCGCTGAATTGATGTATGGTGTACATAAAAGTCAACATCAAAAAAAAAATAAAACGGCCTTAAGTGAATTTTTATCGCCACTGGATATCATGCCATTTAATGAAGAAGTCACTGACCACTATGGCCGTATTCGCTCTTATCTTGAAAACAAAGGCATACCTATTGGTCCACTCGACATGATGATCGCAGCCCATGCTCAATGTTTGGGGGCAACTTTGGTCACTAACAATAAAAAAGAATTTATACGGGTGCCTGATCTTAATATAGAAGATTGGACATGAGTGCGTATGGCACTAAGGGTTCTTCAAATCAACGTTGATAAAAACCCCGGCGCCGAACAAATTTATACGCGAGTATTTTTACAATCAATGCCCAACCCGGTCAAAAACTCCGGCAACTCAGCCAAAGGAACCAGTTTGGATTCCCCGCCTGTACGGGCTTTGTATTCAATCATGCCCTCAGCCAAATTGCGTTCGCCAACCACCAACCGATGCGGTATGCCAATTAGTTCACTGTCTGCAAACAACACGCCTGGGCGTTCATTGCGATCGTCGAGCAACACGTCAATGCCTTGGCCAATCAAACGGTCATACAATGCTTCTGCTGTATTTTTTACATTTTCACAACGATGGGCATTGATAGGAATGATCACCAGCTGGAATGGGGCTATGGCTTGGGGCCAGATGATGCCGTTTTCGTCATGATGTTGTTCAATGGCTGCGGCTACAACGCGGCTAATACCTAGTCCATAGGTGCCCATGAGCATGGTTTGTAACTGACCTTCTTCGTTGATGACAGCGGCATTCATGGCTTTTGCGTATTTATCTCCTAACTGGAAAATATGCCCTACTTCAATGCCGCGGCATGAATGCAGTTTACCTTTGCCATCAGGGCTGGTATCACCCTCTTTTACATTGCGTAAATCATACACAGCTTGGCACGGAACATCACGCTCCCAAGCCGCGTTGATAAAATGCTGATCAGCCTCATTTGCGCCACAGACAAAGGACTCCATGGCGCGGGCTTGATGATCCACAATAACTGGAATATCAAGATTTACGGGGCCTATTGATCCAAGTGGCACACCCAGTGTTTTAAGTATCAGTGCTTCGTCTGCAAAGCGTAATGGGGATTTAATCAAGGGATGTTTTGCAGCCTTGATTTCATTTAATTCATCATCGCCTCGAAGTACCAGTGCTACCATCGGTTGTGATTCACCTTCAACAATGAGCGTTTTAACCGTATGTTGCATGGGGATTTTCAAAAAGCTTGCAATATCAGCGATGGTTTTTTGTCCTGGTGTGGGCACTTTTTTCATTGTATCTACAGGCAATGCGGTTGCTTTTGCAGGTGTCAGACTGGTGGCCTGCTCAATATTGGCAGCGTAATCACTGCCATCGCTGTAAAAAATTAAATCCTCACCTGCGTCTGCCAATACTTGGAATTCGTGGGAGAAAGAGCCCCCAATCGCACCGGTATCGGCTTCTACTGCTCGGTATTTTAAACCCAGTCTGTCAAAAATTCGGCTGTAAGTTTGATACATTAAATCATAGGTACGTTGCAAGCAGTCTTGGCTAAGATGAAATGAGTAGGCATCTTTCATGATGAACTCACGTGCACGCATCACTCCGAACCTTGGACGAATTTCATCACGGAACTTGGTTTGAATTTGATATAAGTTAGCTGGCAATTGCTTGTAGGATTGCAATTCATGACGCATTAAATCGGTGATAACCTCTTCATGGGTAGGTCCAAAACAATAGCTTCTATCATTGCTGTCACGCATGGTTAGCAGTTGTCCACCAAATGTTTCCCAACGACCCGTTTCCTGCCATAGTTCTGCAGGTTGTACTGCAGGCATCAAGACTTCCATCGCCTGCGCGCGGTTCATTTCCTCACGAACAATCTGCTCCACTTTACGCAAAACTTTTAATCCGAGCGGCAACCACGTATACAGACCTGAGCCCAGTTTGCGTATCATACCAGCACGAAGCATTAATTGGTGTGAGGTAATTTCAGCATCATTTGGGGTTTCTTTCAGTGTGGCTAACAACCATTGTGATGATCGCATTGTAGCTCCTAATGTGTGGATTGTTTTGCTTTCTCAATTATCTTGCTTAATTTTTCAGTCAGGTTTGTCTCGTCTGTCTGGCTAATGAGATTAATGGCTGATGAGAAATCCCTGAAGCTCACCTCTCCTGTATTCACGTCATATATCGCCCCTACCATGCCAATGTCTTCCTGGTTGGTCATCAAACGCAAAATACTGCTTTCCTGATAAATATGCTGCAGTGTATTGGCGACATTCAAACGAGTTACATTATGTACGAACTCATCATTAGTAGCTTTTCTATTGGCTACTGTTTCTGTTTCGGCAGCAATTGCGGGTTTGATCTTGGCCAACAACTGTGTAATGTGGCCTTGCTCGACATCATCGCAGGCTGCCATGATAGCACCGCAACGCGTGTGCCCCAGCACCACAAGCAGCTTGACCCCGACTACATGGCAGGCGTATTCAACGCTGGCCAAAACATCATCATTTACAACATTACCCGCAATACGGATACAGAAAATATCACCAAAGCTCATGTCAAAAATGGTTTCAACCGGAACCCTGGAGTCGATGCAACCCAAGACCACGGCAATGGGATGTTGTGTTGTAGCGGTATGCTTGATATCAATATTCAGACTACGATGGATGCATTGATCTTTCAGAAAACGCTGGTTGCCTTCTCGTAAAATATTTAATATCTGGTGTGGCTCCAGAATTGATTGCACGTCATAAGTAGTAACGTTAATAAAATCAATGTAATTATGAATACTATAACGATCTTTAAATCCGATAAGATTCAGTGAGATTTGCCTGTGCGGCGCTTGAGCCGTCTGAAAGTCCCTGATAAATTCTATAATTTCCTTATCAATATAATCAGAATAACGGGCGTCAATGATCAATTGTGATTTTTTAGGGATAGAATCAAGCTCAGCAACCAGAGAAGCTTTATTCAAGAATGTTGTTTGTTGCGGTAGAACCAGTCGGCTGGTAACTCCATTTGGATAAATTTCCTTGATGATATCTAGGCGCGCCTGACTATTGGATTTTAAAATAAAAAAGAAACTGACCACAAGGCCTATCATGATGCCTGCAAGCAAGTTGAGGGCAACAATGCTGATTATTGTAATAATAAAGGGAATAAACCGCTCCATACCCTGACGATAAATGCTTTTATAAATATCAGGATTGGTTAATTTGTACCCGGTATAAATTAGAATAATGGCTAGCGACGAAAGCGGTATTTTATTCAATGTTTTCGGAATCAACATGATGGCTGCGAGAATGAAAATCCCGTGTAATATTGCTGCCATTTTTGTTTTGGCACCGGTCTCTATATTGACTGATGTTCGTGCGATCACCGAAGTAATAGGAACGCCGCCAATAAGGCCTGCTAAAAAATTACCTACACCCTGAGCAAATAACTCTTTGTCTTTGGAACAATACCGTCGTTTTTTATCCAGTTTTTCACACGCTTTGAGGTTGAGCAAACTTTCCAGAGATGCCACAATGGCCAACAAAGCAGCATAAAAATAGACTTTAGGATTTGACCAAGCAGACCAAGCCGGTGAATGCATGTTGGCATAAAAATCTGCAAAACTGGTGTGCTTTGGAATCTGAACTAGTTGCGGTGTGGTTTGTGCAAGCCAGGAATTACAGAGAATTAGCGATTCATTGAGTATAATCCCCAAGATCACAACGACAATAGGTCCCGGGACTGCTTTCACCCATTTTATGGTCGATTTATCAAAGTAGATTAACGTTGTAAGGGAGATAAATGAAATAAGCATTGCCCCGGTATTAATATGAAACGACAAATCATTAACCTCTATCCCTTCCGTCATGTCCAAAAGATCCATTTTAAGTTCGGCAAGATCAGAAGCATGAGTAAATGCAAGGGGTAATTGTTTGACAATTAGAAGGATGCCTATGGCGCACAGCAAGCCCTGTACAACATTGGATGGCACATATTCTGCAATGAACCCGGCTCGAAATAAACCCAGAAACATTTGCAAAACCCCAGCCAATAACAGGGCCAACAAGAAGACATTGAAATCACCCAATTGGGTCACACCGGCAATAACAACTGCAGCCATACCCGCAGCAGGTCCACTCACGCTGACGTGAGATCCACTCAGGCTACCCACAACAATCCCACCAATAATTCCGCTTATAATACCGGAGATAAGTGGTGTTCCTGAGGCCAGCGCCACTCCCAGACACAAAGGGATTGCCACCAAAAAAACCACGATGGCTGCTATGAAATCAAACTTTATGCTGCGTTTATTATATATACGCAACTTTCGATATTGAGTATGGAGCGTTTCAGTCTTCATGGGTTAAAAAGTCCTCATCTGAAAAAATTGTTTCGTCTGACATGGAATTAGTGTTTTCCAAACCACTTTCCAATTGCCGGAAATTCCACAAATCCTGATCCATCAACTGACTTGGTTTTATCGCTTGCAGCGCATGTAATATATTACTGGGTATTTTGGGGTTTTCTTCAGCCAGTTGATCAATCAGTCTTCCAACACGCTTGCGTGCCAAATTGTCTTGTGAACCACATAAAGTACAGGGAATAATGGGAAATTCCTGTGCTTTAGCATACGTAATGATATCCGACTCCTGGACATAACACATCGGTCGAATAACAATGTGTTTTTTATTGTCACTCAATAACTTGGGAGGCATGGAGCGAACGTCACCATTATATAAGATAGACATCATTAACGTGCGGATTAAATCATCACGATGATGTCCAAGTGCTATTTTAGTGTAACCATGTTCTTCTGCATACCGATAGATAATTCCACGACGCAATCGCGAACACAAGGAACAATAGGTTTTACCTTCCGGTATTTTTTCTTTCACGATACTGTATGTGTCGCGTGTTAGAATTTCATATTTAATGTTTCTCTCTTCGAGCCAGTTGCGCAGCTTACTGTCATTCCATCCCGGTTGTGCCTGATCCAGAGTAAATGCAAATATCTCAAATTTGTTATTTGAACGGCGACGCAGTGTGTGCAGCAATGTTAGCAAGGTAAAAGAATCTTTTCCCCCGGATAAACACACCATGACACGATCACCACGCTGGATCATGTTATAATCAGCAATGGCTTTGCCTGTGTAGTGCAGCAGTTTTTTTTCAGTTGTTGAAGGTACAGATGTCATATTACAGTATTAACTCCGATGCATGGAAGTGGGTGGGAGGCCATCGACTCGAGTAGTAGCTAACCATGAGTTAACTTCCTCAATATCGCTAACATTCAATGAGCCCGCCAAATATTTTAAATTTAACAAGGAATTAATTAACGCATACTGATCAGCCGCAAGTTGTTTTTGCGCATCAAATAAATTTTGTTGTGCATTAACCACGTCGGTCATTGTGCGGGTACCTACTCCGTATTGTGCTTCCACACTTTCCAGAGAGTTGGTTTGTGAAATAATCGTTTTGCGATCAGCCAGTACTTTGCTTATACCGTCCGTGATGGTGTTAAAAGCAATACGACTATTGACGATTACATTTCGATAAGTTTGTTCCAGTTGCTCACTGGATGCTTGAAAATTAAATTGTGCCTGTCTGGTTTTCGACAACACCAAACCACCCTGAAACACCGGGAAATTCATCGTCAATGCTACGCCCGAGAGCGCTTGTTTTTGTGCAATAAGAAAACTATCGGCTAAAGCATTAATGGAAGCTGGCGTACCCATTGAAGATATGGCACTCGTATCATTGTGTGTCGTGGCGGTTGACCCCTGTATGGCAAATGTCGGCCAACTAGCTGCTGTCTGCGCTTTAATATTGTCACGTGCGGCTTGCAGGTTAAATTTTGCCGCAAATAAATTGTAATTTTGCTTCAGTCCTGTGGCGACCCACTGATCGACATCATTCGGTTCGGGTTTTATCAATGGAATTTTACTATCACGCAACATGGATATATTCTCATAAACGTGATTGGTCAGTTTACTTAAACTGTCATTCATATTGAGCAGGTTATTTTTAGCTGCGATGACTTGAGCTACCGTTTGATCATAGGCAGCCTGGGCTTCATAAACTGAGGTGATGGCATCCAGACCGACATTAAAGCGTTGTTGAGCCTGATCAAGTTGCCGTTTGTTTGCGCGCAGCTTGGCTTCGGCAAAACTTAGTGTGTCTCTGGCATATAATAAATCCAGATAAGCGCTGGATGACCGAAGGATCAGGTTTTGTGCTGCATCATTAAATGTAGCCAGTGCGGCTTTAACAGAGGCCTGCGCTTGTTGTACCTGAGCCCATGCTTGATAATTAAACACGGCCTGTGACGCATTGACACTCCACTGGTTAGTCCCGTAGGCTTGTTTAATATCAAAGATGGTTGCTCGCACTTCCTGATCACTACGACCAGCCAGTGCCTTGATTGTTAATTGAGGCAACAGCGTCGCCCATGCCTGTGGTACGAGTTCTCTTTGAGCCATATACGTGCTATAGGCCATTTTAAAGGTGGGATCATTATCCAGTGACTGACGATATACATCCATCAAGTCCGTTGCATGCAAAAGAGATGTGGCAGACGCCATAATTAAGGGCAAACATCGGGAAATAATTTTGCACAGGCAGCCCCTCACCCGACTTTTAGGCACAAAGTTTGGCTTCAGCATGTAGTCTTGTCCTGAAAATCAAAATTATTATGTTTTAACCTGTCAATAAGTGGCGGAAGACAAGTTTCAAAAATAACTCGCATATCCCATTTCCCATTGTGATCAAGGCTATGCAGCTGACCTTGCATAATGGGTTTTTTTCCGACAATGGCAAACAACTTTCCGCCCGGCAAGAGTTGCAAGCGCTGAGTTTCATTCAGTGCTTCAAGGGCACCGGTGAACACAATGACATCATAGGGAGCACGCTCAAGCCAGCCTTGTGATGCATCATCTGTAAATAACTCAACATTAGAGCGCTGATGCTCGACCAATTTTCGACGTGCATTCAAGGTAAAATCAGGGTAATAATCCACGCTGATAACTGTTTTACACAGATGGCTTAGTAATTCCGTCAAAAATCCGGTTCCTGTACCAATTTCCAGCACAACTTCATGACCTTGCAATGCTAACGATTCCAATAATTGCGCCTCTTCCAGTGGAGTCATCATGCATTGCTCATGTGCCAGAGGTATTTGCATGTCCGAGTATGCAAAAGATTGCAGTGCAGACGGCACAAATTCATCTCGATGAACGCGGTCATAAAGCGATAAAATTCGCTCATCAAGAACATTTCCTGTTCGTAACTGTTGTTTTATCATATTGGTGCGTGCAATTTTATTGCTCATGAGAGACCTAATAATCAGGTTAAAATATGAGGGGAATTCTAGCAGAGATTCATTGAATTAACAAAAGAGGTTTAACCGCCGTATATCATAATTCACAGGTACAGTTACAGTTCAAACATAAAATCGCATTGAAACTCAGGAACCAGACTTTTTAATAATACTGGCAATTCATCAACCTGATCAGTTGCACACGCTGCATTGAGCAGATGGATGGTTTGTGAAAGTTCGACCCAATCAATTTGTCGATAGGAGGATTTAAACAGTTTTTCATGCTCTGTTTGTTCGAGCTGCTCAGAGGAATGAAACAGTTCTTCAAACAATTTTTCACCGGGACGCAAGCCGGTATATTGGATGTGAATGTCCTGACCTGGTATTTTTCCTGCAAGACGAATCATTTGCTCTGCCAAATAGCTGATTTTAATGGGTTCCCCCATGTCCAACACGAATATCTCACCTCCGGTACCATTCACCATGGCCTGCAAAATCAATTGCGATGCCTCAGGAATTGTCATGAAATAGCGTTCTATATCGGGATGCGTTACCGTTAATGGGCCACCTTGTTGCAACTGTTTTTGAAATAAAGGGACAACACTACCCGTCGATCCCAATACATTACCAAAACGTACTGTAATAAATTGCGTGTTAACACGGGAATTAAAATTTTGACAATAAATTTCAGCCACACGTTTGGTCGTACCCATGATATTAGTTGGATTAACTGCTTTATCAGTGGAAATCAGAATGAATTTCTCCGCCTCAATCGCAGCACTGGCCTGAGCCACAATTTGAGTGCCAAGAACATTATTCTTCACAGCAACCCGAATTTGACTCTCAAGCAAAGGGACATGTTTATAGGCTGCTGCGTGAAATACAACGTCAGGCCTGAATTTCCCAAACACCTCATCTATAGCAACCACATCAGTTACACTGACCAAAGCGAGCTGAATATCCACATCAGGACAATGTGTTCTCAGCTCCTGATCAATACTATACAAATTATATTCGCTATTATCTAAAATCAACAATCTCTCAGGTTGTAAAGCGACAATCTGTCGGCATAATTCCGACCCAATAGAACCACCGCCGCCAGTCACAAGGACTCGCTTACCCTGAATATGGGCAACTATTTTATCCCAACTTAAATTAACCTGATCTCGGCCCAGCAAGTCTTCAATATTCACTTTTCTCAGTGAGTTAACCTGTACATGTCCGGACGCCAGAGCTTGCAAACTCGGTAAAGTATGAAAAGGAATATTACAGACCACGCAATGGTCGACAATTCTGCGCATGTGCATTGATCCCGCTGACGGAATAGCAATAAAAATCAAATCAATTTGATGTAAACCCACCAGCTCGGGTAATGCAGGAATGGTTCCCAAAACGCGCACACCATGAACCTCGTGACCTCGTTTACTCTCGTTGTCATCCACCAACCCAATTGGGCAGTAGTATTGGCTTCGCTTTAAATCACGGATCAAACTTTCAGCAGCTTGTCCTGCGCCCACGATTAACACTCGTTTTATTTCATTATCAGTTTTTTCCCCGGTTTTCCTGTCCCAATAACTTCGAAAAAACAGGCGAGCACCACATAACAGCATTACAAGAATCATGGAATACAAGGGCAAAACAGCTCGAGGAATGTACTGCAGTAGAGATACAAAATAAAATAACGGAATAACCCATATCGTTGCATAAATCACAGCCCGCAAGATACGCCCTACATCATTTACAGATGAAAAGCGCCAAAGGCCACGGTAGACTTTAAAATAATAATAACAGGCAATCTGCACGACGGCTAAAATAGATAATGCAGTCAAGGAATAGGACATCGTCCGATTATCTGGAAAAGGCTGCATGTTATAACGCAACCAATAAGCAAAATACCAGGCAACAGGAATTGACAGCGCATCAAACGCAATAACAGGCAACTTTGAATATATTTTATGCAAATAAAGCCGTATAGTATCCATATCAAAACTCATTAATATTCCTTAGGGCATCTTACTATATCTCATGATTGATTTGATACGATTTCATAACGATAAAAAGCAGGGGCTGGGTTGCTTATGACGACCATACTCACAAACAGCTAACGAACATAAACCAATGACAGCCGCTATGATGTAATAATAAGCGGGCGATGTGAAGTCACCCGTTTTATTAACTAACCACATCAAAACCAAAGGCGTTGTACTGCCAAACAATGAAATACCAATATGAAACGCAACACCGAAGCCACTGTATCGACAATCCTCAGGAAACAATTCAACCATGTATGCATTTAACGGTGCAAAAGATGTCGCAATTAACAAAGACATAAGCACCATGCCGGCAGTTATCAAGATAACCTGTCCCGAAGCTAACAAATAAAACACTGGAAAACTTAGCAGCACCATCAGTACAATCCCGATGGTAGCCACACGCAAATACCCTGTTCTGTCAGCTAGGATTGCCATGAACGGCTCAACCACTGCATCCACTGCCAGTGCCAACGTGGTAATCAGTGTAGCAGTACTCAATGAAAGATTAAAATAGCTGTGTAGATACGACGCTGCAAAAACGTATGTGCCAAAGGTCATGACGCCTATCAACAACGCAAGCCCTATAACACCTGCAAATGCATAGGGTGCAGTCTTGAGGGCTGCTAAAAACGGAAGTCGTGGTTTATCGTGTTGAATAAGTTGATATGCCGGTGTTTCAGAAACATGAGTGCGTAAATAGAAAATCACAATGCCCGCAATTAACGCTAGTGCAAAACCAAACCGCCAGCCCCAATCAGGCATATACGACGCAGTGAATAATGATGCTGAAAGCCCTGCAAGAATAACACCCGAACTATAAGCGGAACTGGTTAAGGAACCATAAAAAGCTTTTTTCTCTGGTGTTGCATGCTCCACCAAAAATATAGCCGATCCCGTAAACTCCGAGCTGGCAACGAACCCTTGTATCACGCGCAGCAAAGTAATCAAAATGGGTGCAGCAATACCAATCGTTTTATATCCGGGCAAAAGAGCAATCAGAGACGTCGGTATGGCCATCGCTAAAACACTCAGAGTTAACGCGCGCTTTCGGCCATAACGATCACCAATGTAGCCAAAAACAACGGAACCCACAGGCGATAATAAATAACCCACAGCGAACACACCAAAAACACTGAGCATTGCTGCAACCGGATTATCATTTGGAAAGTAATTGGCCGCAATTATCGGCGCAAAATAACCAAAAATAGCAAAATCATACCACTGCAAAACGGTCCCGGAAACACCCGCTAACATTGCTTTTTTTGAAGAAGAAACATTCATTAAATAAGTACGCCACAAATTGTGTTCACCGCCGTCTTTACGAGCAGTCACTATTTTTTTGCATTTATACCATATTCCTCACAGACGTTCTATACTGTTAGATAAATGCCATAAGACAGGAAGTCAATCACAATGAGAAAAAATCTGCTATTAATCATTGCGCTCGCGTCAGTTTGCTTCCCACTGCATGCAGCAGATAATCTGTTACAACTATTGTCCTTTCAAAGTACCCCACAATATTGCCCCAAAATCATAATTCAGCCATCGGATGAACTAAGAGATATGCTGCACAGAGAGGCCAGTACGCTGAGCACCACAGTTATTAATAAGGTCATGGGCGTATTAAAATGCGCAAATAAATACAATATTGATCACAACAATATTTTAACCATCGTTGATTATTCCCTGCCAGCCAGTGAAAAACGATTGTGGGTATTTGATTTGGAAGACCAAAAACTGCTTTTTCATACCTATGTTTCACATGGGATCAAATCAGGCGCGTTATTATCAACCTTGTTTTCCAATAAATATGACAGCAAAACCAGTAGCATTGGTGTATATAAAACTCAAAAAACATACTATGGTCGTGATGGATTGTCACTCAGACTGGATGGTTTGGATAATGGGTTTAATAGTAATGCATCCAACCGATCTATTGTCATGCATGGTGGATGGTATGTTGAAGAAAAATTCATTAAAAAATACGGTAGATCCGGTCGCAGCTGGGGATGTCCTGCTGTCCCGCTGGATCTTGCCAAGCCCATTATCAACACAATAAAGGATAACTCTTTATTTATTGCCTATTATCCCAGCGATGATTGGTTTACCAAGTCCAAATTTCTCAAGTGCGAACACTTTTCTCCAATCCAAACTGCAAAAGAACTGGAAGCGTCAACCATTCCCGCAGGAGACGACAATGGAAAACGGGATGAAATTTTATTTGCAAAC
>Ga0207016_1122_pt1 | contig 15890 bp, 18 predicted proteins | sample Alteio_BWMinCont_54_FD_153469 | JGI IMG/M metagenome (GOLD analysis project Ga0207016, IMG submission 153469) | Enriched cells from forest soil in Barre Woods Harvard Forest LTER site, Petersham, Massachusetts, United States -... | ecosystem: Environmental > Terrestrial > Soil > Temperate forest >...
TCATGCTGCAAACATTGGATATGCACTGGAAAGATCATTTGTCTGCGATGGATCATATGCGCAAAGGTATTCAATTGCGCGGCTACGCACAAAAAAATCCAACGCAAGAATTTAAGCGCGAATCGTTTAATATGTTTACGGAATTATTGGAAAATATTAAATACGCATTTATTTCAACGTTATCAAAAATTGAAGTCGCATCACCTGAAATGATTGCGCGCCATCAATCCGATTTGAGTGCGCCGCAATTGCATTTTTCACATCAAGAATTTCAGGCGTTAGCCGTGGACGGACAACCCAATGGCGAAGCGCACAATGAAGAATCACAAAAACCCTTTGTGCGCCAAGCGCCCAAAGTAGGACGTAACGATCCTTGTGAGTGTGGTTCCGGCAAAAAATACAAACAATGTCATGGGCGACTGTGAGCCTGATTGTTGACGACAAGGCTTTTGCGCTTTTTTGAAAAGCTTAAGTCATGGCAGTGTAGAAAAAATTAAAGCGGTGCTCCAATATGCAAAACTGTTTCTGCTTCTTGCGGTTGAGGCACAGTAGATGGATCTCTCAAAACACGAATAAAATGCTCCGTCACCATTGTGAGCGCCGCTCGGTGTTCTGGAGTCTTGTTATGAATGTCGTTAAAACAGGTTGAAACGCTGGTGCCAGCTAATGAAGTAGCGAAAAAACGATTCATGCAGCTGTTATAACCCATTATGGCCGTAATGCTCGTTAAAAATATCGCGAGTACCATACTGATAAAAGTAACGAATAAAGTGAGGAGGTCGAGTTTATTGGCGATGCTGTCGTTTGCTTGATAAGGAAGTGTCGACGCCCATACATTGGAGCACGCCATTGTTACTTCTATTATCGTTCCTATCACTGTCAATACACGCAAATAAGTAGGCAATCCTTCAACCTTTAATGCAATGCGCCACAAGCATGATGGGTTCATTTCTCGCAGCTTCGCTTCCAGTGCCGCCGCCAATGCCAATTTTTCTCCTGGTGTGTCCACTTCAATATCTATCGTAGTGTCAAATAAACCGACGATGTTCGATAAAACAGCAGCATCTCTAAAATTTGTTACATCAGCGATACGCCTTATCATCGTCCCATTGTCCTCAGTTTCGACAGGGGGGATGTGCTTGATCAGCCGCTTGATTCGCAGCAGGTAAAAGTGGCGTAACTTCAGTTCCAGTTGTTGGTCCAGACATATTTTTCACCTCGATTGATTAAAATATGACCGAATTTTAAAGTAAGCTTGGATAATATGCTATCTTTTTGCTCATGTCGGTCAAAATTAATGCCCCCTTAATGTTTTAAGCAAACCCAATTCTGCGTTTCTTCTTGGGTTCCGTGGGTGCAACGGCGAAGCACACAATGAAGAATCGCAAAAACCATTTATACGACAGGCACCCAAAGTAGGGCGCAATGATCCTTGCGATTGTGGTTCGGGTAAAAAATACAAACAATGTCATGGGCGACTGTGAGTTTGCTAAGGAACATGTACTAATATTTCCAAATCTATTTTTGATCACATCAGTGGTAAATATGAAATGCCATCGCTAGCTGATTTGATCAGACAGAGATCAACCAAAATGGCTTTGGTGCTCGCTTAAACTTGAGACGCATATATCCCGTGCATTTGAGAGGATTTGAGGGTGTTTAAAAATTATGCGATGCAATTACTGTGCTGTTTGGTGCGGTTGTCCAAAGTCCAATCCGTAGTTCGCAGCAACTCCCGGTCGAGAGCTATCTTCCAATCCCCTTTGACCTTCATTGGCATAACCGAATTGAATAGATCCATAAGATTGTTTTGCTTTCCATAGCATTGCGAGTATCCCTGCTGATAAACAAAAGAAAACACCGGCAACAATGGCAGGCTCTAAAATACGCGTTGACACTTTGTTTTGTGCAAAGCAATTTAATGTAATGTTGATAGCATTAATTATGGGATCATTATTTGCCAGGAACTCTTACGACAGTCGTATTATTTTCTTCTGGTAACAACCGAGTGGATTCATTATTTCCACGATTTTTTTCGCTGAAAATAGAGTTTTTATGACATGCTGCATAGCATTTTAGTCCTGCGCAGACCAATAATGGAATTGACATTATGAGGAGTATCATGGCTCCAAGACACCCCCACAATTTTTTTTGAACATAGGAATTACTTATTGCTAGCGTATTATATGCATAAAATCCTATGTAACATAAAAAAGTAAAATTTTGCACGATGTTTGATAATCGAGTTTCACGTATAAAAGTTAAATGACAAATGCCTTTTAGGAGATTTTTTAGGGGTAAATTGCTAAGCGTAATGCAAGGCGTAATATCATGCAGCATAATTAATCTAATCAATAATCGGTTGTCGGAAAATGTTTTATTGGGTTGTGCCGCTGCAATCTGAGGGAGATGGGATGACTGGGATGGTGCGTATTGCTGGATTATTTCCGCGCCTTCCATTAATTTTGAATAATCACGGGTAAGTAATTCAAAGTAAAATTGTTTAAAAGAATCCAGCGCTTCAATTTTTACCCAGCTTGTAAAATTAATTGCTAACTGAGTTCCAAGAGTGCTTTTAATGCTTTCAACAAGACTGGTTAATGTGTGTTGTATTTCGCCCTGAGTATTATTGGGATCGTAAAAATACCAGTTTTGTTCTGAAATTCGCAACGTGCAAGCATGTGCTTCTGAGGCAGATTGAATGATCATGACGATGGGTTGATTAAAGAGCGCGCGGAATTCATCAGAACCGAGAATTTGTTCTAAGCAGCTTTCCATATTGCACGCAATTTCGAAGCCATCTTCCGCTGTGCCATATTCACACTCAAAAAAATCTTTTGTGAGAACAGTGAGATGACTATATTGACGTGATTCAAAACTTAATTCTATGGGCGCTATTGTGAGATGAAATATGACGTAATTGATAGCGCGACGCATTAATGAGTATAAAGTTTCATTGTTATTTGGCAGTGGCGTGTCATTTAATGAATCTTTTTGACCATTCCATCGACTAATGGCTTGCAGTACCTGGAGCCACCAAGCAGTGTTTTTTGTTGTGGCCATGTAAGAGTGAGTGGTTGCAAATCCAAGACATGCACCTACGGCTTCTATTCCAAGTAGTCGACAATCTCCAAAACCCATCCATTGATTACCTATTGCAGGTGGATTTTTAAACATAACCAGCTTTTGATTTGTTTCATGCTCCATGAATATAATCATTTGTGCGATAATTTTCGCTTGGTCGATATTAGGTGGTAGATCTGATGGTCGCACTATCTTCTCCAAATATGTCTGTGATTATTTATTATAGTTAATATAATATCAATTATATATTAAGATAAAGTTAAGAGAGTGCCTATCGTGATTCAATGTTTACATAAAATTGTTTTATTGAAACAGTAAAGTGCTTCAATTTAACACTCTGCAAAACGCTCACATTACGTATTGCTACGCAATACTTCATGCGAGCTTCCGTGAGATTGGAATGCGTATTAATGTTTTGCTTTAAGATTGATTTTTGTCGTGTACCAGAGTATAAATTGTACTTTATATATATTAACTCGATTCCGCAGTTTTTTGTCATTAATGATGAATCCGAAAAACACTGCGCATGACGCATTTGCTGATCATACAGTTTAGAAGCCGAGCGTTCTGAAGTATCCCCATAAATTTTGAATTGTCGTGAACTTCGTAGAGACGTCGATTTATCGCGTCTCAAATCTCAGAATTACCTCGCCGTATAGTCAGCAACACTCACTCTCATGTCACAGCATTTATAAACGCCGGAGATGATCGTGTATCTGAGACGCGATAAATCGACGTCTCTACGAAAGAGTCCATCGCATCTTTACGACACCGATATTAATTCAAGCGGTTGTAAAAAAATTTATGAGGATACTTCAGGACGCGCGTGAGCAAATGCGAAATCTTGTAGAACAATCCATCTTCGACTAACGTTTCGCATTCGCTAACGCTCGGCTTCTAAACTATATAGCCAGCAGAAACGTTGCGTTCAGTGATTCTTTGTTTTTTATAAGCGCTTAAGTCATGGCTGCAAAACACTTGAAAGCATCGCAATGCCTTGTTCGGTAAATACATAAGGTAAATGACGTCGACCGCCCCAACTTGAGGTCACAATTTGTGACCTCAAGATTTCAAATTCTTCCGGAGTAATCTGAAACATGAAATCAAGCGGAAAACGCGCCAAATTGTGCTTAACAGCTTGGATAAGCACTTTTGTTTCTACGCCATAAAGAATAGCAAGATGCGCATCAAGCATGACTTTTTCGCCACGCAAGGTTAAAATGCATTTTCTAATTTCTTCGATGGGTAATTCAATTTTAGTATTCATGATGAACCCTTTATTTTTATATTTTTTGCAAACTATTTTTTCAGAATGACAAGAATATGCAATACAGGGTTTTTAACCATATGAAACGAGTGAATTTATATTTAAAAACTTAAAAATATGCCAAAAATCGCATCCCTACAAATGTGCTCTTCCCCTCTTGTCGATGAAAATCTGGCAACCGCCGCGCGTTTAATCGAAGAAGCGGCTTCACATGGCGCAGCGTTAGTTGTGCTTCCCGAAATGTTTGCAATTATCGGAGAAAAACCAACAGATGTTGTTGCCGTTAAAGAAACTTATGGCTCCGGTAAAATCCAAGATTTTCTGAGTAAACAAGCAAAAAAATCTAACGTATGGATTGTTGGCGGAACGATTCCCATTGCGTGTGACGATAAACATAAAATAAAAGCAGCATGTATTGTTTATGATTCTCAGGGAAACGCCGTTGCGCGATATGACAAAATACATTTATTCGATGTTGTTATTTCAGAGACTGAGAGCTACAGAGAATCTGATACAACAGAGCCAGGCAATAAAACAGTGGTTGTTGATACGCCCGTTGGAAAATTAGGATTGAGTGTTTGTTACGATATTCGATTTCCGGGGTTATATACGCAGTTATTGAATCAAGGCGCTGAAATTATCACCGTTCCCGCTGCTTTCACCGTTAAAACCGGCCAAGCACATTGGCAATTATTATTAAGAAGTCGCGCTGTTGAAAATTTTTGTTATGTGATTGGTGCAGCGCAAGGTGGTACGCATGCCGGCGACAGAAAAACGTACGGACATAGTCTTATCGTTGAACCTTGGGGTACGGTCATTCAAGAAATAACACAACCTGGCAACGCAATTGCTTATGCGAATATTGATTTAAAAAAATTGCATGACATTCGCGCTTTAATGCCTGTCGCGCAACATCAAAAAATAAAACCGGATATGTCAGGGTTGAGTTGAAATAAATGCGGGCACTTTTTTTTCTTCGACTGCCTCGTATTTGTGGCGAAAGTAATTACATACCGTTTGACTCATTCCCAATATATTTGTCATAAATTCAGAAAAAGCATTAGATGATAATATGAGCCCCAACTGGACTTCTGTGGAAGCTGTTGATGGTGAACAATTGAATGAGCGCAACAGTCTTTCAAATGCTGTGGTTGAACGAAAAAGTTGAGGACCTTCTATTCGACGCCGCGATCGAGACGGCAGTTCTTGTGGCGCATTGGCATCAAAGGCGCACCGAAATGCATGTAACCATTTTTCAGATGAAACAGCATCAACAAAATGTTGGCTCACGATCGTGTGGCTATTTGAAGATTGATTAGATATTTCTCTCAATAGGATCAATGGATCTGAATCCAGCATATTTAAATTATGCATGGCGATAGCAATATAATATTTCATTAGACGCAATGCGCCACCCTTTAAGCGATATTTTACACAATCATCTGTGCTGACATCCGATAAGAAAAAATGCATGGATAATTTAAATGAATCGAGCACGGGAGAAACATTTGTAAAAAATTGTTGAAACTGATCATTGTTTTCTGAAGAGAGTGTATGTTCAATTGCATGCTCATTAAATTGTGCGGTCATAAAATGCGTCAAGCGTTCGCTGAGATAATCAATGGTTTCCGTTTTATATTTTTGCTTAAAGTATTGTTCAAATTCGGCATAAACGAGCGCTTTTCTTGAAGACGGAATAACCGTAGTTACAAATGTATCATCTAGCGTATTGTTTTCTTGTAATAGATGCCATTGATTATTTTTGGCATGATTTGAAAACGCAGTATATACATGCGCATGAAAAACTGGGTCAATTTCATTCTGATCCCAATATTGCCGAGCCCATTCCTTGAGTATTATTTCTCGAAAATCAGCCAACCAGTAGCATAGATTCTCTTGTGGCTGGTATAACTCATAAAACCCTTGCATGATATGCGTAAATAATCCGGGACCACAAACATTGAGTCTTTCATATAAATTATTAAGCAGTGTTTGAGTTCGCGCAGTGCCTGGATTGCGTATGCAGTAAATGCAAATAGATTCCAAAAATGATTTTAATTCGACAAAAACAGTGGACTGTTGGCGCTGCAGTAAACCATCATTGCGGTTTAAAATGCTCTCAGAAATACCTCTTTTTAAGCGATCAGCTAAAGATGAGTAATAATCAGGAGGATCATCAAAGTGATATAAATCTTTTTCTATCTCTGTTTGTAGAATGTCAGCAAATCTATCTATTAAATTATTCCACTGACCAATAAACCGGGTTATTTCCTTTTGCTTTGTACAGCGTGTTCGTCGTCGCGCGTTTTCATACAATTCCCAGCTGATTTCCTCGTCTGTTGGCATTGGTACAACGACCTGCTGAAACACAAGCGGATTATCTAAATTTATGACTAATCGCACTGTTAAATCCTTTGTGTGACTAAAATGATTCAGTTTATTGAGATATGATGCAACGTTTTGGTATCGGTTAAGCGATCCAATAACTCGAACATAACTATCCCGTTGACTAAATTAGACCATGAGAATTTTGAAAAAAATAGATTAAAACCGTAGAAAAATTGAACTTCAAGAATTTCGATTGGGCCGTGACAGATTTGAACTGTCGACCAACGGATTAAAAGTCCGCTGCTCTACCGACTGAGCTAACGGCCCAAGAACGTGTCATCATACTTGACTTATCCAAAATCGCAAGTGATTTTTGCGTGATAAAACACGGTATTGTGTAGATTTATTGTTCCGAGGATAATGCGAACAATCTGTTCAGTAGAGTATGTTCGTGCTATCAAATCAGCGTGGCTTCACATTAATAGAACTTATGCTGGCTTTGGCAATCAGCGCCATTTTGATCGCAGTCAGTTATCCGATTTATACCGATTATCAAGCGCATGCAGAACGTGATCGTGCGATCGTTGCATTGATGCAATTGAGCGCGCGTCTCGAGAATTATTTTAGCGATAATGGCAGTTATGTTGATGCGACTATCCATAATTGCCATGCTGTGCATTTGATGGATGGATTGCATTATCGATTAAAAATCACCAGCGCAACAGACTCTTCTTATGAGATTCAGGCTGTGCCTTTTGGCATACAAAAAACACGTGATACGCACTGTGGCGCATTAATTTTAACGGATACTAATGTGCGTGGTATTTCAGGAGATGGGGATGTGGCGCAGTGTTGGATGTGAATGTATAAAATAGTATTAAAATATGGCACTCTATCCAAAAAAAGCAGGAATAGATTTGTGCTGAATTATGCGGGTTAGATTGGTCATGTAGAATTTGATGATGAAAATGAAATTTTTGTTGGCGAAGTTATTAATATAAAAGATGTTATTACATTTCAATCTGAGACTGTGCATGGATTAAAGCAAGCCTTTATTGATTCTATTGAAGACTACTTGGAATTTTGTCATCAAAGAAACAAAAAAATATCGGGAGAAAAAATTTGAACATCGAAATAAATCCTACCATAGAAAAAATTCGTGATTTGCGCACACGCGCAGAAACACTTCGGGGGTATCTTTAACTTCGATGAAAAGAAAATACGTTTACTCGAAGTGCAACGTGAATTAGAGAGCGCAGACATCTGGAATCAACCCGAAAAAGCGCAAGCCTTAGGCAAAGAACGCGCGCAATTAGAAATGCTGGTGGATGGGTTAGATAATATTTCGCAACCTTTATTAGACGCCGAAGAATTATTGGAAATTGCCAAATCAGAAAATGACGACGGTTTGTTTCAAGAAATAAAAAATGATGTCGATAAAATCGCCGGCAAAATTGAGCGATTAGAATTTCAACGCATGTTTTCTGGCGAAATGGATTCTAAAAATGCGTATCTTGAAATTCAATCGGGATCAGGCGGCACAGAAGCGCAAGATTGGGCGGAAATGATGTTGCGCATGTATTTGCGTTTCGGCGATCAACATGGATTTAAAACAACGATAGAATCCATTTCTGCGGGTGAAGTCGCGGGTATTAAAAATGCCGTGATTTATTATGAAGGCGATTATGCGTTTGGTTGGTTGCGCACAGAAACCGGCGTGCATCGTTTGGTACGTAAATCACCGTTTGATTCTGGCAACCGTCGTCACACATCTTTTGCCTCTGTGTTTGTTTCCCCTGAAATTGATGATGATATTGAAATTGAAATTAATCCGGCGGATGTACGCGTAGATACGTTTCGTGCGAGTGGCGCAGGCGGTCAGCATGTCAATAAAACCGATTCTGCGATTCGTATGACACACATGCCGACGAATATTGTCGTGCAGTGTCAAAGTGATCGTTCGCAACATAAAAATCGTGCGAGCGCCTTAAAACAACTGAAAGCAAAATTATACGAACTGGAGATGCAGAAAAAACGTGAAGCGCAGGCAGCGGTTGAAGAAACCAAAATGGATATCAGTTGGGGCAGTCAAATTCGCTCTTATGTGCTCGATCAATCGCGCGTAAAAGATTTGCGCACTGGCGTTGAAACATCCAATACACAAGCGGTGTTAGATGGCGCGCTGGATCAGTTTATCGAGGCGACTTTAAAAAAGCTGTAGAGCGCGATTTATCGCGTCTTACATCTACAATAAGAGGTGATTTTGATGAAACGTGCAAAATTTATTATTTTGTTTTTTGCTTTGTTTTTGCTAGGCAATACTGTTTCGACTGTGACAGTCGCATCCGGTGTGTATGTGATTCCCGGCAAGAGAATGTTTAACGGTAGTTTTTTTAGTGCCATTGTTTGTGAATCATCAGGGTCCTTATTGGTGTGAAATTGACACCGGCAGCACCAATTTGATGGTGCCGGGTGATTTGCTTACTTGTCCTAACTGTTATAAACCAAACGGTATATCACCGAATGCGTCAATGGGTTTGAAATTCACGGTGAAATATGGATCAGGCCGCATTTTACATGCGCGTACTTACAGAGCTGAGGTTGAACCCTACAATTCGTCAACACCTGGCGTACATCAAACATTTGGCGTGATCATACGAGCGTCGGGCAATTTAAATTCTGATCCTATACTAGGAATGACGCAACAATCAAATCCAATAAATCATTATAGATTAACAACTTACATGAACTCTTTACTGAATGCGCATGTTATAAATAAACTTCGGTTTATGATAGCGGGATGTCCCAGGCTGCAATCAACAGCTGAGCTGGTGGTGGGCGGCATTGATCCTCGTTTAAAAAATACAATACCTGTTACAGTGCCTCTTATACTCAACAAACTGGATTTTTTTATTACGCCAGAAGCGTTAGGCATTGCTGGTGGTCATCAGCTGGGTGTTATTAATTTTCCCGTGGAGGTGGATAGTGGTACTGCAGATACCATCATTCCTGCGCGTTTGTTTCATCCTTTAATTCGAGTATTGAATCAGCATTTACCGATGCCGCAGGCGTTTTGGTATGGTAAGTCTTTTTCTTTATCGAATAAGCAGATTAATCAATTACCGGCAATTGTATTGCGTTTTGCTGGCAACAAAATGCTGTTGATGAAGCCCACGGCATATATCATTCCCAGCGCATCCAAGCCAGGAAAGTATGTTTTTATGATTAGCAAATCATACGGCAAACACATGGTGTTGGGCGATGCGCTGATGTCATCCTATGCGGTGGAATTTAATCACGCCACAGAGTCAATGTCGTTTTATCCCAACAGATCGCTTTGTCGTTAGAAAACGGTGCCAGAAAACGGTGCCAGGCAGAACTTCCATGCCTTTCAAAACAAAACGGTGCCAGGCAGAACAAAACGGTGCCAGGCAGAACTTCCATGCCTTTCAAAACAAAACGGTGCCAGGCAGAACTTCCATGCCTTTCTATAAAAACACGGTATTGTCAAACAAAACGGTGCCAGGCAGAACTTCCATGCCTTTCTATAAAAACACGGTATTGTCTAATGAAATAAATAAGTTTATTTTTTCATTATGGACAGAACTGGCAGACATCCTCGTATTCACATTCCCAACAGCATTCATCACGTGATGATTCGAGGAAATAATCGACAACACATTTTTTATCAAAATAATTTCTTTTGTCGCTTTCTTGAAATTTTATCCCAAAGCGCAGAAAAATTTGATCACAAAATAATAGCCTACTGCTTAATGAATAATCATGCACATTTGCTTATTCATATTCATGACTCACCGCTTTCTTTAGTAATGCAAAAAATTAATTACCGCTATGCAAGATGGTTGAATCATAAAGAGAAGCGCATTGGTCATTTATTTCAAGGAAGATATCGGTCATTGCATGTTAATAGTGAAGAATATCTTGTTAATGTATGCCGATATATCCATCTTAATCCGGTTGCTGCGAATATTGTGGATAAACCAAGCGATTATTTGTGGTCTAGTCACCGCTATTATGTCACTCAAAATCATCCCACATGGATGGATATAAATTTTATGTTGTCAATAATAAAAAATAAAACAAATTTAGATTATCACGACTTTATGAATAATCCCGTAGATCGAGAAAGTTGGAAACCGGCATTATATATTTCTGAAACCGGAGACATTATATCTAATAAAGATCAGCTGTATGAACTTCAAAAAAATGATTTTATATCAACGACCGCCATTTCAAAATTTTTACCGGAACACCAAGTCTCGTCCATCGTATGTCGCGAGTTAAATATTCAAAAATCTCAATTGTTGGGCCCATCAAAAAATAATGAAATCGTTAAACAAAGAATTTTATTAGCAAATTACTTGCTGCGATATTCAGATAAAAATGTGACTGGCATTGCAAAATTGTTTCATCGTTCGCAAGGCACATTATCAAGACAACTTAAACAGTTTAATCAGCAGTCAAATAACTATTTTCCGGATGAGTTGCTAAAAAGCATTGAGCAATCTTTAGATGAATTTGTAATTGGTTAACAAGGCATGGAAGTTCTGCCTGGCATCATCACTCAAGGCATGGAAGTTCTGCCTGGCATCACTGCTTAATCAGTCTATTTAGAAACGGCACGCAAATCAAACAAATCACCGCAAAAACAAGCGATATCATGGCGTATAGAAAAAAGGCGTTTCCATAAATTTTATCAATGCTTGAAACTAAAATAATTTTTTTTGGTATGGCGGAATAACTTGCAATCACGCCCGCTAATTTTTCACCCAAGCCGAGTGATACGAACCAAACACCCATCATTAATCCCACCAATTCTTTTGGCGCTAAAATGGTGACCATCGATAACCCGATGGGAGATAATAATAATTCACCAATGGCAACAAACAGATAGGCAAATACAATAAACAGCATATTGATTTTTCCTGTTGTTGCAGTGCGTGTTCCCACGTAAACAATTATAAATGCAATGAATAATGAAAACAGCGATGCAACAAATTTGAAAGGAATGCTGGGATTTTTATTTTTCTTTGACAGTGTTTGCCACAGATGCCCAAAATAAAAACCAACCAACACTAGAAAAATAGATTCTAGACTGATAAAAAAAGGCGTTGGTAATTTAAGTTGAAACAGGTGACGATTCACGGCACGTTCAATAAATAAATTGAGTGAGAAAAACATTTGCATGTAAATCGCCCAGAAAACGATAGAAATCATGGCGAGAAAAATGCACGCTAATAATTTATTGCGATTTACCGAATCATATCGAAAAGCATAAATAATTAAACCGGTGAAAGCGAGACCACCACCGCCTAACATCAGCTCGTTTGCAAATCCACGATGCGCAATGATTTCATACGAGATAATTGTTAACAGGATGGCAGCAATATAAGCAGCAGCAATTAAGGTTGGATTTTTATGAGCGACTGATGGCGTAATACGGTGTAAATTATGTGTATTTTTTAAATAATATAAACCAAATACAAAAGTCACTGTGCCGACCAGCATGCCAATGCTGGCAAATAAAAATGGCATATGCCAGCCAAAATAACGCACAATATAACCCGATGTGATTGTTGATAATAAAATACCAAGATTAATACCAATATAAAAAATCGTATATCCATTTTCTCGACGAGGATCATTTTTTTGATAAAAATCGCCGAGAAAGCTCGAAATGCTGGGTTTGAAAAAACCGGTGCCGGTCGCAATGATGGAGAGCGCGATATAAAAAAAAGTTTCATGCGGAAGTGATAACAATGCGTAACCGATCGCCAACAAAAATCCGCCGAGCGTTACCGCATGTTCATAATCTAAAACACGGCTCGCAATATATCCGCCAAAAATCGGCATCATCCAAGCGAGTGCTGAAAATACACCCAAAATGGCATAACTTTTGGTATCTGAAAATCCAAATACTTGGCTTGTCATGTATAAAACGAGCAAGCCTTGTGTCATGTAAAAACCGAACCGTTCCCACATTTCTGTTGCAAAAAAAACGGGGATGACAGCAGGTTGTTTTGAAGGAATGGAAGGGTAATTTTTTGATTTTTTGCGCATTTTTTTTGCCCGTTGGTTGGCGATCGGCGGTCGGTGGTCAAAAATTATCAAATGAAAATTTTTTTGAAAAAATTAAAATAATCATATCCTAAAAATAACACAGCAACTAAACTATATCTCCGACACCGATAACCAACAACCGACCACGGATAACGCTCATGCCCATTTGGAAAATGCCAATCAATCATCAACTATTAACGGAACGTGCGAAAGACACATTTGCAGAATTTATTGGTATTGAGTTCCCTGAGTTTGGTGATGATTATTTGATGGCAACACTGCCCGTTGATCATCGTACGAAACAACCACTGGGATTTTTAAACGGCGGTGTGTCTGCGGCACTCGCGGAAACAGTAGCAAGCACCGCAGCAAATTATTGTGTCGATCAAGCGGTTTGTTATTGCGTGGGTTTAGATATTAATGCCAATCATTTGCGTCCCGCTGTTTCGGGTGTGGTGACAGCTATCGCAAAACCCTTGCATTTAGGCAATAAAACGCAGGTATGGGAAATTAAAATTAACAATGATGCGGGGAAATTGGCGTGTATTGCGCGGATGACGATGGCGGTTGTATATCGTTAAAATTCAATAGATTAAGAAAATCATTGATTATTGTATTGCAATGAACTACAATTGTAATACAGTCTATTGCAATTGATGAGGTTTTATTATGGCGCATCATGTTACAACCAGTATCAGATTACCTGATGAGCTTCGTGCTCAGTTGGAAGAAGCTGCTCGTGCGATGCATAGAGGAAAAAGTTGGATTATTATTCATGCATTAGAAGCTTATTTGCAGACGGTGCAATATAATTTGCTTGCTGCCGAAGCGCGTCGACAATCACTGTTGACTTCCAAAGAAGATGATCCTGAAGAAATGCAGTTTTGGGAAGATATTAGCGATACAGCAGGATGGGAATAATTATGCAGCGTGGTGATGTTATTGTTTGTACTTCAAGTGGTGATTATGGAAAGCCTCGTCCTGCTGTGGTTGTTCAGTCCGATTTATTTAATGAAACGCATGATAGCGTAACTATTTGTCCATTCTCAACACATCTGCACGAAGCGCCTTTATATCGATTATTGATAGCGCCTAATAAACACAATGGATTAAAAGACCCATCACAAATTATGATTGACAAAATTACGAGCGTGAAGCGTGACAAGATTCGTCAAAAAATAGGTGTGCTGACAGTTGATCAAATGAATAAGATTAATGACGCACTGCTGCTTTGGCAGAATTTAAAAAAATAGGAATTACTTGTGTCTGAAAATAATAATGAAAATAATGTAATCGACGAAAACGAACAAATCATCCAGCGAAAATCAAAATTAAATACCATGCGTGAACAAGGTATTGCTTATCCGAATGATTTTGTGCGCGACACATTAGCGCAAGATATTCATGATAATTATAATATGTTTGATCATGATACGCTCGTTGAAAAAAATGTGCGCGTGACGATTGCAGGGCGAATGATGACACGTCGCGTGATGGGAAAAGCAGCATTCGTACATCTGCAAGACATGTCCGGAAAAATTCAATTATATGTGGCGCGCGATATTTTATCGGAAAAAATTTACGATGAATTTAAACACTGGGATTTAGGCGATATTCTCGGTGCGAGTGGCGTTGTTTTTAAAACAAAAACCGGTGAATTGTCGATTAAAGTCGATCAATTAAGATTGTTAACAAAAGCATTGCGCCCATTGCCGGATAAATATCATGGATTGAGTGATCAAGAACAACGGTTTCGTCAGCGCTATGTCGATTTAATTGTGAATGATGACGCGCGTAGAATTTTTCACATTCGCTCGAAAATAGTTGCGCAAATCAGACGATTTTTAGATTGCCATCATTTTATGGAAGTGGAAACACCAATGATGCAAGTGCAAGCGGGCGGCGCTGCTGCAAAACCATTTCAAACACACCATAATGCGATGGACATGGAATTGTTTTTGCGTATCGCACCCGAATTATATTTAAAAAGATTGGTTGTGGGCGGATTTGAAAAAGTATATGAGATTAATCGCAACTTTCGAAATGAAGGTATTTCTACGCGCCATAATCCTGAATTTACCATGCTTGAATTTTATCAAGCATATGCAACGTATCATGACATGATGGATTTAACCGAAAAATTATTTCGTCATTTGGCAGAGCAAGTATTAGGTCAAACACAAATTACTTATCAAGGCACGCAAATTGATTTTAGTAAACCGTTTGCGCGATTCACGATAAAAGAATCCATTATGCATAAACACCCTGACATCACAGAAGCGCAGTTAAATGATTTTGAATCGGCAAAAAATTTGGCGAAAAAGTTTCATATTGATTTATTACCGACAATGCAGCTCGGAGCAGTGCAATTGGCGTTATTTGAAAAATTGGTTGAGCGCGAATTAAAGCAACCCACATTTATCACTGAATATCCCGCAGAAGTTTCGCCGCTCGCGCGTGCCAATGATCAAAATCCTTTTATTACCGATCGTTTTGAATTTTTTGCAGGCGGTCAAGAAATTGCAAACGGATTTTCAGAATTAAATGATCCTGAAGATCAGGCCAATCGATTCCATCAACAATCAGCTGCGCGTGCAGCGGGTGATGGCGAAGCGATGCCATTTGATCAGGATTATATTACGGCATTAGAGTATGGATTAGCGCCAACTGCGGGTGAAGGCATTGGTATTGATCGATTGGTGATGCTGTTTGCGGATTGTGCGTCGATTCGTGATGTGATTTTGTTTCCGCTGCTAAGACCGGTGAAGTAAAAAAGGCGCGACAGAGGCAGTCGCGCCTGTATTCCTGTTCTATTGGTTTTTTACTGGTTGCTGCTCATTTTGCGCGGGTTGCTGCTCATTTTGTGCGGGTTGTTGTTGATCTTTTTGTTGTTGTGTTTTAGCTTGTGGTGCTGCGTGCGTCTTCATTTCACGTCTATGCATCATCGCACGCTGCAAACATTCTCTGTGAACTGTGACGACACAATGATGATGAAAATTGTGTTTGTGACAATATCTCTGCGCTATTTGATTACAGCTATAACCATAAGCCAGCGGAATTGCGGCGCATAAAGACAATGTGACCAACGATGAAATAACTAACTTCATAAACAGTCTCCTTTTTTTGGTTT
>Ga0207016_1123_pt1 | contig 15847 bp, 13 predicted proteins | sample Alteio_BWMinCont_54_FD_153469 | JGI IMG/M metagenome (GOLD analysis project Ga0207016, IMG submission 153469) | Enriched cells from forest soil in Barre Woods Harvard Forest LTER site, Petersham, Massachusetts, United States -... | ecosystem: Environmental > Terrestrial > Soil > Temperate forest >...
CAGCGAATCCATGCGAAAAATATTGGCACAACACAGATTGCAAGGAAAAATAACGTTGATGACAAAATAGATAAGATCAACTCTGCAAGACTCTTTCAGGCTACTCTAATTCTGTCAGCAACCATCATATACGTTGCCTGGCATGATAAACAAAGCTCATAAGATTTATTGATTTTTGAAGAAAAATCAACAATTTTGCTTGTAAAACCAGCAAATTCCGACGATAATTACTATTAATACTAACAAATTCCGATGATTTTATGATAAAACGTCTATTTCAGCTACCTTTGAACAGTAAAGACAGCTTTTTTATCTTTGGTCCGCGTGGGACGGGGAAAACCAGTTGGCTAAAAAGCCATCTGCAAGAAGGTGCATACATCTATATTGATCTCTTGTCTGCGCAAACCCATCATGCACTTCAAGCCCATCCAGAACGTCTCAATGATTTTATTCCAGCAAACTATAGGGGTTGGATCGTTATTGATGAAGTCCAAAAAATTCCGTCTATTTTAGATGAAGTGCATCGATTAATTGAAAATAAAAAATATCGATTTATTTTGACAGGATCGTCTGCGAGAAAACTGCGTAGACAAGGCGTGAATTTATTGGCAGGGCGTGCGCTTCAATACACGATGCATCCACTGGTGATTCAAGAATTGGGTGAAAAATTTGAATTACAAAAAGCATTGAAATTAGGTTTGTTGCCAGCCGTGTATGATTATGATGATCCGTCACGTTATTTATCAACATACATTGACGTTTATTTGCGTGAAGAAATTATTCAAGAAGGTCTGGTGCGTAACGTGGCTTCATTTGCACGTTTTTTAGAGACAGCGAGTTTTTCGCAAGGACAAATCATCAACATGTCGGCCATTGCACGCGAAGTGGGTGTGAATCGACAAGCCATCCAAAATTATTTTTCTATTTTACACGATTTATTGATTGCCCATTCTCTGCCGGTTTTTACTAAAAAAGCCAAGCGCAAATTAATCGCGGCTGATAAATTTTATTTTTTTGATGCAGGTGTGTATCAGCAGTTGCGCCCCACTGGATTTTTAGATACGCCAGAGGAAATACAAGGAGTTGGTTTAGAAACCTTGTTTTATCAATCTGCATTGGCGTTAATTGCTTATCGTAATACAAATACAGAGATATTTTATTGGAAAACCGAACATGGCGTCGAGGTGGATTTTATATTGTATGGTGAAACGCAATTAATTGCCGTTGAAATTAAACACAGCAAAACCATTCACTCAAAAATGCTTACGGGATTAAAGCATTTTAAAGAAGATTATCCCATGACAAAATGTTTTGTTTTATATTTAGGTGAGCATACGTTGTATTTAGAAAATGGTATTACGTTATTACCTTTTGTGGAGGGTTTAAAAAAATTGGATGAGTGGGTTGGCACACCTCCAGGCCCCTGAAATGCCTGCTGTCGACGTGTAATGTTTAAGGAATTCTATAGCCTGGTGACACGAGTTAGGTGTCACCGATCATATGGACATTTTAATTAAATGTCCACGAATCCCGAGGGCTCGTACACAGGCTACCAATAAAAAATTCTTCGCCGGGCTTATGAATAGAATTGATACCGTAAATTATTAATATATAGTCAAGAAGCCACTCTTCAGTAATGGAAAGTAGCTTCTCGCGTTTTTTATCCCAAATTTCATCTCAAATCCGCTGGCACATTCTGAAGACCCTTTGCCTTCACTCCGCCCTTCTTCGAACCAACAGGCGTGCAGCTCGCGTGCGTAGTGTCACCAGGAGTCCACCATATTGTCATAGGATATACTGGAACGGACCGAAAATCAGCGAGTTCTCCTCCCGAAATGGAGCAGTACCCATCATCGCTATACATAAGTCCATCAACCCTCCAGTTGGAGCTCATGTTCTTAACCCAGTCATAGAAGCACTGCGAGCCATGATCGCGTACCCAAACATTAAGGGTCAGGTAGTCGGATCGGCACTGCGGGCACTGTCCCCAACCAGCAGTTGAGCCATAACAAAGGTTCGCGGCCCCTAAGGTCGTGCCGCTAAATATCAGCATTAAAACAAACAGTAAAACAAGATACCCCCCCCTATTCTTACAATCATGTATATACATAAAGACCTCCTGTAACATATTGTATTCGACTCTTTCATTATACATTATAGCTTAAAACTCATAACACGCTCAGGTCCGAATTGCAGTCTTGGGTATCGCGATGCCTTGTGAGCCTTTTTTCAAAGAAAGAAGTATTTCTTCGTGTTTCACAGCCAGTTAAGATAAACTTGTCTCATTTTAACCTCTTGCTAAGATCAGTTATGACATCTCCTATTCGCACCCGTTTCGCTCCCAGTCCCACCGGTTTTTTGCATGTCGGTGGTGCGCGCACCGCTTTATTTGCGTGGTTATATGCGCGTCATCATAAAGGCACGTTTATTTTACGCGTGGAAGACACGGATTTAGAGCGTTCAACGCAAGCGTCCATTCAGGCAATTTTAGACGGGATGAATTGGCTCGGTTTAGATTTTGATGAAGGTCCTTTTTATCAAACACAGCGATTTGATCGTTATCGCGATGTCATTCAACAATTTTTAAAAGACGGGCATGCGTATCGTTGTTATTGCACAAAAGATCGTTTGGAAAAATTGCGTGAAACACAAACAGCGCAAAAAGAAAAACCCCGTTACGATGGACATTGTCGGCAATTGCATCGTAACGATTTAAATACACCGCATGTTATTCGTTTTAAAAATCCGCAAACCGGTGCTGTTGTTTTTGACGATATGATTCGCGGAAAAATTTCCGTCGAAAATGCAGAGCTGGATGATTTAATTATTGCGCGCACGGATGGCGTGCCCACCTATAATTTTTGTGTGGTGGTGGATGATTACGATATGAAAATCACGGATGTTATTCGTGGTGATGATCATATTAATAATACACCGAGACAAATGAATATGCTTGCTGCATTAGGCGCACCGATTCCGCGTTATGCGCATGTACCGATGATTTTGGGGGGCGATGGTAAACGCTTATCAAAACGTCATGGCGCTGTGAGTGTAATGCAATTTCATGATGATGGTTATTTGCCAGAAAGCTTATTAAATTATTTGGTGCGACTGGGTTGGTCGCATGGCGATCAAGAAATTTTTTCGCGTGAGGAAATGATTGCGTTATTTGATGTGCATCGCGTAAATAATTCACCGGCTGCATTTAATTTTGAAAAACTGGACTGGTTGAATCAACATTATTTAAAAACAAAAAATTCGCAGGAATTAATTTTGCCTTTTGTCGAACAATTGGCGCGTCATAATATTCGTGCAATCGATGATGCACAATTATCGGCGGTGATTGCATTACAAGCAGATCGTGTTAAAACGTTGCGTGAAATGGCAGAAAAAAGCCGTTATTTTTTTGAAGATAATATTGAATACGATGAAGCGTCTGTTAAAAAACATTTAACAACTGAAATTAAACCATTATTGATTGCCGCAAAAAATCATTTTGAAAAAATAACCGATTGGACAAAAGAATCTTTGCATCAAGCGATTATTGATATTGCTGCACAACAAAATGTGAAAATGGGCCAGCTTGCGCAACCCTTGCGTGTTGCGGTGACAGGATCAACAGTGTCACCGTCAATTGATTCCACATTGCAGTGGATCGGAAAAGAAAAGGTGTTGGCGAGAATTGAAAAAGTGGTTTTCCCCGCAAAGATCTGATTTATTACCAGCTTAGATCTGGGCTCGGATTATGTGCCGCATTTTGTGGTCCGGCAGTTTCAGGACGTGGAGGGCTAAGAAGACCGAATGTTCGTAGTGCGGCTTCTCTTCCTTCAAATGGTATATGAGTTACAGATCCTGTCGTATTTCCTTCAGTCCGCATCCTTTGTGTGATTCGTCTTGCTAGTGTTTCACGTTGTTCCGGTGTTAACTTAAGTAAAAGAAGTTGTAATTCTGTCATATAGTTGGCCCCACTTATTTTCAAGATACAGTTCCGCCAATGATACTGAACTTTCCGTAATTGTCACTATTCGCGCATGTTTACGCGTGAATTCGTGTGGATTGCTCGCGCTGCATGAATGGCCAATAATGGATAATTATGAGGTTTGGTTCACCCAGCAAATCAGTGGAATTTTTTCACCCTTTTTTTCGACAAAATAAACTTGTCGTTAAACGCAGCAGATCGAGAGGATTTTCACCCCCTTTGAAAAAGGGGGTCGGTTCGCTTTAGCGAACCGGGGGGATTTTCAAAACCCGAGGTTAATTCCAATATAAATAATTTTACACTATCGATCTTCACAACACCGAGAAGATCGCCAATGCTTAAATACAATACCCGCTTAAAATCATTTTCAAGACAACTACGCACTAATATGACTGATGCAGAGCAACTGCTTTGGAAATATATCCGTCGAAAACAATTATGCGACATTCAATTTTATCGACAAAAACCCATTGGAAATTATATTGTTGACTTTTATGCGCCTGCCGCAAAGTTAGTGGTTGAGCTTGATGGTGGTCAACATTTTTTTGATGAACATTTAAAACGAGATCAAAAACGTGATGCGTATTTAGCGTCGATGCATTTGAAAGTATTGCGATTTGATAATGGGCAGGTGTTGAAATCGTTGAGGGATGTGTTGGAAGAGATATATCGGCAGATTAAAATCCCCCCGGTACGCTAAAGCGAACCGACCCCCTTTTTTCAAAGGGGGTGAAAATCCTCTTGATCTGCTGCGTTTAACGACAAGTTTATTTTGTCGAAAAAAAGGGGTAAAAAAATTCCACTGATTTGCTGGGTGAAGCGGACTGCGGTTGTTAATTTTCTGGATACAACTCCGCGAGCGATACTGAAATCCCTGTATTTGTGACAACTCTCGCATGTTTGCGCGTTAATCCGCGTGGCTCACTGACGCCGCAAGAATGACTAATAATTTCCACTTCTTCATTGACGCGTCGCACATAATTGGCCACACGTAATGCTTTTGTTTTTATATCGAGACCACTGACTCTGGATGGATTGTGTGTCGTAATTCCTGTGGGGCACGTGTTATTGTGACAACGTAATGCTTGTATGCAGCCTAACGCAAACATAAAACCCCTGGCTGAATTTACAAAATCAGCACCCATACATAATGCTCTTGTGACTTCACCCGCAGTCACCATTTTTCCAGAAGCAATCACTTTAATACGATCTCTTAAACCATATTTTCTTAATGTATCTACCAATGTCGGTAAGCTTTCAGTGATGGGCAATCCTGCGTAATCAGCCAATGATTCAGGTGCTGCGCCTGTGCCACCTTCTGCACCATCCAATGTAATAAAATCAGGCGCGCAATTTAATCCGCGCTTTACAATCAATGAGAATAATTCATCAAGCCATTCATAACCACCGAGTACCACTTTAAATCCGACCGGTTTTTCGCTGATATCGCGTACGCGGTTGATAAAGTCAATTAATTCATCGTTCGATCCAATTTCAAGATGACGATTGGGGCTGATGGAATCTTGCCTCGGTGCGATACCGCGAATTCTTGCAATTTCTGGTGTTACCTTAATGGCGGGTAAAATACCGCCTTTTCCGGGTTTTGCGCCCTGACTTAATTTTATTTCAAACATTTTAATTTGTGGCAATGCAGATAACTCTTTCAAACGCGCATCAGAAAAATGGCCCGCTTCATCGCGAAACCCATATTTTGCAGTACCAATTTGCGCAATCAAATCACAACCACCTTCCAGATGAAAATCAGCCACACCGCCTTCACCCGTATTTAACCAGCATCCACCCATTTTTGCGCCATAAGATAAAGCAGCGATGGCATTTTTAGATAAAGCGCCATAACTCATTGCGGAAATATTTAATAATGATCGTGCTGTGTAAGGATTTTTTGTTTGTGGGCCAAATGTAACAGCGCTTGTTTCGACGGCATCTTCACCTAAAATAGGATACGCGGCATCAACAAACATAATGGTGCCAACCGGTCGCAAATCACGTGTTGAGCCAAAACCGATAGTCGTATCCACATTATCTGACGCATGATTAATCCATTGACGTTGATCTCGATTAAATGGCATTTCTTCGCGATCACCTGCATAAAAATATTGTCGCAAATAAACGCCCAAATGTTCTGCAATATAACGAATATGGCCTATGACAGGGTAATTACGCAAAACGGTATTTTTTTTCTGCGTGACATCCAGAATATAAGTCACGATCAGGCCAGTAAAAACAAGCAGAATCAAAATGTGATAGATATATTCATCGGTTATACCTATCAGCGACAATAAATGTTCCATGAATGCTCTTTTTTTAATGTAAGGGAATTATTTAGTATACCTGCGAGTGAGATTGTATTGTAAGGGGTTTGAAGTCAGGCGGACAACGTGCGGTTGCTTATTATCGGCGGTAAACGGGTGTGTGTTGGTTGCGGCGCTGGTATTTGACGGTTTGTTTTTTTTGCATATGGTATTGGAAAAAGTGTGAAATAAAATTTTTCAAGTGTGGTGGTGGGTATTACTTTTGCGCCCGCATGTTCTTGTGGTATCACTTTTTGTTCATTGGTAAATGGGAAAAAATTTGTTCCACCCAGAGCGGATGAATAATAATAGTAGCCATAATTTTCAGACCGTGGATATTCTGCTTGTGGATTTTGTGCGTTGGATCTTAACAAATCTTCACCTGACCATAGATAATAATCGCCATACTGCATGATTAAGAAAAAAAGTTTTTGCTGGAGATAACAATATCCAAATGCCAATACCCAGTGGGCTTGACCACCATTTGATTGACCTGGAAACTCACCTGACGGCCCAATATCGCAACTCACAATAACCGTATTTTTTGTATCTAATAAATCGCAAATATCTTGTAAGAATGATTCCGCAGTGCTTTGTATGGATTTTTTGTTTGGGATTCCCAACGCTTCAATGATGAGACTAAAATAACTGACATCCAGGATTTCACCTATGGTGGTGAACTTTAAATCTTTTGCAATCCCTAACAAGGAAGGTTTTCTTTTCAAAAATGAAGGCGCAGTATTAACGGGTCGTGGCAAATCAATAAAGGCTCCCGAGTGAAGAGAACGATAAATTAAAGCAGCGTACAAAGCATACAATCCACAAGTCCATCCTACTTGTTCTTCTTTGCGAGGCCATGTTTTGGGAATACAAAAAGATTTCGATCGATTGATAACTAATAGTAAAGACGTGGTATTTACGGTGTCCTGAGACGTGAGCGGCCTCGTGCTTTTAACTAAAGAAAAAAATTCTTCAGGGACAATGAGGGTTCGTGACATAGGGCCCATCCTAATTTTGATGCTTTCATTTTGCTTGAAATCATTTATTTTTGCCAGATGAACGGTGCCATGAACGGTGCCATGAACGGTGCCACGCGCGCCTTTCGTGCCTTTCTATTTTCAATCTTTTACAATCATAAAATTATTGCTTATATAAATACCAATCAATTTTTAACGGAAAATCAGGTATCAACTATTGAAATGCGATGCCAGGCAGAACTTCCATGTCTTGCAATCTGATCATAACAAAAGGCATGGAAGTTCTGCCTGGCATGGGTAACGCATTGTTCCGCATCCGCGAACTTTGCGCAAAGCACGTGAGCAAGTTAAATGGATGGTCGCAGATGGTGTCTCTCGCCCAAAGATCAGACAATACCTTGTGTTATGGCTTTGTTGGTGGGTAAGAACAGCAGGCATTTGGAAACATGCAGAACTCAAAGCACAGTATATCGGATCATGTCGTGATCCCTCGGCAGCAGGTTTTGCCGCCGAAGCATTGCGAGATTATCGCATTACTGAACTACGCAACGACGTTCATCAGACTGGTCGCGCGATTGCACTCGAACTCGCGGCATAATGTTCCGAAAGCCTGATATTTTTGCTCGACAAAAGTTTTTGAAAAAAGGCACAAGCCCACCCCATGGCGGGCCCGGCGCGCGCACACGGGCAAACACCCGGCACCGTAAATTGCAAAATCAAAACCAAGACCAGAACAAGGACCAACGTGAAGGGGAAAATAAAGGAAATTATCATACTTAAGTTTTAAATCCCGACTCAGGGACACGGGGTGCCACGACGCGTCTTGATCTACTTTTACAAGATAATATAAACCCTGCGCCAACGCTTGAGCGTAACACGCCGGCACAAAACGCTGAATGTATCCGACAATTTGACGCCAAAATAAATCACGTTTTTTATAATCACGGTCACTGCCATCACTTTCTAATTGATTCCATAATTCGTTATACACTTCAAGGGCGCGTAATAAGTGACACGGATTAAATATTTTTTCTCGATGAGACAATGCAGTATAGGGTTGACGAAATAAAGTCTCTATTTTTATATAGAGTTCATTGGTTGCATTTTTATTCAGTGTTGCATTGAGATTGTTATTGGGATCGTCTGGATTGCGTGGGTCAGGACTACGTTCCGCTAAAATAGTTTGTTTCACCGCTTGAAGCATCGGTTCAAAATCAGTTTGAGATTGTCTTTTTTGATCTTCAACGTGTGCTTCAATACCATCTGGGAAGAGTTCAGTAAATTGGGTAGCTACTTCATCAGCAGAAAGATAAGACGCAATCATCTCGCACATTCCCTCGTCACTTGGATTGATCGCCACATCGCCTGCACTTGCAGCGGCCTGTAGTAACGTTTGATTAACAGTAGATCGACTCGAGTAATCTATAATGGGTTGTGTTGCTGTTGAAATTAACACTGTTTGCAATAACATCGGATTATTATTTTTTAATTCTTCCAGCGCTGTTCTGACTACTTCTTTTTTGCCATAGACCACATTTTGCAATATGTCATTAACAGCAGGATGTGAGAGGAGTTGATCTGTGGTAGCGGCGGCCCCATTTTGTGCGCGTCGCGATAAAAATCGAAGTCCTTGAAAAAATCCCCTATGCAGATTACGAAAAGCAGTTTGTGCTTCAAGATCTATCGTTTCTCTTGCTTTTTTTTCTTCAAGTTCCGCTTCAATTCCTGTCGATAACCAATCTTGAATGCGGATACCTTCGATTTGAATTTGTAAAGTTTCGAGTAATATTTGTGTACGGCCAAATAAAAAATTTCCAGCGTTTATTTTTAAATGATCGCGCAGAAAATCTCGCCCAAATCGTGTTGATGCTAAAATTTCAACAGCTGATTTGTTTGCGGGTTCTGGATCTTTGCATAGCGCCTCAAAAATGGGCTGCGTGATGGGAACACCGGCTGTTGCTACTTCATTCAGCAGTCTTGCAAGCGCTGGATTGGAATGTAACAGCGCGCTCAATATGCCAGCATCATCGAGAGACATAATCCAATCAAATAATGCTTGCGTTAATACGATATCGTGACGCGATAATCCATCACGTAGGGTATAAAGCGTATGTTGAAATTTTCCCGGTCTTGAAAATTGGTTTAGCAATGCCAGACAATTTTCTTCGTTGAGCAGATTGTTTTTATCCAAGAAAGATAACGTATCACCCATGTAACTGAGGATCAATTTATTCGAGATGCTTGCAATAGTATTAACAATCGTTAAATTTGGCTTTCCTTTAAAACGGTGATACAACAATACCATGATTCTTGACAGTTCTTCTGGGAAGGGGTGTGTCACAATACGGGTTACAATAGGCTCACATGTATTTTTTAACTGCTCTGGAAACCTGTCAAACATGTCACTATCCACGCCTTGCGCTTTTCGATAAGGGATCACCAAAACTTTCTCAGGTTTTTTCCCAATGCGTCTTAAGGGAGCGTGTTCGGTATAGGTGAGATACCGCAACGCAGAGGCACATTGCCAAGGTGTTGTGTGATTGACAACATCGGTCAATGTTTTTTGCATCAACATTCCTGCTTCATGCAGTGCAAATAGGGCGTGCGCGATGTCTTCTAGCTTATTTTGATTTTCTGATAATAAGCTCAGATTTCTCTGCCAACTGGGATGCGAGATAAAACCTGCTGAAAACAAGGTTCTCAGAATACTGCTGATAATCAATGGATCTTTACCTTGAAAAACAGTAACAGCGTTTGAAACAAGGTCTCGAAACCGGGATGAAATTTCGTTTTTTTCTGTATCTGAAAAAGAATATTGGAGCGCGTTATCCGGCAGGGTTGGATTACGGTTAATCGACACAAAACAACCATCTTCATCGACAACTAACTGGTAAAGATAATGTGTTGCAGTGATTGAGCCTGTTTCATCCATTTCAACGCTCAATCCCACCTGGGAGCCATTTTCTCTCAATAAGGTTTGTAGCGCGACGAAACCAACATCCTGATAAGAAGATGGCCTGCCATCGGAATTGATTGTTTTTAGGTAGATGCGGTCGGTGCGCATAAATGCTCCAGTTTAAGGCTTTACCAAAATGCATTGGAAATTGTGATTTATTGTATAGATTAATTGTTATGGATTTCTTAAAAACGGCTGAGATGTGTGGCACCAAAAGCAAAATATTCAATGTATTTTGTAATGGTGTGGTAGCACCGAGGTAGCACGGAAAAACCCAGGGTATTTTTGACAAAAAGAATTATTTTTAACTAATTGATTGTTAATCGAATTTTGAAGCTGGCGAAAGGATTTGAACCCTCGACCCGCTGATTACAAATCAGCTGCTCTACCAACTGAGCTACGCCAGCAATTTCAGAGCCTGTGATTCTATTTAATCTTTTTTAGAAATGCAATTTATTCATCACGATTTATCAAAATCAATTCATGAAGTGAGCTGGTTATTTTCCGTACATTCCTTAAAGTACAATTAATATACAAAAATTTAAATATGTACATTGTTTGAACAGTTTTTTATCTGTATAAAGGAAAGCTGAGGGCAAAGTATGAGCAGATCTGATGAAAAGCACCAAAAAATTGAGGCGATACTGAATTCTTTTCGCGAAATTCGTGGGGCGTATTATGACAATCGTTTGTACGACAATACAACCGCAAATGAATTTTTATTTTTATTGCCCACTGAATGGGACGCCGACACAGACAATTATTTTTACAACGATGCTATCGATCGCGTTGCCGCCAATATTCTTACAATGAGCACCAGAGCACCAAACTTGTTGACCAGCGTCGTAAATCTTTAGAATTTTTAACCCGTGCTACATTCGATGATATTGCTAAATTTACATACGATCATTTTAAAGAATTAAGTGGCGCACTTACATTATTAAATCATTTGTATGTTAACTATGAGTTACATCCATATGTTATCTGGACCATTCTTTTTGATAAAGACCATATGAATGCCAACAAATTGAAAGCGTTCACGGAAATTCTCCTTCGGTTAATCCAATTAAATTCGCTTACCCAAGAACGTATTGATGAAGTTGTTGAATGGATGGATATCACAAGATTGGAGCATAGTGATGGTGTCATACAGAGATCTTTGAAGTCGTATCTCGACACTATTTTGGAGTGTATTTGTCCAGGCTTGCAATCAGAGTGTACTGATGAGAATAAGCTGTATTTATTGTTTGGTATTGGTTTTACACCCATTGATATTTATTGCATGAGCGAAGAAGATAGGAATGCGCTATTTAATAAGCCTATTAGTGTGAATGCTGCGCAAGCATTAAGATTTTTAAATCGGAAAGGTATTTCAGCCTATTCATTTTTGGCATATTTTTTCGAAACAGATTGTATCTTAGCGCTAGGTGATTTATATCGCCAAGCACTTGTGTTTCATGATATTAAATTCACACCTAGCGGCATTCAATCGAGACTGTTAGATCAGTTGTATTTAAAGTTGCACGATGAAATTTCGAAGGAACTCGAGATTTGTCCCTCAGTTCACAGTGTTGTTGAAGTATTTTTACGTGATATGTCTGATTTTAATTTTTTAAACCCATCAGGATCATTAAGAAATATTTTGAACACTTATCCGTCTCAAGTAGAGTTGGCATGTAGCTTAGGAATTTCCATTTTCGAATTGGCGCAATTTGATATTCAATCGCTTGAAAATATATTTCGATATATTAATCCCGGCAATAGTTTTGTATTAAGACATATTAAAAATCATTGTATGCCAGAAAAATTTTTGGAGGCATTAATCGCGATTGATGTGATCGAAAAAATTTCACAATTTTTAGCTCAGTATAATTCAATATGTTTTCAGTTTCCTGATTCAGATGAGTTTTTGAATCGTGTAATAATGACTATTAGTAGAACTGAGACGTCTATTCGTGATAGTTTGGACAACCTTCATGAGCGCTTCAGTCAGTTTAGCTTTGTGAAAGATGATTGTATTAGAACTGCTATTTTATATAACAAAGAAAGTTTCAGAAAAAAATTGCATCACTGTAATTTGTCATTGAATCAAATTATAGACTTACCTCCTGAAATAATGCATGGTATTTTTATAGCGCATGAAGAAAGCTGCTCTATTATCATGCATTTAAGTGTTGAAAATATAATACTTCGGTGTCTATTACTTCACACAGATGTGATAGTTAAAATAAATGCAATTATTGCTTGTTTACAAGACTTTGGAGAAAATCCTACTGATCATTATTTTCTTCAAAAATTTTCAGATGAAATAAATAAAATTACGCCTCCAACATTAGAATCAATTAAGAGCGCGCTCACAGATTGTTTGTTATGGGTTTCAACATTTTCATACACATGTGAATCTGAGAAAGGTAGACATATTTTATACAAACATCAAGAAGAACTGCTTGTTTATGTTTCTGATTTGGAGATTCCTTTTTCTAAATTTACGCCGTATTTCTTGTCATTGAGCGATCTTCAACGCGATAGGTTTATGTGGTTCCTGCAGATTCATCCTTTGTTACTTCAGATGAAAAAATTCGGTGTGACAGAGGAACAATTCCTGACTATTTTTTTAAAAGTTGATGTGATTGTGAGCGTTGCGGAACTTACGACCGAACTTGAGTCTTTGAAGGTTGATGATTTTGATGGCTTGCTGGAAAAGGTTGCGAAACATGCTTATGATGCAGTCAATAAACGTATTGTTATAGACGAGTGTTCCGCGATAAGATTTGCCAATTTTTGTTTTAAGAAATTAGATGGCACAGCGGCGCGGCATGGACAATTTTTTCCAGCCAGGGGCAGTGATGAGTCTATTGCTAGTGCTAGTGCCGCTGCGCCTGGCCCATCTCTAGGAGCATAAAAAATTCTTCATGTGGCAAAATCATAAGGGTGAAGCTTTGTCTGTATCTTCAACTGCAGTGCACTTGTGGCGCGCGCAATTGGCTGGTTCAGACGCTGAGCTTTTAAATTGTCAGGGTCTGTTGTCGACAGATGAAATCAATCGCGCTACACGTTTTATTAAATCAGAAGATCGTGTACGTTATATATTTTATCGTGCTTGTTTGCGTAAGATACTGTCATTTTACGTACAGATCGTGCCCGAAAAAATAACATTTTCAACGGGTGAAAAGGGTAAGCCGTTTCTTGCTGGAAGCGATTTGCAATTTAATGTGTCGCATTCGGGTGATTACCTGTTAATTGGTGTGACGCGAGGTCAGGCCATTGGCGTTGATATCGAAAATGTAAAACCCAATAAAGATTTTTTGGCGTTGGCGAAGCGTTTTTTTGCGGATTCGGAATATCAAGAGATAAAAAAATATCCAACTCGTGAACAAATAGCGGCTTTTTATCGTTGTTGGACACGCAAAGAAGCATTTATAAAAGCCATTGGATTGGGATTATCGTTTCCATTGTCAGATTTTGAAGTGGATGTGTCTGAAATACCGTCTGATCGCTCTTGTTTGCTTCATGTTCGTGATAAAAAATTTGCTGCGACCGATTGGATGGTGCGTTCAATTTTGCTTGATGATTTAAAATCAGCCTATTTTGCTGCGTTTGCGATGCCACAAACGGAAGCGCACGTTTTTTATTGGAATTTTTCGTGTGATATGTGTTGACATAAGTGTGTGATTTCCGCAGAATAAGCCCCTTAATTTTTATTATGTTCGGAGGGGTTCCCGAGCGGTCAAAGGGATCAGACTGTAAATCTGACGGCTTCGCCTTCGAAGGTTCGAATCCTTCCCCCTCCAAAGATTTATGATGATTGCGGGTGTAGTTCAATGGTAGAACTTCAGCCTTCCAAGCTGATTGTGTGGGTTCGATTCCCATCACCCGCTAATGAGTAGAGTGAATGTTTTGCCCACATAGCTCAGTGGTAGAGCACTTCCTTGGTAAGGAAGAGGTCTCCAGTTCAATCCTGGATGTGGGCTGATTATAATTTTTAACAAAGCGATTCAAAACGGGAGCCACCTAATGTCAAAAGAAAAATTCGTACGCGATAAAGAACACGTCAACGTCGGAACCATCGGACACGTGGATCATGGTAAAACAACCTTAACAGCCGCATTAACCAAATGTATGGCTGAAAAATTTGGTGGCGATGCAAAAGCATTCGATCAAATTGACAATGCACCCGAAGAAAAAGCACGTGGTATTACCATTGCAACATCACACGTAGAATACCAAAGTCAAAAACGTCACTACGCACACGTCGATTGCCCAGGACACGCTGACTACGTCAAAAACATGATTACCGGTGCTGCCCAAATGGATGGCGCTATCCTTGTCGTATCTGCTGCAGACGGTCCAATGCCACAAACACGTGAACATATCGTATTAGCACGTCAAGTAGGCGTTCCTTACATTGTCGTATTCCTAAACAAAGCAGACATGGTTGATGATGCTGAACTATTAGAATTAGTAGAAATGGAAGTACGTGATCTATTATCCAGCTACAATTTCCCTGGTGACAAAACACCTATTATTATCGGCTCTGCATTAAAAGCATTGCAAGGTGACACAGGTGAATACGGTGTACCTGCCGTTCAAAAATTAGTAGACACAATGGACAGCTACATTCCAACACCTGTTCGTGTGATCGACAAACCCTTCTTGTTACCGATTGAAGACGTATTCTCTATTTCTGGTCGTGGCACAGTAGTCACAGGCCGTATCGAACGCGGTATCGTTAAAGTCGGTGAAGACATCGAAATCATCGGTATCAAACCTACCATCAAAACAACTTGCACGGGCGTAGAAATGTTCCGCAAATTGTTAGATGAAGGTCGCGCTGGCGATAATGTTGGTGTACTATTGCGCGGCACGAAACGTGAAGAAGTAGAACGCGGTCAAGTATTGGCAAAACCAGGCTCAATTACACCTCATACTACATTCGAAGCAGAAGTGTATGTGTTGTCAAAAGAAGAAGGTGGACGTCATACGCCATTCTTCAAAGGCTACCGCCCACAATTTTACTTCAGAACCACTGACGTAACAGGCGCTGTTGAATTACCAGCTGGTGTTGAAATGGTTATGCCAGGTGACAACATCAAAGTAGTGGTTGAATTAATCTGCCCCATCGCGATGGAAGAAGGCTTACGCTTTGCTATCCGCGAAGGTGGTCGTACAGTAGGTGCCGGTGTAGTGGCGAAAATTATTAAATAAGCGTGAGCATAGCAAACAAATAAACATTATTCAGAAGCCCGCGTGAAAGGAACGAAGTGACTGGAACAAGGGCGTTTTGCGTGCTAATAAGTTTAGGCCAGTAGCTCAATTGGCAGAGCGACGGTCTCCAAAACCGTAGGTTGGGGGTTCGATTCCCTCCTGGCCTGTTATGTAGAGACGCGATTTATCGCGTCTGAGTTCGCGATTTATCGCGTCTGAGTTATAGAAGCCGAGCGAAACCATGAACCAAAAAAGTAACGTCAGAGCCATCGATCAAAGCATAGAAGCGCCACGTCTCAACGGATTGAAGTGGGTTGTTGTTTCTTTATTGGTAATTGGTGGTATAGTTGCGAACACCTATTTTCATGACGTTGCTTGGGCGGTGCGTACAGCCGCAGGCATTGTCGTTATTGTCCTT
>Ga0207016_1124_pt1 | contig 15829 bp, 11 predicted proteins | sample Alteio_BWMinCont_54_FD_153469 | JGI IMG/M metagenome (GOLD analysis project Ga0207016, IMG submission 153469) | Enriched cells from forest soil in Barre Woods Harvard Forest LTER site, Petersham, Massachusetts, United States -... | ecosystem: Environmental > Terrestrial > Soil > Temperate forest >...
TTGACCGGTGTTGGATAAGCCGTTAATATTGCGTTACTGCTTGTCACGGAGCCTGAAGCATTGGTGACCACGCATATATATTGGTTCCCATTATAAGCAGTTGTTGTTGCCGGCGTTGTATAAGAAGAGCTTGTTGCTCCATTAATAATCGTATATGCTCCGCCTTTAATGCTTTGCATCCATTGATAGGTCGGTGCCGGTGTTCCGGTAGCAACCACGCTGAACGTTGCCGTTGCGGGTGCGGTCACTGATGTCGATAGCGGTTGGGATGTAATGCTTGGCAAGCCCGGTGTGTTGCTTGGATTGACCGGTGTTGGATAAACCGTTAATATAGCATTAGCACTTGTCACGGAGCCTGAAGTATTGGTGATCACACATACATATTGGTTCCCATTGTAAGCAGTTGTTGTTGCCGGCGTTGTGTAGGAAGAGCTTTTTGCTCCATTAATAATGATATATGGTCCGCCGTTAACGCTTTGCATCCATTGATAGGTCGGTGCTGGTGTTCCGGTAGCAACCACGCTGAACGTTGCTGTTGCAGGTGCTGTCACAGCCATGCTAACCGGCTGAGTTGTAATACTAGGAGCTGCTGGTGTTGGATTGACTGTTAAAGTCGCTACACTACTGGTCACAGAACCTGAAGTATTGGCAACTACACATTTAAATTGGGTACCACTATTAGCCGTTGTTGTCGCTGCAGTTGTATAGGAAGAATTTGTTGCGCCACTGATAATCGCATAGGACGTACTATTAACGCTTTGCATCCATTGATAAGTTGGTGCAGGTGTTCCTGTAGCAACCACACTAAACGTTGCCGTTGTCGGTGCAGTTACCATCACGCTCGCAGGCTGGGTTGTGATGCTTAGTGATGTAGCTGTAAAATTAGCTGAAACACTTTCATTACTATTCATCGTCACTCTACAGCTACCAGTACCGGAGCATGCCCCTGACCAGCCGCTAAATACAAAACCAGTATCTGGCGTAGCCGTTAAAGTTACTACTGTGCCCGCATTAACCGTTGCACTGCAGACGGGATCAGGATTTACCCCACATTCGATATTGTTAGGTCCAAAAACTTCTCCATTGCCGATAGTGCTAACATTTAATGTCGGCACATTAAAATCCGCCGTTACATTCTGGGGGGCACTCATCGTCACTGTACAGCTGCCGGTGCCACTACATGCCCCTGACCAGCCGCTAAACACAGAACCGCTATTCGCAGAGGCTGTTAATGTCACGCTCGTTCCAGAGTTAAATTGTGCAACGCATGTACTGCCGCAATTGATCCCTGCCGGGGCACTGATTACTGTTCCCGAACCTGATCCAACATTTGTTAGACCAAGAGTATAGGTCTGGGAATTATTATATATTGTCTCCACATCACCGGCACTCAAAGCCCTATTGTAAATATTCAATTCATCAAAGACCCCATCAAAGTTCGTTTTCCCGCCTATACCACCAATACCTAAATCACTTAAAGACGGAAGAACAACTCCTGACTCATTGTCAACTTCTTGCCCATTCACATACAATGTAGCAGAAGTGCCATTATAGGAAACAACAACTTGATACCATTTTCCCGCAGATATAATATTACCAGACAAAAGAGTCAGTGTTCCTGCATCTTCTGTGCTCCAAAATTGTAAGGCCCCTTGACCGGTGATCCCCATTCTAAACCCACCAACTTGATAGACTTCATTTGTCATAAGAGCCATAAAGTTTTGACTAGTAATATTCAAGTTGTTTGCTTTAAACCAAAAAGAAATACTAAATGGGCCGTTATTGGCAGGGAAAAGATTATAATTATCACTAAGGATATTTATATTATCCCCATACTTATTGTTAAACAACAAAGCATCCCCTGAAATACCCGTTGTCCAACCTGAGGCCCCATTGGGACAATTAGCCGTGGCCGTACATGCCCAATTAAAAACTAAATTAGCATTATTAAGATTGAAATTTTTCTCATGTGAAACATTCCCGCTTCCCTCGTTAAAGGGCCAATAATATTGAACATCCCACGCCGCATTGACCGCAACCGTCGTAATATCCGCTAGGCCCTTACTATCCTGGACTAAAAATCCGACATTATATGTACCAGATTGGCTGGGTGTCCATGTGAATACTCCGCTTGTATTGCTGCCATTGACAGAAAAAGTGGACCCTTTGGGTGGATTTAATACCGTCAATGACTGTATATCATTATCCGAACTACTGGCAGTAACCGTAAACTGGACTTGTTCTCCACTGCTATTCACTGTCTGAGCACCTACAGGGGTAAGGACAGGCGCATGATTAGCCGCTGGATACCCTGTGTTCCCTATCAGATTAAGAGGTATTTGTTGGAATCCCAAACTTAATGCGGGAGACCCGCCTTCTAATCTGAAATTATCATTGATGGTCCCAGGTACAATCGCGTGAGTTGGATCAACAAATTGCGGATCTTGATTAACTAAGGAATGCGTATCATACCCTGCATTTGTCCAAGGCTGCCAACCCGGCCCCAGGCTAGTTAACCAATTAGAAGAGCTAGCAACATTAATCCCTGTGTACAAGTTATAATCAATAGCGCTAAAGTATGTCTTAACCGATTGGGCTTGCTGCAAAATACCCAAAATTGTCGAAAACTCTGCAGTATCCCCGCATTGTGATTGTAAAACGGTTTGCAAGGACTGCTGATCAGCCGTTGAACTTAAATCAACCATCACATGACCATAACTATCAAAGTAATTATTGTTCTGCAAGCAGGTAAAAAGATTATCTTCATAAGTAACTTGTGAAGGATATGCGTTCTCGAAATTTGTTTTCGAAACAGCTCCCAAATTCTCCAAAACATACACAGAATTACCCTGACTTGTATTGGGTCTTACAAAAATATTATTGGTAATGGTGATATTCTGCAGACTATCAGCCCAATTCAAAAAATCTCCCGTCAGATCAAGCGGATCGTAAAAAATATTATTTTCAATAGAAATATCTTTTGAGCCATTTAATTTTAAAGAAGAAGCGCTGGCATTTTCAACAACATTACCATAAATCTCGATCCCGCTGACGTCATTATTATCAATATAAATGGCCTGGGTAAAACAGGGAGTGGTCACCGTTCCCCCTGAAGATACACAGACACCATTCGTATTCTTTATAAAATTATAATTAAAAAGTGTCCCTGTATCAGCGACGTTGTTCCCTGTTATATAGAAGGCCCCGGCATCATTATCATTAAGATTTGAATCAATAATGCTGTTATACTCGACGGCATTGGCAAAGGAACGGTACCCGTCTTGCGAGTCAATAAAAACCCCCTCACTGGCCAACTCTGTCATATTGTTATTCGAGACGAGATTGTCGCTTGCGGCCATGAGCGCCACTCCGTAAGTTTCCCTGTAAACGCTGCCTGTATTAGAGATACTATTAAAAGAAATGACATTCGACATGGGGGCTAAATTTTGATTAAAAGAGGTATAACCAACACCAATACCTCCCCCTCCTAAATTATTCAAGGTATTTGAATAGATAAAATTATGATAGCTGCTGTTTTCAAGGCCAATACCATAGCTGCCAAGGTTTTCAAAAGTACTGTTCCTTATGGTTATATTGTTCGCATAGTCGAGTTCCAGGGCATAACTCACGGGCACATAGAATGCGTTCGAATTAATTGCCCAATTAAGATAATCGGTATCCATAAACGTTAAACCATCAATAACTATATTTCTAATATAACTTCCGCTTGTCCCTTGCAATTTTATGATCGTATTAACTGTTGGGGCTACCACCTGCTGGCTTGTTGTTCCGGTATAGTTATAAGACAAAGCTCCGGATGATTGATCAAGATACCATTCATTAGGAGCTCCTCCATTCTGTGTCAGAGCTTCCGGGACATTCTCAATATAGAATCTGTCCCCTGCTTGTGCCGCAAAAGGCAACCCGTTTGTAGTTATGCTTACATCTCCATTGGGGGCTGTACCTATATTTGTTATTGTTGTTACTGCCGCAGGACCTAAATTGGATGGGTAATAATTTACCACCGCTTGACTATATGAACTTGAAAGCCAAGTCGGGAAGGTCCCGGGGGAAAAGCACAAGGTATTGTTATATCCATAAACAGGTATATTGGTCGCATTTAAGCCAGCATCTTCGTATGAAGCACCACCTGTAACGGTAGTAGCTGATTCGGCCTGGATGACCAACAAATCTTTACCGCTTAGGGAATAAGTGGACGGGATAGTATAACTTCCATCACTGTTAACGACGAAATCTTGATTATTTGTCGGGGCAAAGGAAGGATCAGAAGCCAACATCAGAGCATCTAAATTAACATTGGTTCCTTGGACCTGTTTTAACTGAAGAGTATGCGCCCCATCAGCAGAGAAGCTCACCGTCCCAGCCTTCACCCAGGCGAAAGCACCCCCTGTGTTTGTTAAACCGGAAAGAGGGTATACCGTTCCACCATCAACGGTCAATTGAAGTAAATCGTTCCCATTCACATTCACACCAGCATAAGCATATCTTACCCAAACATTATAAGTCCCTGCCAATTGGGTACTGATCTTACTCCAATCCAGCTCTCCATTGACTCCACCGGTAAACATAAAGTAATTGAATTGTCCTTTCTCCCAGGGTTGACCGCACCAATCATTGATCAACATTCCGCCTGTAGAAGGATTGCCTGGACTATAAACACCTGTGTAAGGATTGGTTGGATCATAAGCTGGATACCTTGCCCGGATAGCCATGTTATTTCCAACCCTTAATCGCTTAAAGAACCCATTGGTGAAAACTCCTGTTGGAATGGTAGTACTCCATTGACCAGCGCTTGAAACAGTTCCTAATACTTTTCCACCACTAATGATCGGTGTTTCTCCGGAGTATGCCTGGATATAAACAGTCATGCCATTATTACCGGAATAGGCGCTGTTTAAAACCAGGGTTTGATCGATATAATACGTTCCCGCTCTCAAAATAATATATACATCCTTGTCCAGGAGCCCCCCTGTTTTCGTATTTTTAATGTTTATAATTTGTTGAAGAGCTGTGGGGATCGTTTGAAAAGGTTGGGTTATTGTTCCCGGGTTAGAATCGCTTCCATGGACAGGGTCAACATAAAATTGATACGCTGGCGGTGGCGTCGTTTGTGCAGCGGATTCCTGTTCTACTCCTATTTTTAAAAAAAAGAAGCAGATCAAAAGGACCATCAAAAGTAATCCTTTATTTCTTAGATTTGTTCTTATTATAGTTTGAACTATATTCATCATTTCTATTCAGTCTTTTTATATGCAAAGTTTCATCAAGAAAGATCTATATCATAATTAAAGGGTAACATGTATATATAGTAGAAACAAGGCAGGGAAACGCTTTTCGAGGAAGCGCTTTCTTCGATTTATGGCAGAAATGAGACGAGGGATTTGTTAAAATGACCTTTGGGTAAAGTCATGTCATCTTGTAAATTTAAAGGTTGCGACCACATCATCCAATACCAAACGCATTTTGTCATCCGCGCTTCCATACGTGATCGTAAACGTGTAACCTTTATTAAAAAAGGAAATATAGGTCACATCAATGGAGTTAGGCTCGGCCGTCTTAAAATCTATCTGTGTGGCATATGCCCCATCCACCTTTATCTCTTTATTATCGATCAAGGTTGCATGATGAGCTTCGATCCCCTCCTTGATCATCTTATCATTGGCCTCTTTAAGGGTCTTCTTGATATCAGCTTTGGATAAATTGATGCTTGAGACCAATTGAATATCAACGGCCACTGTTTTACCGTCAGGATAGGTAACGACAACTTCTTCAGGGTATTCAACCCATTGCCACCCTTCAGGAACATCCATGCTGAACAATCCATTCTTGGCAAAATGTTCCAGGGCAAGAACCGGCTTAATACCGACAAACAAAAAGAATGAGGCGATGATAAATATAATTGAGATACGTGTTTTCATAATACTCCTCTAATTGGTATTGGTCTTGTGCCGCGTTTCCTGGCAAGGCGCCGGGTCTCCCTTTTTCTGGCCGAATAATTTACTCGCCTCTTTGAACTCTTTCTTAAAGCCCCATTTGATGATCAAAGCATTGGCTGCCCTCTCGGCATCGCAATTCACATGGCCTTTTCGAATTGAGTCCAAAACACGATGGGCTAACTCGTGCGCCACCACCCCTTCGATAGGTCCGGGTGTCCGTGCCAGCCCTAAGCTCATTCCGAGTTTTACGATGGTAAAACCTTCTGCGCAACACGGCGGATCGTCCTTGGTCACAATGAATTCCGAGGAACTGGCAAAACGGGCCGTCCCTTCATTATAAAATTCCGTAAAAAGAACTGGTCTCTGACGATCGGTGACATTCAGGAAATCTTTATAAGGCATCCTTGTCAGGACTTCCTTGATTGCCCGATATATCAAGGAAGGGTCCTGATAAAAACAAAATTCACCTAAATATTCTTTAACGACCTCAGCCCGATCATTTAGCTTCCAGGAGTCGAGCTTTTGGTCCCGAAAGTGAAATGTAACCACTTCATGGAAGGGGTCATTGATAGGTTCATTAAAGGTAAACCATTCATCCACCCCATCATGCCTAAAGTCACGTAAATTATCGGTGGAGTATGTTTTAAAAAAATCACTTTCTGGCATACCGGCAAAAACACCATGGATACCGACATTTTCTGTTGAAGAAGCAAATGCAAAAGGACCGCTCAACATAAACACTAATAATATGACCGCTTTATTCTTCAATCTCTATTTTCCTGTCTAGGTCTTTCGCCATTTTGTTCAAGCCTTTGGCGATCAAAGGATAGTTTGTCTTCATGGCCAATGCCGCTGCCTTTAATATCCTGATCTGTTGTTGTAGTCGGGGCAAATCCTTGTCCGTAACAGGGGTGGGTAGCACCGCCTTATTAGCGTTAGCGTCTTCCCATTCTTTCTCTTTCTGATCGGCAAATTCAGACAGGCTCTTGGAAAGATCAGGATCAGTGTCCTCAAGGGCTGCTGCGGAATCATTTAAAAGAATGATCTGGTCCTGTTGATCATTATCCTTAGCCTGTGCGGTCAAGGGGCTCAGAACAAAGACCCCGATGATGATGAAAATTATGAAATGATAGATCATGTTGACGGATCATCTGAATCTTGTAACGGTGCAATGACCTGATATCCTTGCGCTACTTGAACATAAAAAACACCTTTATAACGATAATAAATTTGACCGTTCACTTCAATTTGCCTGGCCTGAGGGGCGATAGGATTGACGATGATCCACAGAGGAGGAACCACTGCCACATACTGACCTCCTTGGTCCTGAAGGTAAAACGTCCCTTGATCATAATAATAATTCTGACCATCGGGCCCGTTGACAAAATAGCCGCCTGAAAGTTCCACTAATGTAGCGATATTGACATAAGGATAAAAGTGATATTGATCGTCATAAAAGTTATAACGCGGTTGCCAATGATTATGATGCTGGCGGTTAAAAAGATTATTATTCTCAACAGGAGCAGACTGGGCAACGGCATAAACGCGGGTGTGGGACCTTTCCTGAGGAACGATTTGAATATGATCCTGGCCTCCCGGACGTCTATCATCATTTTGCACAGTTCTTACTTTTTTCTCGGAGGTCTCTCTTTGCGCCGGAGCTTCACTTGGGCGAGAGGCTTCTTTTTGCTGAGGAGCTTCTTGACGCACCCCTGCTGACCGGTTGCTTTGAACATTATGAGTGACCGGGGCGGAGATCGGTCGCCCGGCAGGACCTGGTTTCCACTTTTGGTTGTCAGGACCATTCGTCTGGGCAGTAAAGAGCATCACAACACAGACCCCGAATAAGATACTTTCTATTCTTTTGATCATTTTTCGCTCCGTTCTGATAATGACTTCAATCAGTTAAATAATGGGATTTGACGGCTAAAGGCCCTATTCCTTTGATGCCGTAAGGTAATAAGATTGAATTGGCTTGAGAGCCTCATCCAAATTATAAACCAGCGGGATACCTGTCGGGATCTCTAATTTTACAATATCTTCTTCAGATACGCCATCCAGATATTTGACCAAGGCCCGAAGCGTGTTGCCATGGGCGACAATGATGATATGCTTTTGTTTGCGCAAGAAAGGTTCGATACTCTCTTTCCAATATGGCAAAAACCTTTCTACCGTATCTTTTAATGACTCGGTCAAAGGAAGGTCTTTGATATCCACCTCTTTATACAGGGGGTCATGACCTTCAAAACGTTCATCTTCTCTTGTTAAAGCCGGCGGCGGCACCGCGTAGGACCTTCGCCAAATGGCTACCTGCTCTTGCCCATATTGCTTGGCTGTTTGGGCCTTGTTCAAGCCCTGCAGTGCCCCGTAATGCCTTTCATTCAATCGCCACGACCTAAGAACTTCGATCCCCTTCAAATCCATTTCATCTAAAACAATTTCCAGCGTTCTGTTGGCCCTTATCAAGACCGAAGTAAAGGCAAGGTCAAAGGTAAATCCCTTGCCCTTCAAGATCATCCCGGCATGCCTGGCTTCGGCCACACCCTTGGGCGAGAGATCCACATCGGTCCAACCGGTAAACCGGTTTTCCTGGTTCCAAATGCTTTCCCCATGCCTGAGGAGCACTAATTTTGACATCGTGTTTAGACCGCCTGATCAATGGTTATCTTATCACCGGTTATTTTAGAGTTAGGAACAATGACACGCTTTTTATCACTGGATATAATGACAGTATTAAAAATTTGTATCTCTTCGACCGTGCCCTGCGCACCGCCGGCATCAACCACATCCCCCACCTTAAAAGGCTGGAAAAGAATGATCAATACGCCGGATGCAAAATTAGCCAAGGAACCCTGCAAAGCTAATCCAACCGCCAGAGAAGCGGCACCTACCACCGCGATAAAAGAACTTGTTTCAACCCCCAGTTTATTCAACGCGGCAATACATACAAAGGTCATTAAGCCGTAAAAAGTCAAATGCTTACCGAAAGAGGCCAAAGTTTTATCCACCTTGGCCCTAAGCATCGCTTTTTCAACAAATTCAGCCGTGAATTTAGCCACCAGCCGGCCAATAATAAAAATAACAATGGCCGCGGCCACGCTCACCCCGTATTGTAGAGCGTAATCATATACTTTTTGAAGTGTATCTTGCATCTATTTCTCCTTTCTCAAGTTGTTTAGCTCGTTACAGCGTATGAAGGAACCCTGACCGGTCCAGCACATCCGAAGGCAGGTATTCTTTTAATTTTTGCCGGATAAGCCTGTTTAATTCAGTGGTACTCCCATATTTCCCCTGGCTTCCTCCAAATTGGAGATACGCCATATTAAGACATACCATGCTGTAGAGCCATTCTTTTTTCTTTTGGCCTTTAACATCCATCTCCCTGACGATATCCGTATATGTCTTGGCCATGGCTTCCCTCATTTCCAGATCGATCTGAGGGTGCCGTGCTTTTTCCAACTCAACGATGGTCTCTCGCAAAGATTTCTTATCAACACCCTCGAGAAGCTCTTTGACTGCCTTGAGGCGCTGGATCTCTTGGGCGGTCAGATGCCTGCTGGTATAATCCTCTTGCGCATGAACGGCTGTTGTTAAGAATAAGAATGCTATTAAAAATGAAAATATTCTGATTGTTTGCATCAATCGTCCTGGTCATTTAGGGATATTAATTATTTTAGAATTATACAATGCTTTTCATTAATTGAAATAGTTATTGTTACAGACTATAATAGCGTTCCATGAAATTAAAGATCCTTCGCTCAATATTCGGCTATGACTCATTTAGGCCTTTGCAGGAGACCTGTATCCAGTCTGTGCTGGACAAAAGGGATACCCTGCTGATCATGCCGACCGGCGGGGGCAAGTCCATTTGTTATCAGATACCGGCTTTGATGCTCCCGGGCTTGACCGTTGTCATTTCCCCTTTGATCTCTCTCATGAAAGACCAGACAAGCCAGCTAAAAAGCCTCGGCGTTGAAGCTGAAGTGTTGAACAGCTCCCTGACCTGGGATGAATACGACATCAACAAAGCCAGGATCGTTTCGGGAAAAACAAAACTTCTTTTTTTAGCACCTGAAACACTGTTCAAAGAAGAGATCCTCCAGATGCTGGCCTCCTGCCGTGTTGATTGCATAACGGTCGATGAGGCGCATTGTATCTCCGAATGGGGACATGACTTCCGTCCTGAGTACCGCAGGATCAGGGACCTGCGTGAGCGATTTCCCCAAGCGGTATTCCTGGCCGTGACCGCCACCGCCACCGAACGTGTACGCCGGGATATCATCACTAATTTGGCTTTAAAGGACCCTCGCGAGTTGATCGCCAGCTTTAACCGTGATAATTTATTCTATGAAGTCATCCCCAAAGGACGCGCCACTGATCAGACCATCGACTATATCAATAAATTCAAGAATCAAAGCGGGATCATCTATTGTTTTTCACGCAAGCAGGTCGATACTTTAACCAAAGACCTTAATTACTTCGGCTTTAAAGCCCTGCCCTACCATGCCGGCTTGGCCGACGATGTCCGTCACAAAAATCAGGAAATGTTCATCCGGGATGATGTGCCCATCATGGTGGCCACCATTGCCTTTGGCATGGGCATCCATAAGCCCAATGTGCGTTTTGTCCTTCATTATGATCTTCCCAAAAATATCGAATCTTACTATCAGGAAACCGGACGTGCCGGCCGTGACGGACTAGCATCCCAGTGCCTGCTGCTGTTTAGCACCGGGGACGCTGCCAAGATCAAATATTTCATCGACCAAAAAGAAGATGAGTCCCAAAAACGCGTGGCCCAAAACCATTTGAACACCATCATATCCTATGCCCAAAGCCGTCAATGCCGTCGTATACCGCTGATCAATTACTTTGGCGAGAATTACGCGATCGCCAATTGCGGCCAATGTGACAATTGCATGAAAACGCCGCAAACGACCGTGAATCTGACCATCCCAGCGATCAAATTCATGCAATGCATCTCAGAGACGGAAGAAAGATTCGGGGCTTTGCATATCATCAATGTCCTGCGCGGTTCTGAAGCGGAAAAGGTCTTGAAATATGATCATCATCTTTGTAAAACCTTCGGCGCCGGGCGTGACTGGTCTATCAAACAGTGGCAACATTTTGCAGGGCAGCTGCTTTCCCAGAACCTTATTGACAAAAATGACGATTATGGGGTCTTAAGCCTTTCTCAAGGGTCTTATGAGCTTTTAAGCGGGCAACGAGCTTTTCAAGGTTATTTGCTTGAAGAAGATATCTTGCCGACCAAGAACGTCAGGTCCAAACAGAATGACGACTATGATACGGCTTTATTTGAAAAATTACGCTCCAAGCGCAAGGAACTTGCCGACAAGACAGGCGTCCCGCCTTATATCGTCTTCTCTGACAGGTCCCTGATCGATATGTGCCATCGCAAACCAAGAACAAAGGCTGAATTCTCGGAAGTTTTTGGCGTTGGCGATCAAAAATTGGAAAAATTCAGTTCTATATTTATTCGTGTCATTAATAGTTGAACTAATCCTTGCGGGCTAGAAGTATGACGCTTGATCGTGGGTTTAAATGGTAGGTCTGTGGTTTTTCCAATGGAGCTTCCTTTCCCGCAGCAAACAGATCTTGCCCTGCTTGACGTGAAGTATCAACAGAAAGATACCAAGTAGTACCTGGAAGCGCCGAAGGCAGGTTAAAATCAACCGCCTCATATCCGGCATTGAACATTAAAAAAAGCGCCTGCTGTTTATCTTCATGGACCAAACAAGCAACGAGCTTTTCTCTCGAGTCGGTCCAGTTAGGTGGGGCTCCTTGCGGGCCAAACCATTGGATCTGGTCATCCGTGTAAAACTGCTCCTTGCTCAAGACCGGATGGGCCCCACGAAAGGCGATCATGCCGCGGGTGAAATCAAATATCTCCTTATGCTGTTTTAAATAATCCCAATCATACCAGCTCGTTTCATTGTCCTGGCAATAGGCGTTGTTATTGCCCTCCTGTGTACGGCGAAATTCATCGCCACCCAGCAGCATCGGGACCCCGCGTGAAATGAACAAGGTCAGCAGGAAATTCTTGATCTGACGCTTCCTGATAGACTCGATGGTAGCATTGGTCGTCCGGCCTTCAAAACCGTAATTCGCGCTGTAATTCTCCCCTGCCCCATCGTTATTATTCTGCAAGTTGGGCTCATTATGTTTGTAACGGTAAGATACCAGATCGTTCAAGGTGAAACCGTCATGGCAGGTAATGAAATTGATGCTGTTCTGCGGGCCTTTGCCTGAATGGGTGAAGATATCAGCACTGCCGCAGATACGGCTGGCCAAGGGACCGAGCGTCCCATCATCACCACGCCAAAAACGACGGACCTCATCCCGGTATTTATCGTTCCATTCCACCCAGTGACGCTCTGAAAAATCACCCAACTGATACGCACCGGCAGCGTCCCAGGGTTCAGCGATGATCTTTGTATCTTTTAAGACCGGGTCCTTAGCGATCCTCTCAAGAATAGGGGTGTCTTGTCGAAGGCTACCGTTGGTGTCCCGGGCAAGTATCGAGGCCAGGTCAAAACGGAATCCATCAACATGCATCTCTTGCACCCAGTAGCGCAACGCGGCCAAGATATGCTCCTGCACCTGCGGATGATTGGCATTGATGGTGTTCCCGGTACCTGTATAATTCTTATAAAACCGTTTATCATCCTCCAATAAATAAAAGATCGAATTATCAATACCCCGAAAACTAAGCGTTGCTCCCAGCAGATCTGTCTCCGCCGTATGATTGAACACTACATCCAGTATCACCTCAATCTTGGCTTTGTGAAAAGCCTGGACCATTTCCCTGAACTCCTGGCTTTGTTGCCCCAACCCCGTCAAGCTGCTATAGGAAGCTTTGGGCGCAAAAAAACTTACCGGATCATATCCCCAATAATTCTTCAACGAATTACCAAGAGCGCTCGTTACCTGACCTCCATTGAATTCAAACACAGGCATCAACTCCAGCGCCGTCACTCCCAGCTCTTTAAAATAAGGTATCTTCTCGATCAATCCTCTATACGTACCGGGATGTTCCACACCTGAACCAGGATGGATCGTACAGCCGCGTACGTGTGTTTCGTAAATGACGGTTTTCGACCAGGGATGCCGGGGGAAGACATCATTACGCCAGTCAAAATGATCCTCTGTGATCACGCATTTGGGCATGGAACCGGCATCATCAGCGGTTGATGGTATTGAATCTCCATCAGGCACAGACGGTGTATAGCCAAATGCCTGATCAAAATCCCATGCGGCTATTTGCGTGATCGCGCTGGCGCAAGGATCCAGAAGGAGTTTATTGAAATTGAAACGGTGTCCGGACTTGGGGTCATAGGGGCCGTCCACCCGGTAGGCATAGAGCTGGCCAGGTTTTACTCCCTTGATCCAGACATGCCAGGTATCACCGGTGCGATTAAGCGCAGAATCAAGATCGATCGATCTAGCTGACTTTGGATCATCGGGATGATCAAATAATTCTAAACGAACGCGGGTGGCATGTTGACTAAAGAGTGCAAAATTCACCCCTTGGCCGCTAAAGCTGGCACCTAAAGGCATTGGCGCACCCGATCGAAGCTCAACTGTTTTTGTAGCAGATCTCATTGGAAAGTTTTTTCTCCACAAAAAATTCCCGGATATTTTCCATGGTGGTTGCGGCGATACTGGCCATGGCCTCCTGGGTAAAGAACCCCTGATGGGAGGTGATCATCACATTATTAAATGAAAGAAGCCGGGCCAGTACATCATCTGTCATGACCTTATTGGAAAAATCCTCAAAGAAATAATCGTTTTCTTCCTCATAAACATCCAACCCGGCAAAACCAACCTTGCCAGATTTTAATCCCTCGATCAAGGCTTTGGAATCAATGAGCATCCCGCGTCCCGTATTGATGATCATGATGCCGGTCTTCATTTTAGAAATGGATGTTTCGTTGATCAAACGATGGGTCTCCTTGGTTAGGGGGCAATGAAGTGAAATGATATCGGATTCACGGTAGAGTTGATCAAGCTCCACATACTCGAATCCGGTGGTCTTCTGGTATTCTTTGTCCGGGAAGGTGTCATATGCCAGGATCCTCATTCCAAAGCCTTTAAGGATATTGATCGCCACCTTTCCAATTCTGCCGGTACCAATAATTCCCACCGTCTTACCATGCATATCAAACCCTAATAATCCATTGAGGGTGAAATTATTATCACGTACACGATAATAGGCCCGATGGACTTTCCGGTTCAGGACCAGCATAAGCGTGACGGCAAGCTCAGCTACGGCAAATGGAGAATAGGCAGGGACCCGAACAACGGGGATCTTATTTAAAGCTGCCTTTAAGTCAACATTATTGTACCCGGCTGCACGAAGGGCGATGAGAGCAACACCATTACGGACAAGGATATCAATGACATCACGATCGATCACATCATTGACAAAAACACAGACAACCTGATAACCATTGGTCAGCGGGGCGGTTTCACATGAAAGATGACCTTTGAAATAGGTGATCTTATATTCGAAAGCCTTTGGGACCTTATTAAAGGACTCAATATCAAATGGTTTGGCATCAAAAAAAGCGATCTTGATCAAAGGTTTAGCAGCTTCCATTACTTTATTATATACAAGTAAACTAAAATTTCGCTAATTATTGTAACAAGTACCCCATTTTTTGATCATACCCCTTCAATTGCAGGATCGAAGTTACCTGCCTACCTTTTTTACCTTTGTTGGTCTTTTCGATAAAGATCAGCAGATTCACCGCCTCGGCTATGGCTTCAGGAACAGGGATGACTCCTGCTTCCTGGATCAACTGCTCTAATCGTAAAAGTCCGCTTTGGGCAGAATTGGCGTGTATAGTGCTCACTCCCCCGGGATGTCCGGTATTCCAGGCCTTGATCAGGGAATGCGCTTCTTTCCCGCGTACTTCACCGATAATGATCCGGTCAGGCCTGATGCGCATTGAATCAAAGATGAGATCATTCATGGTCTTGGCAGGTGAAGACCTCATCGTCACCGAATCTTTGACATTGCATTTAAGTTCCTGGGTGTCTTCAATGATGATCACCCTATCCTGCGGATGGGTTTGGGCGATGCAGTCCAGGATCGCATTACAAAATGTAGTTTTGCCTGATTGCGTTCCTCCGACAACTAATATTGACTTTCTTTGCTCAACAGACTCTTTTATCATTTTCCCTTGTTGGGGAGTAATGATCTCATCCCTCACATAATCTTGTAACGGGATGACCTGCCCTGCCCTTTTTCTGATCGCAAAAGCAGGATAATTCACCACCGGCGGTATAAAAGCCTGAAATCGGAATAATTTGAATTCCTCATTGATCTCAACCCAAAGTTCACCTGAAAAACTTGGGTTCTTAGGCGTAACCGTTTCATCTGCCACGCTTGCCACTGTATTGATCAGATTTTTGGCTGCATCCTGGCTCATTGTCCCGTATTCACGTTTGCCTTTATACCCATCCACCCACAAAACACCATCAGGATTGAGCAAGATCTCATAGATCTCGTCATCCGATAAGGCTGTCAGGACGATCTTCCCTAGGTCCAGTTTCAATTTATTTTGTGTACGCGAGTGCTCCCGGAGCATCTTCTATGTTCTCCAGTACCATGTCCTTCATGACCATGATCTTGAATTTATAACCCGGATCAATGATCACGGTGGGCTGCACATCCATGTTCTTCTCAAGCGTCTGCCCGCTGACATCCGCCAGCTTTTGACCGACACTTGCCGCGACCGTTTCTCTGGGATCGGTATCTTGTTCTGCCTTTTGATTTAATATGTCATACCCTGCACCCATTAAACTGAGCAACACCGCGTTCCCGTAGATCCTTAAATAATGATTGTCCA
>Ga0207016_1125_pt1 | contig 15753 bp, 22 predicted proteins | sample Alteio_BWMinCont_54_FD_153469 | JGI IMG/M metagenome (GOLD analysis project Ga0207016, IMG submission 153469) | Enriched cells from forest soil in Barre Woods Harvard Forest LTER site, Petersham, Massachusetts, United States -... | ecosystem: Environmental > Terrestrial > Soil > Temperate forest >...
TTTAAAAAAATCTATACTCGAATTAAAATAGCGGGTCATAAATTCTCCAGTTTTCTCCAACACGATAAAACAAAGATGACAAACGTTAAAACTGATAATACATAGAATAAAGTATAAAGATCAATCATAAAACACTCCTCTCTTCACTCAATTCATCCTTCGGGGAGCTTCTTGTCATCAAATTATCTGCGTATAAGACCTCAGCTCCCCTGCTTAAGTTCACGATCTCATTATTGACAGGTTTAAGTCCTATGTTTAAATTCCTTTGTTTATACGTTGCCCTGATCAATTTCATGGCGGGTTGTTCAATGAACTTGGTTATGGCATAAGCCAATACGATGGAACTCCCTGCTGCTATTATAAAATTGATATAGAAATTCGCTTTCGTTCCGTCCAAAAGGCGAAGTATCATTGTCCCAAAATTCTCGTGGATATTGCCTATGATGGGAAACAAGGATCATACCTGGCGGAGATCAATCCTTATGATCTGATAATTCTGGATATCATGCTGCCAACATATGAAGGGATAGAGATCTGCCGTCAGTTAAGGGCAAAGAAGATCAATGTTCCCATCCTGATGCTGACCGCTCGTGGAGCCCTCAAAGATAAGGTCACGGGGCTTAATGCCGGTGCGGATGATTATCTGACAAAACCTTTTCATTTTGAGGAATTGCTCGCCCGGGTCAAAGTATTATTAAGGCGTCTGAGCACCAATAAGACCTCTGTTTTAAAAGTTGCTGATCTGGAGTTAAATCAGCTGAGCCATGAAGCGAAAAGAACAGGCAAGTCAATCGCTCTCAGGTCCAAGGAATATGCGTTACTTGAGTATCTAATGCTTAATGCCGGTGAGCTGATCAGCAGGGCCATGATATCGGAACATGTTTGGAATGAGCAATTTGACAGCATGTCCAATGTCATTGATGTTCAGGTACGGAACCTGCGTAATAAGATCGATGAAGGGTTCAAGAATAAATTGATCCATACCCTGCGCGGTTCAGGGTATATCTTGAAAAGCATATCATGAAACTCAATACCCTTAGGTTTGAAATAACGATCCTGCACACCGCCATGCTAAGCGTCGTTATCATTGTCTTCAGCGGGGTCTTATATTTCATTTCTCAAGCATCATTCCAAAGAACTGACCAATTATTAAGGATCAAGGCAGAAGCGGTGGATGCTGCCATCAGGAATTATAGGAACGCCATGGGGGACGCCCCCCAGGTGCTGTCTAAAGCCGTACAAAGAACGATCGATATGAAATATGAAGGGTATTTCTCCATCAAGCTTAAGAAGATCACAACTGATTGGGTCAATCAATCACAGGCATTGACTTTAAATAAGGCCTGTATCAATTTTTTTGATAGGGATAAGAAAAATATCATCAGCTCACCGCATTTAGAGAAAGGCTTGCGTGATCTTTTCCTGGAATTTTCAAACATTCCTCCAGGTGAAAAAATGGCATTCCGGACCTTAAGCTACGATCACAAGACGGTGAGGGTCATTACCTATCCTTTGGGAGGCGACCCTTCAGGAGAATATTTCTTTCAAGTGGCCATTGCACAAGATCCCATTATGAAACAGCTGGTCAACTGGCTGTACTCCATCATTATAAGTTTCCCCTTGATCTTGTTTTTGACCGACCTTGTTGGCAGAAGGCAGGCAGCCAGGATCTTAGCACCGGTCAATGAGATCACCCGGATGGCGAATAACATCACTTTTCAGGACCTAAGCACCAGGATCAAATCCAAACATTTTGATATAGAAATGGTCTCTTTGATCGACTCATTCAATGATATGATCGCCCGGTTGGAAAAGTCTTTTAAACATATTGAACAATTCAGTTATCATGTAGCGCATGAATTAAAGACCCCTCTGACGATCATTCAGGGGGAAGCTGACCTTTTATTGCGCAAAGAGCGTTCCGCCGGCGAATATCAGGAAGGTGTGAAGATCGTCATGGAAGAATCCGAACGCGTCCTGCGTACCATTGAAGACCTATTATTGATGACCAAGTTGGATTATCAGCCTGAAACGTTCAAATTTGAACCGTTTGATTTTATTGAATTCATCAGCGAGATCGTGGAACAAGCCCGCCTTTTAGCCAACTATAAGAATATCAATATAGAAATGGATATTAAAGACCTTGAGCCACCGTTGATCATCAAAGGTGACAGGTTGCATTTGCGCAGATCGTTCTTCAATATCATCAGTAACGCCATAAAATTCACACCCCAAGGCGGAGGTATCAGTGTTCTGGTTGACAGCGATCAGGGAAAGATCATAAGTTCCGTTACTGATACCGGTCAGGGTATAGCCGCGGAGAACTTGAAAAAGATATTTGAAGAGTTCTATCGGGCGGATAGTATTTCCCCCGGCAGCGGATTAGGATTGAATATAGCCAATACCATCGTCAAACTTCACCAGGGAGAGATCCGTGTGGAGAGCAAGATCGGCCAGGGCAGTAGCTTCAAGATCATCCTGCCAAGATATAATGCGGATATCCCTAGTACCGGAATTAATGCACCGTTGACCCTGTCCGGCGTCTGAAATCTGCCGATATTCTTGATCTTCCGGAATATTATACCTCGGTATAATTGATTCGTTTTCATTCTTCCCTAGAATGACCTCATAAAGATATTAAAAATTAAGAGTTATACAGATGATGAAAAGGAGAAGGATATGGTTGTAAAAATGCTGCAAGTTATATGTTGTGCCGCCGCGCTTATTTCAATTCAAGGGTGTTTCGTTTGGCACAGTTCGACCGTTCGGGACAATCCACCTTCGCAAACCACGACAGTTTATCATGAACCAGCAGGTGACGCAGTAGCAGTAACAACAACCCGTTAATGAAAGCAGAACAATTAGAAAGGATAGGAAAATGTTAAATCAAAATTTTAAGTTCAGAGTGGTCTTAATGCTTACTTTTGGATTGTCATTGTTATGTCCAGGCACATTCGTACAGGCAGATGATAATCATTATAATCAAGGGGATAATCATCATGACCGATACCATTACCGTGATGGCCATTGGTATGGGCAGGGAGAAGTGTTGGTTTCAGATCCCGGGATAGGAATGGAAGTTGAGGGTCTTCCTCCGCAATATACGACAGTTGTCGTTGGGAACAACTCTTATTACTATGATAATACAAGGTACTATAGCCGATCGCCTGATGGAAGTTATATTATCGTTGAGAACCCATCTGTTGTTGTTGAGAGGCCATCTGCTCCGTTGATCCAAGTCAAACTTTAGCAAGCATTGATAAAGGATGGAATAGGACCGAAAGAAGGACCAATTTATGTCATCAGCATCCAATAATCGAATGGAATCACGTGACAATTGTTTTGTCCCGGTTGAAAGCCAAAGTGAATCGTCTTTTGACCAGACCCAGACCGTTGATATCAGCTCTCATGGGATCGGGTTTATTTCCTCTCATCCGCATCATATCAATGAAAAAATAGCCATAGAGATCCAGTTGAAACCAAATACGGACCCTGTACTGGCCATCGGTACCGTTAAATGGGTCCGCAGGCTTTCAGTTTCCGGACAATACAGGATAGGGATGAATTACGAAGAGATATCCGCATCTTCCCAGAGACGTTTAGATCGCTATTTTAAATAGTTAAACAAGTAATAAGGAGAAAGTGCCATGACAACAGAAACTCTAGGAAGGACAAGCAATGCAAAGATCAATGAGGCCCTCGAACTTTTAAATGAGGCGGCCAAAGAGAAGAAAGATGAATTGAAAGGACTGATGTCCAATAAGTATTCACATATCCGCGAAGCAATGTCAGCCGGGGTAGGGCATGCTCAAGAAGCGCTTGTCCAAGGCAAAGAGAAAGCATTGGAAATAGCGGGTGATGTTGATAATCGCGTGCATAAGGACCCGTGGGTTTACATTGCCGGTACTGCGGCAGCTTCTCTTTTATTGGGCTATTTGATGGGATCTAAACGTAAATAATACGTTATTTATCATGGTGTACAATGAATACGACTATGCGCCGATTATTTGAGCAATTCATTTCCGGTTTCATTCTATTGCGTTTTATCAGAGGGTTTAAAAGCAGATCTTCTTTAATGAAGATCCGGGCGGCCCAGGCCTATGTCTTGGGAGTGAAGAAAATAAGGCTTTTCTTTTTAGGGATTTTGTTCGTATCGGTTTCATTCGTGTTCCTTATAAACAGCCTTTCCCTGGTCCAAACGGCAATATTCACTTATTCAGCGTGGAGCAATGAAATGAAATTCGTTGTAGCTTTGATATTAGGAGGGTTTGAATTTTTGGTAGCTGCAGGTATCTTTATCTATCTTTTTAGAGAAGCAACCTGGAGCAAATTTTATGGGATCCCCCAAGTGGTCCATTTAGCCATCAAAACAGAGGGAAAAAACGATGAGTTAATGGGCCAGCCATGATCGCCCATATTAAAGGTCTGTTGGGGAAATCACGTGCTTTCTTTAGCCGCAGTGAGTGGGCCATTCATTTGCTCGGATTGTCAAAACTAGACAAACCCGTTGAGAAGCCGGGCTTGGTGATGGTCCAGATCGACGGCTTATCTTTGACCCAATTCCAGCGGGCCCTTCAAAAGGGACATCTTCCGTTCTTAAATACACTTCTTGAGAAAGAGCGTTACGCCGTCCATCCGTTTTATTCCGGACTTCCTTCCAATACTCCCGCCGTCCAGGGAGAATTATTTTATGGGGTCAAAACATGCGTACCGGCCTTTAGTTTTGTGGACCATAAGACCGGCCAACCCATAAAAATGCTCGATACCGATTATGTGGCTTCATTCGAAACAGAATTAAAAAAGCAGGGCAGAGGACTATTGGAAGGCGGGAGTTCTTATTCCAATATCTTTGCCGGAGGAGCCCAAGAAGCTCATTGTTGTTGGGGGAATATGGGCTACAGCGGGCTCTTGCATGCTGTGAATCCATTTGTATTTCCATTCTTAATGGTCCTTTATGTTGATATTTTCTTTAGGACCTTTATTTTACTCACCGTTGAGATCGTGAGTGCCGTTTTTGAATGCATCCGGGGAACATTAAAGGGAAGGTCCTTTTTAAGGGAACTGGATCTGATCTGGTTAAGGGCCTTGATCTGTGTATCTCTTCGTGAATTCATCACCGCCGGGGCTTCCATGGATATCATGCGGGGCATGCCTGTTATTCATCTTAATTTATTGGGTTACGATGAACAGGCGCATTGCCGGGGGCCTTCATCGGCGTTCGCGCATTGGTCGCTTCAAGGTGTTGATGATGCGATCAGGCGTATCGATCATGCGATCAAACGTTCGCCTTTTCGGGATCATGATCTTTGGGTTTACAGTGATCATGGACAGGAGAAAACAGTTCCATACTTGGTCAAATACGGCTGTACCTTTGAAGACGCGGTAAAGGACCTATTCAACCATCCTGAGGCTATCGTCACGGCCATGGGGCCCATGGGACATATTTATCCGAAGAAAAAATTAAATACCTGGGAGTTGGACCATTTTGCCCGGAAATTGGTGGATCAGGTGAAAATTCCTTTAGTGATCACACGGCTTGGGAACAACAAGGTTTTGGCATGGACAAAGCGAGGTCAATTTATCCTTCCGGATGAGAGCGGCCAGGTTTTTGGTGAAGATCATTCTTTTCTTTCCGAGGTCACGGAAGATATTTTACGGGCATGCTATCATCCGGATGCAGGGGAATTTATTGTTTTAGGATGGTGTAAAGGGGAAACGGCCATCAGCTTTGCCTTTGAATATGGTGCCCACGCGGGCGCCGGCCCGGAAGAAACCAAAGGTTTTGCGCTTCTGCCATTGGATGTTGATATCAATTCCGACGGAAAGAATTATTTACGGCCAACCGATCTTCGGAGGGCTGCTGAGGATTTTCTAGCTCAAGGACCCGTGTTCCATAGTATGAACAGGGGCCATGATCCCGCTATATCAAGGACTTTACGGATCATGAGCTATAACGTTCATGGCTGCAAAGGCATGGACGGACGTATATCAACGGACCGTATAGTCCGTGTGATCACGCGCAATGATCCTGATGTTGTCGCTTTACAGGAATTGGATGTGGGCCGTTCGCGTTCATTCAATATCGATCAAGCCCAGCGAATTGCCAGAAAATTGGATATGTCTTTTCAATTCCATCCTGCGTTCCAGGACAAGAATGGGCAATACGGGAATGCCATATTAAGCCGTTACCCGATGGCATTGATCAAGAAGGAAGCTTTACCTAAATTATGGAGGAAGAAATTCCTGGAATATCGCGGAGCTGTTTGGGTCAAGATCGATATTCAAGGGACAAAGATCAATATCATCAATACCCATTTGAGCCTGTGGCCCAAGGAACAGCTGCTCCAAATCAAAACACTGTTAAGTAAGGATTGGCTGGAGAGCCCTGATCGCGGCGGTCCTGTTATCTTATGCGGAGACCTGAACACTTCACCGAGATCATCGGTCTATAAGGAAATTTGCAAAAAATTCAATGATAGTCAGTTGATGATGGAAGGTCACCTGCCTTCTAAAACCTGGTTTGCAGGGTTCCCCATCAGACGTATTGACCATATCTTTATAACCCCGGAATTTTGTGTGAATTCCATTCAAGTATCACATACAGCCTTGGATAGATCAGCTTCAGATCACTTGCCGGTCATTGCTGAGCTTAGTTTAGGAAAAGACCTGCCTATCGTTGGTGACTGGACAATGGAGGTTTTATCATGCAAGAAGTAACGCAGCAACCTGTTGTTCACGAATTCGCCGGGGATAAAAAAGAGTTGGTCCATTTCCTTGTTCCTTATGAGAAGGTATTTATTGATGGGGCTTTACCGTATATCCCGCAACAGATAGGCACCGTTCATTTGACCCTGATGACCATCCTTTGGTCCGGCGGCATCGTTATCGCGGGATCTATGGCCAGGACAGATATACGTTGGTTATGGTTATTCAGTGTTTGCATCTTCTTTCAGTACATCACAGATATGCTTGATGGGGCGCTAGGGCGTCAACGTAATACAGGGCTTATCAAGTGGGGATTTTATATGGACCATTTTTTGGATTATATTTTTCTGTCTTCCATTGTTATCGGTTACTCATTCTTGTTACCGTCATCGTATTTATTATGGTCCATGTTATGTTTAACTTTTTCAGCGGGGATCATGGTCCATACACTGATGAATTTTGCCATAACGAACCATTTTAAGATAAGCTTCAGTTATTTCGGCGTATCCGAGACCCGCTGGGTCTTGATCATTTTTAATGCGGTCTTGATGATCTTTGGTAAAGGGCTTCTGATCGCTTCATTTCCTTTCTTCGTCGGGGCATTATTTATTGCCTTATGCCTGACAGTGTACAAGTCCCAGAAAGTCTATGCGCACATAGATGCCATGCGTCAGGGAGCTCAAGAGCCGGTATTACCCTTATCCCAAATAAATTTTACCCACTGAAATTCCTGCCGGTTATACCACAGTACAATTGATACAATTTTTATCCTATTTAAAATAACATTATGAAATCATCCATTTAGAAGGTTAACAACACGAAGGGTTCAGTAAGGAGAAATAGATGAAAAATTCAGAGGAAGAAAAGTCGTTAGAGGTGCTGAAGGATAATCTCAGGTCATATACAACCGGAACAGATGATGACTTGAGCATAGATATTCAGGATGCCATTGGCAGGGACCCTACGTTATCCCTTATAGCCGGTAATATCCAAGTCACTGTTGAAGGAGAGATCGTGACCTTAGTGGGAGAAGTATATAGAGAAGAGGAAAAACTGACGATAGGGAATATAGCCATGAACTTTGCCGGGGATGATAATGTTAATAATTATTTGAGGGTGATGGGTAGTTCTAATTAAAAGCATCATAACAAGGAGGGTCCCATGAAAGAACAAAAAGACCGTGAATTCCATAGATTTATCGATAAGGACAAAGACTTTTCCAAGTCTGTCCATAGTTGGCTGGCCCAATATGACGAAGAAGATGATTTTTTTTGCGGTAAGGTGTCTGATCCTTTGCCTGAATCATTAGAAGAAGAATGAAAGTATCAGTATTTATTGTTGCCCTGGTGTTTGCTTCAGGTGCCCATGCAGAGATCATATCCAATAACGTTGCTGCACGGATCATAGTCAGTGAAGGCGCGGACCAGGGCTTAAAGGGGATGATCTGTATCGCTGAAGTCCTGCGCCTTCGGGCAAGCATCAAGGGATTTTATGGGTATAGGTCAAATATGATCAAGGTGCAGCCAAGGTCGATATGGCAAATGGCGGCAAAAGCTTGGCTAGAATCTGCCCATACAAATTATACGAAAGGGGCAGATCATTTTGAAAATATACGTAGATTCGGTGAGCCCTGGTGGGCCAAGTTTTGTGTGAAAACCTTTGAGTATAAAGACCATGTTTTTTATAAAGAAGTTCAACTTTAATGATTTTGGGCCGTCTATTATTTCATATTTCCTGCCTTAAAATAATCTCTTATCGAACGTCTCATATTATACCTTAGTACAATTGATTCATTTTTGCCTCATCCTTAGAATGCTTTTATGCTCCTCGAAAATTTGAAGATCAAAGATCGTGATGAAAAGCTTTTGGACAATAAACAGATCTATATTGTGGATGATGACAAGTCAGTGTGCCGCTCGCTTAGATTACTGATGGTTTCTTACGGGTTTGCCGTAGAGACGTATACTTCTGCACAGGATTTCTTTTGTGCAGTTCCGAATAGTGCTACAGGGTGTTTGATCCTGGACATTCATATGTCGGGGTTGAATGGGTGGGGCGTAATGCAAAAACTTGCGGATGGGGGATCAAAGCTTCCGGTCATTGTTATTTCAGCTGACAAGAGCGAAAGTTTTAAGGAATTGGCTTTAAAGGCAGGAGCCGTGGGTTTTTTACAAAAACCTTTTGAAGATCACTACCTGCTCCATATGGTCAATCGAGTGTTCAATAAGACATAACGAAGATAAAAAAGATCAAAGGGGGAAAATGCCAAAACGTCATCTAAAGAATTTAACAGAACAAATGGCTGACAAAGGATATGCTTCATCACCGTTCCATTACAGTAAGAATTCCAATCCAGGGACAGGGTCAATTGATTTACACGACAACCGAACGACAGCAGCGGCAGATGAAGATTCCCTAAGGATCCGGGCTTATCAGATCCATCAGGAAAAAGGCGGGTCTGATCTGGATAATTGGTTGGAAGCAGAAAAGGATATCAAGAAATCTGTTTCCGCACTAATAAACGAAGGTGATCCCAACATCCTTTAAGAAGGGGGACAAGACAATGATCACGACAATCGAAATCACATCAGGAAAGATCCTGGACCTGATCGATGAGCAAAAAAGACCGATCAGTATCAGTGAGCTTGAGTTCCGTTTGGAAAATGAAAAGGGATCTGCCGATCAGAGCATTGATTGGCTGGTCCAGGAAGGGTACGTGCATTTGATCAACAAAGGGAAAGACAAATATTTATGCAGTTGCTAAGCAGGTTTTAGAATTCACATGAGCCAAATATTAAAAAGTTTAAGTAAAGTCCAAGAATCAAGACAGGGCCAACAAGATCCTAAAATAGCGGGCACGCTTTATCTTGCCAATGAACCACCAGTTTGGTTCAAAACCGCCTGGATGATCATTCCAGCTGCCGGTGCCATGGGGGCAATTTTAATAAGCATATTAGCCATCATGTTAATGATGACGAAACTAGGTTCCCAACACGATCAAGTAAGTGTTTTGGAGAGGACTGTCAAGATACAGGACATAAGGATAAACGAGGTGATCACCTTGCTTAAAGAAACCAAGAGCCATTCAGATCATCAAATACTTGATCTGGACCTTCGTTTTATAAAGGAAACCCAAAATATGAATTTCCAGATCAACAGTCTGGCTTCGGCCTTTAAAGACACTTATAAATTCATGTTATCAAACAGGAATTAATAATGCCTCGTGCGCGACAAAGCCTTATTCTAGGTTTGGCAGTATTCTTTATGATCGTTGGCATGTTCGCTTTTTTACCTTTGGCTCATGCGCAGGATTCCAGGGATAAATATACCGTTGGTCCTGAAGATGTTGTAGAGATCAATGTTTCAAAGCACCCGGAATTTAGCGGCGACTACCATGTGGACCTGGATGGGAAGATCCAATACACCTATGTAGGGGATATGGATGTGGCGGGTTTAAATAAAGATCAATTGGAAGAAAAAATAAAGAAGACGATCACCAAGTATTGTGTGTCCCCTGAAGTTAACGTTATCATCACTGAATTTAAAAGCAAGGCGGTTTATGTTTTAGGCGAGGTGGCCAAGCCGGGCAAGTACAACATACGTTCCGAGGATATCACTGTTAAAGAAGCGATCATGTTGGCAGGCCTACCGACACAGCTGGCCGCCTTACATAGGGCTTTGGTCTTTACAGCTAGTGCTGACAACAAAAGCGTGAAACAGATCGATCTTTTTGCGCTTCTTTATCAGGGAGATACCACACAGAACATGATATTGAAACCCGGGGACACTTTGTACGTGCCTGGAGCGTTAAAAGAATTCTATGTTGTAGGTGAAGTATTAAGGCCGGGAAAGTACGGCATGGGTTCTGAAAGTATTTCTGTGAAGGATGCCTTGATACGCTCAGGTCTGCCAAGCAAGATGGCGGCCATGAATAAAGCAAGGATCATCAGAAAGGACAGATCCACCCAGGAAGTTAATTTGTATGCATTGCTTTATTCAGCAGATGCAAAAAATGATGTGCTCTTATACCCAGGTGACACATTGTATGTGCCGGGGGCAGTGGCCGAGTTCCAGGAAAATATCAAAGAGAATAAGGGGGATTTTGATGCCCTTAGATACACCCTTGGTCCTGATGATATTGTTGATATTAACGTGCTCAATCATCCGGAATTCAGCGGGCTCTATCCGATCAGTTTAGAGGGAAAGGTCCAGTTTAAATTTGTCGGCGACATAAATGTCACAGGCATGACCAAAGGAGAATTGGAAGAGAAGATCAGGAAGATCATTGCTGTCTATGTTGCTGCCCCTGAAGTCAGCGTGACAATTACCGAGTTTAAGAGTAAAGCGATCTATGTCATTGGTGAGGTTTTGAATCCCGGGAAATATTATATGCGTTCTGACAGTATTACCGTTACGGAAGCTGTTGTTTTGGCTGGTTTTCCAACAACAGCAGCGGCTATGCGTAAAACACAGATCATTACGCCAGGTGTTAATGGAAGCACCATTAGAAAGGTAAATTTGTATGCTTTGCTTTATCAGGGTAACTTAAATGAGAATTTGGTATTGGAACCCGGAGATTATTTATATGTGCCTTCGACGATAATGGCAAAATTGATCCGTATCATCCTTCCTGTGTCAAATACGGTAAATAATGTTGCATCGGTAGCGGTGGTCAGACCGCCATAGCATTATACCCTGGTACAATTGATTCATCACAGTGTTGTCCATAGAATACGAACATTCAAAGAAACGTTATCTATAAACGGGAGGATGTTATGAATACCCATTTGGAATCCATAAAACAAATGCTTGCTTTTAATCATGTAAGGAATGATGTCCCGGTGGAAGAAGCCCCTATGGAAGAACATGTGGACATTGATAAACTCGAAACACTTATTTGTCTTGAGTCGCTGATAATCACCTGTTATCAGACCATAGGGGGGATGGTGCATAACAGGACCATCCGTCATGAATGCCAGCAGTTTGAGAAACATGCAAAGTATCATCAAGATGAATTAAAGAAGATCTTCCCGCTTTCTCAAAAAAGCGAGGCTGCCATAGAAGGCAAGGTGAGTCAATATTTGCTGCAGTTAAAGCCAACCTACCTGTCCCTCAAAGAGATCATCAATCTCATCAGCAACTTCACAGCTTTTAAAGTAGACCTTTATAAGCACTTTTCCCGTACAGTCCATGAGCATCGGGATTCTTTAAATAGTTTCCTTCAAGACAATATCGAAGAGATGTATTTTTTAAACCAGGAAAAGAATTTTCATCAAAACAGGGTGAATGAATATTTAAAAGTTTAACTGGTTGCCCTATTAGGACTTATGCCAAATAAATCGGTAGCGGAATTATTGATCGAGCGCCTGATGCAATGGGGAGTAGACACGATATTCAGTCTTCCCGGGGACGGGATCAACGGAATTTATGAAGTCCTTCGCATTAATGAAAAGAATATCAGATTAGTGCAGGTGCGTCATGAAGAAGCTGCTTCCTTTGCTGCTTGCGCCTTTGCAAAATTTTCAGGTCGTTTAGGGGTATGTCTGGCCACGTCTGGCCCTGGCGGGGTCCATTTGCTCAATGGGCTCTATGATGCCAAATTTGACGGACAGCCTGTCTTGGCGATTACCGGACATACCTTCCATGACCTGATCGGTACACATTATAAGCAGGACCTGGACCTTGATAAATTATTCATGGATGTGGCCGCTTACAATGAACGGATCATGGGCCCTTCACACGTGCATAATGTTGTCGATGAAGCGATCAAGACCGCATTAAGCCAGAGAACGGTAGTTCATATCAATATCCCTAAAGATATTCAGGAATGGGAAATGGATGGGCAGCGCTCTGCGAGCAATACTCTTTCTCATAGCGCGGATATTTACAAGATGTCCAGGCCTGTGCCTTCACAGCTTGAGTTGACCTGCGCTGCTGCTGTGATCAACGATGGGAAAAAGGTGGTCATTTTAGCCGGTCGCGGCGCTTTAGACGCGCGCGAAGAGATATTAAGGCTGGCGGCCATGACCCAGGGAGTGGTCATTAAAGCACTTTTGGGGAAGGCTGTGATCCCGGATGACAGCCCGTATACAACAGGAGGTATCGGACTTCTTGGTACCGCGCCTTCCCAGGATGCCATGCAGGAATGCGATACCTTGATCATGGTGGGAACAAGTTTTCCCTATCTGGAATTTTATCCTAAACAAAATGTCCGGACGGTACAGATCGATATCGACTCCACCCGTATCGGTTTGCGGCATAAAGTGGAAGTTAGTTTGACCGGAGATAGCCGGGAAACATTACGGGCCCTGCTTGAATTACTGAAACAGCAAGAGGGAAAAGGTTTTTTAGAAAAATCTCAGGGACGGATGAAGGTATGGAATGAATTTTTGATCTCTGAGGGCACGTGTAAGGATAAACCGCTCAAACCGCAGGTGGTGGCTCATCAGCTTAGTTCTCTCATAGACAGCAATTGCATTATTTGCTCGGATACAGGTCTTGTGACCACATGGGCCGCTCGTCATATATTGATCCGTGGAGAAATGCAATTTTCCGCATCGGGCAACCTGTCCAGTATGGCTAACGCTTTGCCTTATGCCGTTGGGGCATCGATGGCTAATCCGGGCCGGCAGATCATCTGTTTATGCGGGGACGGAGGCTTTACGATGCTGATGTGCGAGCTTGCCACCATAGCCAAGTATAATCTTCCCGTTAAGATCATCATTTTTAAGAACAACACTTTTGGTATGGTCAAGTGGGAGCAGATCGTTTTCGAAGGTAATCCCGAATATGGTCAGGACCTTCATCCTATTGATTTTGCGATGTTCGCGCGTTCTTGTGGGGTTACCGGCCTTAGCCTTGATGATCCGGCACAAGCAGAAGAGGTCATACGTAAAGCCCTTAGCATCATAGGTCCGGCAGTCATTGATGCTCAAGTTGATCCTTATGAAGCTCCCATGCCCGGCCATATTAATTCCACCCAGGCCATCCATTTTGCCGAATCGATGATCCATGGAGAGAAAGACCGTTGGAATATCATCAAAACAGTTGTTAAGAACAATATCCGGAGGATTTTTCCATGAAAGACCTTAATTTCAGATTTAAACCAGCAATTTTGAACAAATCCCGGCAGATCGCCTATGTTGTTGATGATGATATATCTGTGTGCAGGTCTTTAAAAATATTGTTAGAACAACATGGGTTCAGGGTCGAGACATTCACAAACGCAGCAGGGTTTTTAGATTTTAAGCACCTTAAAGTCCCATCATGCCTGGTTTTGGACGTCCGTATGCCCGGTATGAGCGGACTTGATCTTCAGAATGCCATGATCGATAGACAACTGAAGATCCCTATTGTTTTTATTACTTCCTTTGGAACTGTCTCCGTGAGCGTGCAAGCGATGAAAGCCGGGGCGATAGACTTCCTGCCTAAGCCATTCACTGAAGAAAAACTGCTCGATGCCATGGAAATCGCCATTACTCAAAGCAAGGCCCAAAATAAACAACAAGCTGAAATAAACAAGATCAAAGGGGATATTAATACACTTTCCCCAAGGGAACTGGAAGTCTTTCATTTCGTGACCAAGGGGATGTTGAATAAGCAAATTGCCTCCAGGCGGGGGACCAGTCTCCAGACCATTAAAGTCCACCGCGGCCATGTCATGCTCAAGATGCATGCAAAGACCTTGACCGAACTCCTCCATTTCGCCCATAAAGCAGGCATTACTTCCCTGAATAATTGATCACCCGTCGGTACACTCTATTATACCTTGGTACAATTGATTCATTTTTGCTCCTGGAATATTATCATGCGTATAGAGGAAAAACTTTCGATTAAGTGTCCCATCAACCTCAACAAAAATACTCAATGGGAGAAAAGCAATGATCACAGAAATCGGGATTGCTTCAGGCGAGATCTTAACCTTGATAGATAAGAAACAAAGGCCAGTCAGCTTCAGTGAGATCGAATCCCATTTGGAAAGCGAAAAGGAATTGGCCTATATGAGCATAGGTTGGCTTGTCCGGGAAGGACATGTCGCCATGGTTGATAAAGGACGGGAAAAGTATTTGACTAAGATCAAAGGATAGGATCTTTGGTGACTATGGCCTAGGAAGCGGTAGTTGCCTTTTTCTCTACCCTGTCTTTTGTTTTAAAGGCACGGGGCAGGGTAGAGAAGTACGTAAACTAATGATAAAGGATGGATCAGAAGATGAAAACCCCTTTGTTAACCATCATTACACCTGTATATAACGGCCAAAGATTCATTGGATCATGCCTTCAATCGGTGATCGATCAAAATTGTCCGGATGTGGAACATCTTATTATGGATGGCGGGTCAACGGATATGACACCAAAGATCATCGAGCAATATGCCAAACGCTATGCGCACATACGTTTGGTGTCAGAAAAGGACAATGGACAATCTGCTGCCATGAACAAAGGGATATCTTTGGCCAGGGGACGCATATTAGGGTTCCTTAACAGCGATGATTATTATCAACCGGCAGTTTTACCTAAAGTTATGGATATTTTCCAGAATTTACCTGCTCCGAGTTTCCTGGTCGGGAATTGTAATATCCTGAATGATGATGGAAAGGTCACTTATCTAAATATACCATCACGGTTGAGCCTGACCAATATTTTAATACGCGGAGAAGTAAATCAGTTCCCTTATAACCCATCAGCTTATTTTTACCATAGGTCCCTACATGAAATGATCGGGACTTATGATGAATCCAATCACTACTCCATGGATATCGACTTTATTTTGAGGATGTCCAGGGTCGCGCATATTAAATATGTTGATGAAACCTGGGGCAATTTCCGGTTTATCAGAGGCACAAAAACATTCCAGTCAAAATTGGATAATCAGCTCAGGGCCAATGAAATGCGGGTGATGGATACTTATTTAAAAGAACTGCCGTGGTTCCATCAATGGTGGATCAAGATAAATCGGCACATCCAATATTACTTTGATCAGCACAAGGTGCATTATTATGCCGGCAGGATCAGGAAATGTTTTAGAGAACCGCAGGAAATTACGAAAAT
>Ga0207016_1127_pt1 | contig 15399 bp, 18 predicted proteins | sample Alteio_BWMinCont_54_FD_153469 | JGI IMG/M metagenome (GOLD analysis project Ga0207016, IMG submission 153469) | Enriched cells from forest soil in Barre Woods Harvard Forest LTER site, Petersham, Massachusetts, United States -... | ecosystem: Environmental > Terrestrial > Soil > Temperate forest >...
ATTTGAATTCCCTTTCGGTTGGAAAGAATTAGAAGGTATTCACAGTCGTACCGATTTTGATCTTTCACAACATCAATTGTACAGCAAAAAGAAAATACAATATTTCGATAACGACTTAAATGAAGAAGGAAAACCTTACGGTAATTATACGCCGTACGTTTTAGAAACTTCTGTTGGGTTAGATAGATTGGTGCTGACTATTTTAAGTCTGGCTTACGCAGATGAAAAATGGACAAAGGAAGACGGAACAGAAGATGGCCGTGTTGTTCTTAAAATTCCTGCAAAACTAGCGCCGACTAAACTGGCTATTTTGCCTTTATTGAAAAAAGATGGTCTGCCTGAAATAGCAAGAGCATTAATGGATGATTGCAAACAAGATTTTCATTGTTTTTATGAAGAGAAAGATGCGATCGGAAAACGTTATCGCCGTATGGATGCCATTGGTACGCCGTTCTGCGTAACGATCGATCATCAAACAAAAGAAGATAATACAGTAACGATCCGTTATCGCGATACGATGACACAGGAAAGAATTCCATTAGCAGATGTAAAAAAACTGGTGATCGAAAAGATCAAATAATGGCCGATTTAGAAGATCATATCAAACGTATCAACACCAAGCTTCAACAAGTTTTGAAGAAGACCGATTCTTTGAAAAAAGAAAACGAGCGTTTAAAAATCGACCTGGCAGAAAAAGAAGATGCGCAAGAAAAATACATAGAATATGTGGATGAGCTTCGCCAGCAAATAAGTATCCTGAAAGCTGCCACTTCAAAAATGGAAGATGGTGATAGAAAGGAATTTGAAAAACGCATCAATCAATATATAAAAGGCATTGATAAATGTATCGGCTTACTAAGCGAATAAACTATGGCAGAACTTATTCCCATCAATATTGTGATTGCCGATAGAACCTATCGGATAAGGATCGATCCAAAGGATGAAGGAACCATACGCGCCGCATTAAAGGTCATCAACGATAAGATCATCGAATACAAAACACATCTTGCCGGAAAAGATATGCAGGATTATGTATCGATGGTGCTGATCTGGTACGCTACTCAGACAGATGCAAAAGACAACCCCCTATTGGAAAAAACCGTTGCAGAAGCACTCCAAAAAATGGAATTGTTGCTGGATAATGCACTCTAACAAATTCCAAGCGCCTGATTTTGAGGGTTATATATTGTAACTCCACCTATAACTTCCATTTGCTACACAAAAAATAGTATCTTCGCCAGCAATTCTTATTAACAATATTATGGTTAACGAGCGCATTTGTAGAAAGATTGTGAGCCGTATAAAAAAAGATATATTCAATGGAACCGATAATTATATACATTATCATCGGTGCAGCTGCCCTGATAGTGGGTACTGTACTGGGCAAATTAATATTTGCTAAAAATGCAAAAGGACAAGTAGAAGAAGCTGAAGCGCAAGCTAAAAAGATCATTGCTGATGGCCAATTGCAAGCCGAAAATCTAAAAAGAGAAAAATTATTAGAGGCAAAAGAAAAATTTGTACAGCTAAAATCTGAACATGACCGTGATGTATTGCAACGCAATCAAAAGATCATTGAAGGAGAAAGCCGTATCAAACAAAAAGAACAATCTGTTAGCCAAAAAGAACAGAATCTTGATAAACAATCAAAAGAGAATGACGTTATCAAGGAAAACCTGAATCGCCAGATCGAGGTAGTGAACGTTAAACGTGCTGAACTGGAAAAACACCAGGAAGAACATATTCGCCGCCTGGAAAAAGTTGCCGGACTTTCTGCTGAAGAAGCAAAAACGCAACTGATCGAAAGCCTGAGACAAGAAGAACATACACGTGCCCTGGTTATTCAACAAGAAATTATAGAAGACGCAAAATTAAAAGCCAATAAAGAAGCGCGTAAAATTGTTATCCAAACAATTCAACGTACTGCTGCTGAACAGGCAATTGAAAATTCTATCACCGTATTTAATTTAGAAAGTGATGAGATCAAAGGTTCGATCATCGGCCGTGAAGGTAGAAATATCCGTGCGATAGAAGCCGCAACCGGCGTTGATTTGATCGTTGATGATACACCCGAAGCTATTGTTCTTTCTTCTTTCGATCCATTGCGCAGAGAGATCGCGCGTTTATCATTGCAACGCTTAGTTGCTGACGGACGTATACATCCTGCACGTATTGAAGAAGTAGTTGAAAAAACAAAAGCGCCAGCTGGATGACCAGGTAATGGAGATCGGCGAACGTACTGCAATGGAACTGGGTGTTCATGGTCTGCACAAAGAATTGATCAGGATGGTGGGCCGTATGCGCTTTCGTTCTTCTTACGGACAAAACTTATTAATGCATAGTCGTGAAACGGCTAACCTTTGCGCTATCATGGCGGCTGAGTTAGGCATGAATCCTAAGCTGGCAAAACGTGCAGGTTTATTACATGATATTGGTAAAGTTCCTGATGAAGAAACTGAATTGAGCCATGCATTGTTAGGTGCTAAGCTTGCTGAAAAATATGGTGAAAATCCTGCGGTAGTAAATGCCATCGGTGCTCACCATGATGAAATGGAAATGCAATATGTTATCTCTCCAATTGTTCAGGCTTGTGATGCCATCAGCGGCGCAAGACCGGGTGCAAGACGTGAGATCATGCAACAATACATTCAACGTATCAAGGACCTTGAAAATATGGCACTGGCCTACCCTGGCGTTGAAAAAGCTTACGCGATACAAGCGGGCCGTGAGCTTCGCGTGATCGTAGAAGCGGATAAAGTTTCTGATAGTGACAGTGATAAATTAAGTTTCGAAATAGCACAGAAGATACAAACCGAAATGACCTTCCCCGGCCAAATTAAAGTAACTGTTATCAGAGAAAAAAGAGCAGTGAATATCGCGAGATAAAATTCAAATAACAATAATTCAAAAGTCCAAATAGGTGCAAGCTTATTTGGACTTTTTGTTAGCCGAACACTGTGCTACTATTCAGCTTCATTGGCGTCGCACATTTCATCAGTTGAAATATCTATTGGGCTTGAACCTCACACAAATATATTTGGTTTAATAAAAGCATACAACTATTTTCGGTTTGTTTGTTCCTTTACTGATAAACCTTGATGATTTATGCAAACCCTTTTCATACCCGACATTATTAAAATCAAAATTAAAGATCAAAATGGCAATCCTTTCAAAAAAGAAAATATTTTGTTAGGCATAAAGACTATTGCTACGCATAAAAACAATATAGACCTTTCACCATTTCTAACTGATAGTCAAGGACACATTATAATAACAAAAGAGCAAATAAAAAATAGAGCAGACATTTTTATTTCATACGGGCTTATGGATTATGTTGGACTAGAATATGCAAAGCCTCACATACAAATATATTATTGGGGTAATGACAATTTAGATAAAGCGATTAGTTATTGGACGCAAATCTTAAACAATAAAAAAAATAAGCCTCAAGAAAAAAACACTGAAAGTATAATGAGAGAATTTGCAAAACAATTTGCAGAAATAGAAATAAGAGAAAGTGAAGAACTTAATTTATTTGAGAATAGCTTTAATCGTACAACAAAACAAAGGCAGGATATTATTTTAATCGAAGATCGATGGGATGCGCCCATAAAAGAAAAAAACTTACACCCTAACTCTTTCAACTGACTAATTAGGCCCAAAATCTCCGATTTCTTTCCAAATATGGCAGAATTAGGGATATTCTGAATTTGCCCATTATTTTTTGGAATTTCCCCACAGGGTCTTTACCTTTGCCGTCCGATAAAAAATAAAGTTATGGACGCAGCAGTATTATTTGTACACGAACAGTTGACTACCAAGCCAGCTCTACCTAATTTCAAAGCAGGTGATAACATCACTGTTAACTATAAAATTGTAGAAGGTGCTAAAGAACGTATCCAGAGCTTTAAAGGCGATGTGATCAAACGTCAGGGTACTGGCGCTACTGCTACTTTTACTGTTCGTAAGATCAGTGATGGTGTAGGTGTTGAACGTCTATTCCCTTTCTATTCTCCTAATATTGAGAGTGTTGTGTTAAATAAAGTAGGTAAAGTACGTCGTGCTAAACTATTCTATTTAAGAGAAAGAAGTGGTAAAAGTGCTCGTATTCAGGAAAAAAGAATGGCTGTTGCCCTTAAAGATTCTAAGGCAGCTACTAAAAAGAAATAATTACTGTAGTAAAGATAGTAAAGCGAAAATGGCAACATTTTCGCTTTTTTTTGTGCTTTATAAAAAACCTATATATTGTAGTTTTCCGTATTTTTAATCATCTGATCATCCATTAACACTAAAAACTTTATATGAAAAAGATTTTTGTTATCGTTTTATTGGCAATTATACTTGTTGAAGGCATTTCTTGTTCCAGAACCCTTACCGCTTCTCAGGCAGCAAACGGACATGCAAGATGCGGGCGCTCTGTAAACTGGTAATTACCCGTTGTTAAAAATCGGCTAGACTAAAAATGTCTGCAAAACAGCCTGTTTTACTGGATATTTATTTTATCTTTGCTGCTTAAACTTTATTAGTTATGATACTTGAAAATACGCCTGTTCTGTTGTCTATATTTCAACCGGAACATATGTTGGTTATCTTTTTAGCCGTTGTATTGTTATTTGGCGGTAAAAAAATACCTGAATTAATGCGCGGTATCGGTACTGGGATCCGTGAATTTAAAGATGCGAAAGACAATGTGAAAAAACGAGATCGAAGAAGGCATGAAAGAAAAAGATAAGGACGAAGAGATCAGACAATTAAGACAACAATTGCAACAACAGCAATTAGCTCAACAACAAAAAGAAATGCAGGAATTACCTAAATAGGCTTTCTTGTTTCAATAGAAATAACCGGCTGAAGTGCTTGACGCAATGCTAATTTGTCAATCACTCCAGCCAGTTTTATAAATACCAGTTAAACTCCATTTTTTGTTTAGTACGATCCAAGAATATCAGCAACAGCTTTCAGCAGGAACTACCACCTGTGTTACTACCGTAACGGAATACCTAAAAAAAATAGAAGCGCGTAAAAACCTGAATGCATTTACAGCAGTGTATGCGGAAGAGGCAATGCAAAAAGCTATTACGCTTGATGCTAAACGCAAATCAGGCGGTGCATTGGGTAAACTACATGGTGTTGTAATAGCCATCAAAGATGTGATCTGTTATGAAGGGCATGAAACAACTGCTTCTTCTAAAATTTTAAAAGGATATAACGCAATATATACAGCCACAGCGCTTCAGCGCTTGTTGGATGAAGATGCTATTATCATCGGTAATTGTAACTGTGATGAATTCGCGATGGGCAGTACAAATGAGAACTCCGCTTACGGCAATGTTTTAAACGCATTAGACGAAACGAAAGTACCGGGTGGTTCATCGGGCGGTAGTGCCGTAGCCGTACAGGCTGGTTTCTGTATGGTTAGCTTAGGAAGCGATACGGGTGGTTCTGTAAGGCAACCGGCAGACTTCTGCGGCATTGTTGGTTTAAAGCCTACTTACGGACGAATCTCACGGTATGGGCTAATCGCTTATGCTTCATCTTTTGACCAAATAGGTATTTTTGGAAATAATGTTGAAGATGTTGCCATCACATTAAGTATAATAGCCGGACCGGATGATTTTGACAGCACCGCCATACAAACAGCTCCTGAAAATTATTCTCAGCCGATAGGCACAAAAAAATACCGTATCGCTTATTTTAAAGAAGCAATCGAACATGAATCTTTAAATAAAGAGATCGGCAGTTCTATAAAAAATTGTTTTGAACAATTAAAAAAAGATGGTCATACTGTTGAAGCCATTGACTTTGATATGTTATCGCATATCGTTCCTGCTTACTATGTTTTAACAACAGCAGAAGCAAGCAGCAACCTAAGCCGATTTGATGGCGTAAGATTTGGTCACAGAACAAAGCAACCTGTTACTGACCTTACAGAATTTTACAAATTAAACCGCAGTGAAGGTTTTGGTAAAGAAGTGAAAAGAAGGATCATGCTGGGAACTTTTGTTTTAAGTACTGGCTACTATGATGCCTATTTTAGCAAGGCGCAACAGGTAAGAAAATTATTGGTTGATAAGACAAATTTGATCTTCAAAGAGTATGATGCGATCATCATTCCTACAACACCCACAACGGCTTTTAATATTGGTGAAAAAACGCATGACCCTATTGCCATGTACCTGGCAGATATCTATACCGTATTCGCCAACCTAACAGGTGTACCGGGAATTTCTGTGCCGCTTTTTAAACACAGCAACGGTCTGCCTTTCGGCTTACAGGTTATGACCAAGAAGCAAGATGAATTAACCTTATTGCAATTATCGCAGTTGTTATTACAACAATATAAAACCACTTAGTGGCTTACTACAGTGAACAAACTATTTTCCATATGTTTTTTTTGTTTACTGATCATAAATGCATCAGCCAGAAATTTTTCTATTGATCAGATAATAGAAGATACTATTGTTGATGAAAAGAAAGAAGACACTGCTATTGCCCAGGTAATTCAATCACCCACTCCTCCAAAACAAGCCGAAGCAAAAGAGATCAACCAGGTTACCAAATATGGTTTTAAAAATCTCTTTTTAAATTATACTTATAATCCTTTGATCCCTTATGCAACACAAATAAATCCGAATGCAGAAGCATTTATGCAGGATTATATAAAAGCGCATAATACCAACCTGCAAAAAATGAAAGGCTGGGGATTACCTTATTTTAATCTCATCGAAAGTATTTTACAACAGTATGGTTTACCAAAAGAATTAAAATATATCGCTGTAATAGAATCAAGCCTGCAATCAAATGTGGTTTCTACCAAAGGTGCTTGCGGCCCATGGCAATTAATGCCCGGCACGGCTAAAACACTGGGCTTAACGATCAATCCTTATGTTGATGAACGCACCGATTATTATAAGAGTACAGGAGCCGCCTCAAAATATTTATTGCAATTATATGGACAGCTGCACGATTGGTTATTAGTAATGGCGGCCTATAATGGCGGGTTAGGCAGGGTAAATGATGCTATCAAAAAAAGCGGCAGTACTGATTTTTGGAAATTGGAATTTTATCTACCGGAAGAATCAAGAACCTATGTAAAAAGATTTTTAGCTACGCAATATATAATGGAAGGCGATGGCAGTGACACGCATGCTTCCGATAGTTCTCATATAGCAAACATTGGAACGTATAACGCAAGTCCTAATCTATCACAAACTGAACAAGCTGATCTACAAAAATTAACGATCTCGGGTAGGTATAATTCTGCAGTCATTGCAAAGAACATCGCAATGCCTATGGCAGATTTTGACCGCTACAATCCTTACTTCGATAAAATAATATCTACTAACGGAAGCTTTGATCTTAAACTACCTTCAGCTAAAATGCAGCTCTTTCAAACAAATAAATATCCAATATTAGGTGAGTGCATGCAGAATTTACTGACCGGCGCCTGTATTCCAACATACACGCCGCCGCCAGCTACTTCTAAAAAAAGCAGGCCACAACACAAAACACACCAGCATTAAAATTGTAGGTAGATCGGTAAAACAGGCTCTGCAGTTTTTACCTGCATAAAAATAAATACCATTACAAAAGCAATTAATAAAAATGCAACCAAAGGTAATTTAGCTAAGAGGTCCTTTACTTTGTCTTCTGTTTCTTTTGGTATAAAATGCAATACAAAACCTAATAGCATTACCAGGAATACATTTTGATAATTAGCGAATAAGCTGCGCCAAACAGTTCCATCAAAATTTCCGGTGATCTGTCCTATTAAAGCTTTTGAATCTGCAAAAGAAGAAGCTCGGAAAAATATCCAGCAAAAGCAAACAAAATGAAAGGTCAGTAATACACCTACGATCTTAAATAAAACACCGGCCCAATTAAACTTCAATTTTTCGAGTACATAGTTCTTCGCTTTTTCAAAAGTTAATGCGAGTCCATGCATTCCTCCCCAGGCGACAAAATTCCAGCTGGCTCCATGCCAGAAACCTCCCAATAACATTGTAATAAAAAGATTGAGGTAAGTTCTGAATTTCCCTTTGCGGCTACCGCCGAGTGGAATATATAAATAATCCCGCAACCAACTCGATAAAGAAATATGCCATCTACGCCAGAACTCAGTGATAGAGCTACTTTGATAAGGTGAATTAAAGTTAGGCGGAATGGCGATACCGCACCATCTTGCAATACCGATCGCCATATCTGAGTACCCGGAAAAATCACAGTAGATAACTAACGCATATCCATATACGCCAAGCAAGCATTCGAGTCCCACATGCTTTGATGGATCATCAAAAATATATCCGACAAAATTGACATTGATAAAATCCGAGATCACGATCTTTTTAAACAGTCCCGAAAAAATAAGGTAGAACCCGGTGGCAAAATCATCTTTGCTTACATAATAAGGTTTGTCCAATTGTGGCAAAAAATCTGCAGCTCTAACAATTGGCCCCATCATTAATTTGGGAAAGAATGATAAGAAGTACAGGTAATCAATAAATCTTGTAACCGGTTTAAAATGCCCTTTATACACATCAACCGTATAACTCAGGTTCTCAAAAGTGTAAAATGAGATACCTACAGGCAATAATAAATTAAGCGGATGTAATCGTAACGTAGAAAAATTGCCAATTAACTGAATAAAAAAATTGGTGTATTTGAAATAGAATAGCAACCCAAGATTTAAAACAATGCTTGTTACCAGTAAAGCTTTCTTCTTAACAGGATTCGTTATTCTGTAAATAGCATTGGATATAAAAAAATCAACGATCGCTGAGATGATCACCAGTCCTACGAACCAGCCACAGGCCTTATAAAAAAAGTACAATGAAAAAATGGTAAAAGTAAGAATGCGTGCATTACGGTTTTGCGCTACTAATGAATACGTAATAATGAACACCACAAAGAACCATATAAAAAACCCACTGTTAAATAACAGCGGCTCTTTAGGATTGTACAATAGATTTTGTACCAGCTTATCAAGATCAATTGCAAACATGCAGTGTTTTTAAAATTAGTTCGGTTTATCCATACTGGTAATAAATGCTTCGAAAAAAGATTGAGCTAATATACCATATCCTTTGGCATTAAAATGCACATGATCGGGCATTGCCAGTTTTTTTTGGTACCAGCTACTCATAGAATTCGTTCCGCCCATCACCTGGTGAAGATCCCAATAAGCAATATTATGGTCATCCGCATATTTGATCAAAACCTTTGTTACATGCTCCACTTCCGGCAACGCCGTATATATTCCTCTGCGTTTATCGAATTTTAATCCGTCCGGAGGCGTTGTGATCAATATTTGTGAATTGGGTGATACTGCTTTTATCTTATTGATTAAATGATCTACTTTTTGATAAAAATCTGTTTCGGAAGATTCGGAGAAAGCATCATTTGTTCCCAAAGAAATAATAACCAGGTCTGGCAGGTCATTTTTTAATTGCGCATTTAATTCATTCAATTGATCATAATCAGTATATTTTGTTCCTATTTTACAAACTGTTTGACAATTAAAAAACAGGCGGCCGTTATATTTTTGTCCGTAATAATCATTCAGTTTTTGCATGATCACTTCAGAAAAAAATCCCGACTTAACATGTGAATCGCCAATATGCAATACTTTGATCATCGTTAAAGCAGTATTAGCCATGTGTATTCTTTGCCGAACCAGATCCAAGCCGTTTGCATTATGTATCTGATTATCGAAATCCTGCGTTGGTATTACAACAGACATGTCCATTGCCGTTTTACCGACAACAGTTTGTTGTTTAATTACCGGAGAAAGTAAAAACAAAAAATTAATTAGGATGCTTTTCAAAATCATTATAGTCGTTCATGATTGCACTGTACAAATAATTGGCAATACGTTTGCCTCCTCTTGAATTTACGTGCGTGTAATCTTTATTGGCATAAGTTGTATCGCCTTCTACCCAATTCACTAAAGAATTCTCTCCGCCCATGGCATGATATAAATTAAAGAAATCGATATTAGTTGCTCTCGCCATATCGTATTGCCCGTCTACCAAAGGTTCTACGCCATCTTCTGTGCGCCAGGCACCACCATCATAATCAAAATCTTTATCAGCAGTTGATACTAACAAAATACTTGTTTGAGGGAATGCATCTTTTATTTTTTTCAAGATGGGTTGCATCTTTTTACAATACCAGCTAAAATCTGTCAGGTTGGGCCTGAATAAAAGATTAGGGCCATATTGAAATATCAACAGATCGTAAGGCCTTGTCTTTTGTATCTGTTGTAAAAATTCCGGTGTAAAATAATTGAACTCAACACCGGTAATACCTCTGAAAGAAAAATTATCAATGTAGATACCATGGTTCGATTCGAATGCAGTGCCGTACATCGGAATATCTTTTGAAGAAACGCTGATGCGTACATTTTTAATGCTATCAAAAACAACGTCCGCTTCATTGAATTGCTGTGTGGCAGTAATCGTTTGTTTTTGTCCATTTATATTTAAGATAGCGCTTGTTGATTTATCTTCAGCAGGCATACCGTATAACACTGAAACATTATTAAAGAAATTCAGATGCGGACGTTCAACCGTATGGTAATTAACCCAGCTATTCGCATCTGAGAAAAAACTATGGCCTGATATAAATAAATTCGCTGCTGCTTTATCATCGGATTTAAAACTTACATCGTTCCAATCATCAGAGAATTCATGTGTCACCGTTTGTCTGAACCCTGCTACTATAGAAGTTATTGGTACAAAGCCTACTCCTTCTCCACCAAAATAATCTTGTAATTGTTTACGCAGATCCTGCGTTATCAGATCACCTTCAATGAATGAATCGCCAAAGTATGCGATGCGTATTTTTCTACGGGTATGTTTTTTTTAATTCGCAGAGCTTTTGTAAAAAACTATCTAAAGGATATTCCTGTCCGGAACTATTGATCAAACCGGCATAAGAATTATAATCGCGGATAACTATCGTCTTATTACCAACAACAACTACGCTATCATGCTTTGGTTTATTGATCTTAGCAGTGATGTCGTTTTTTAGTCTGTAGGGTATCTTTTTTAATATCCCCCAAGATATCAATGATGCGGAAATTAGCTCCGAGGAGATCGGGCTTCCATTCAAATAAAAAAGTAGCTGTTAATAATAGTACAAGAAATAAAATATTAAACAGTAAAACATTCCTTTTCTGATTCATGTAGGCACAAAATTAGCCGCTTTGTTTTGAATCCTGCACAGTTTATTTTAAGACTTATTAGGCAATGGCGGACCGTTCTGTGCTGGTTGTGAATTGTCCGGCTCAGGTTCAGGTTGCTTCACATCTAACTTATATAATTCATATTCTGTGATGATCATCTTGATACGGTGTACCCATATCTCCTGTGCAGATGAATATTTCGACTTATTCATATCCTTTAACCAGAGACGGTAGTCCATATTATTTTTCAATTTAGGATAGAATCTTTTCCGGGAAAGGATACCGCAAAAATCTGAAAAAGATGCTTCTGCCGATGCATACTGCTTATATTTTGTGTGGCGTTTTTTGAGATGATTGCGCCCTTTTACACCAAAATAATTATTTAATTGTCTGCAGTTAAGACTTGTTCCGCTGCCGGATTCCAAAGTAGATACACCTAAAATGATCGAAGTGGGAATACCCCATTGTTTGGATAGATCCATCGCCATGTCGGTATGTTTTCTAATGTACCTAAGGGTTACTTCTTGCGCTGAACAAATGTTGATAGAGAGAAGTAGCAAGCAGCATAACGTCAATTTTACTTTATTCATAAAATAAGACTTTACTCGAAATATAATTGAATATACAATTTTCCTTCTAATATTTACCGCAATACCGCCTTAATTGCTTCTGCTTTTAGCAAAGATTCCTCATATTCCTGTGCAGCATCGCTGTAAAATGTAATAGCACCACCTGTTTGAAAAGAAAGATATTGTGTAGTGCTGTTATACAATAAACTTCTTATCACCACATTAAAATCAAAATCCCCATCAGGATCTATATAACCGATCGACCCTGAAAAAAGGCCACGTTTTGTTTGCTCATGTTGCTCGATCAATTCCATCACGCGTTTTTTTGGCGCTCCTGTCATTGAACCCATCGGAAAAGTGGCTTTGATAGCATCAACCCAGTGGAGATCTTTTTGCAATCGCCCGCTAACGGTACTGATCATCTGGTGTACCTGCGGAAAACTATAAATACCAAAAAGCTCGTCAACTTTTACGGTACCTTCTTCACATATTTTGCTAAGGTCGTTTCTTACCAGATCCACCACCATAACGTTTTCACTCCGCTCTTTATTGCTGTTTAGGAGACTTGTTTTACTGTATTCATCCTGCAATTTATTGACCAGATCACGCTTAGAAGTACCTTTTATTGGCTGAGAAATGACGGTATCACCCGTCTTTTTAAGGTATCGTTCCGGACTGGCACAAATGCAATATTTATCATTTAATTTATATAAAGCCGCGAATGGATTGGGTGATAATTCGGTTAGTTGATGGTACACTGCAATAGGATCTATCGATGCATTTTCTGCATAAAACTCCTGGCAAAAATTCAGCTCATAGCAATCGCCTCTTAATATTTGCTGCTGTATCTTTTTTATTGTGGTAAGATAATTTTCCTGTGATATCCTGTTTTGAACAACAGGCGGGTTTTTAATAGAAGATAAAATTTGGGCTGAACAAGATTGGATCGCGCCAAAAATAACGGTAGCATCATCATCACAAAAAATAGTGAGCTGATCTCCTTTTAACTCTAACACAATTTCAGGAACAAAAAAATGAAGATCACTAAAACGGACACCATCAAAATTTGCAGATGATAAGTTTTCTGTTTCATTTTTAAGGTCATATCCTACATGTCCAAACAGCCAGCCTTTATGTTTATTGGAAAAGGCTTTTAATTGTGCAAAAGCAGTTCCGGTATTTACCTCAATATTCGCTTTGCTACCAACGGCCAGTAAGCTTTCGAATGCGGGCGCATCAAAATTATATTGCTGGTTATCCAGTAAACAAAAAATGTTGAACGGTTTGACCCAGTTCAACATTTTTTGTTTGAATAGTATGTAATCAGTTATTGCAAATGAAGTGCTTTTCACGTATGCTGTTTTTGTTACTAGCCCTTCTCACTTGCTACTAGCTGTTCTTAAAAATCATCGTCATCATCATCAAAACCACCACCCAGATCATCATCATCAAAGCCAAGGTCCTTAAAATCATCATCCATCTTCAAATCATCATCTTCTTCTTTAGCGCCTTTTTTACCGGGAGCTTTTTTGCCTTTTGATTTAGGTATATCGAATTCTGCAAAGTCAGGATCCCATTCATCATCATCTGATTCACCGCCGCCTTTTTCCCATTCGTCTGTTTCGTCCACATCTGCATCATCATCGTCGTCATCGTCATCATCTCCTTTCTTTTTAGCTGCACCTTTGCCTTTTTTAACGGGCGTTTCTTCCTCCAGGTCAAGGTCATCATCATCGTCATCATCTTCATCTTTCTTAACCGGCTTAGCTGGAGCTTTTTTAGGCGCAGCCTTTTTTTGGAGGTGCTACTTTTTTTGCAGGTGTCTTTTTTTTGTCTGCCATAATTCAACTTAATTGTACTGTAAATTTTCTAAGAGATTTTTAATTAGCCAAAAAAAAAGGCATTTATTTTATTTTATTTTTTAAGCAACTACTATTTGATCTCTACCCGGACCGTTACTGATATATTTAACGGGCACTTTCAGGTGCGTATTAATATAATTAATATATTCTTTCATTTTAGTAGGTAAACCTGCATAATTATCAATGGCAGTGATATCTGTTTGCCAACCTTCAAAACTTTTGTATACCGGTTCAATGTTTAAACCATGCATTTGAAAAGGTACACAATTTTCTTCTTTACCATCAACATTAAAAGCAGTACAAACTTTTAATTCGGGCAAGCTATCTAAAATATCCGTTTTTGTCATGATAATTTGTGTAACCCCATTGATCATACAGGCAAATTGAAGTGATACAAGATCGATCCAGCCACAACGGCGTGGACGACCAGTAGTACTACCAAATTCACTTCCTATTTTACGGATCAATTCTCCGGTTGCATCATGTAATTCTGTAGGGAAAGGGCCGCTACCAACTCTTGTGCAATATGCTTTTGAAACACCGAATACTTCTTTGATCTTTTGAGGTGCAATTCCTAAACCTGTGCAAACACCTGCGGATATAGTATTACTGCTTGTAACGAATGGAAAGGTACCAAAATCAACATCCAACATACTTCCCTGCGCTCCTTCTGCCAATACTTTTTTTCCTTTATTGATCAGGTCGTTGATAAAGTATTCGCCATTGACAATGTTGAAGGTCTTCAATTCTTCTATCGCCGTTAAAAATTCTTTTTTCCCATGCAGCAATATCTTCAGCGAATGTAACTTCTTCCTGAAAATGATAGTTATCTAATAATTGCTGATGCTTTGCCTTAATGCTGGTATATCTCGCAGAAAAATCTTTGCTCAAAATATCGCCCACGCGTAAACCGTTACGACCGGTCTTATCCATATATGTCGGACCGATACCTTTTAAAGTAGATCCGATCTTATCATGACCTTTTGAAATTTCACTTGCTTTATCTAACGCTCTGTGCGTAGGCAAGATCAAATGGGTACGTTCGCTGATATATAAATTCTTTTTGTAATCAACACCCATTGCTTTTACGGTAGCGCATTCTTTCATCAATGTGACCACATCCAACACAACACCGTTACCTATCAGGTTAATTTTATCTTTATGAAAAATACCACTTGGGATTTGGTGCAGTACTACTTTTTTACCTTCCACATATAAAGTATGGCCCGCATTTGGGCCGCCCTGAAAACGGGCGATCACATCATAGTTGGGTGCAAAATAATCTACAATTTTTCCTTTTCCTTCATCGCCCCATTGTAAGCCTAAAATTACGTCTACCATTAGTTTGTCGGTGGTTTATTATTGATTGATTTGAATCTGGAAATTACCTGACTTGTAAGTCAATTCCAAAACGCAGCGAAAATAAATTGAAATAAAACAACCACCTAATAATGAGAGGCGGTTGTTTAAAAAATGTTTAGAAAGATTTTCGTATTAAGCTACTTTTAGCAAGCTCATTTTGCTGTTGCTGAATTTACGCTGCGCGTATTCCAGTGTTACTTCGAACAGTTTTACCTTTTGAGAAGGCAATTCGTACATCGCGTCTGTTAAGATGCTTTCGCAGATGCTACGCAATCCACGAGCGCCCAGCTTGTATTCCAGGGCTTTTTCCACCATAAAGTCAAATACGGCAGGTTCGAATTTCAATTCAATTCCTTCTATATCAAATAAACGTGTGAATTGTTTTATTAATGCGTTCTTAGGTTCAGTTAGGATGCTACGC
>Ga0207016_1126_pt1 | contig 15380 bp, 12 predicted proteins | sample Alteio_BWMinCont_54_FD_153469 | JGI IMG/M metagenome (GOLD analysis project Ga0207016, IMG submission 153469) | Enriched cells from forest soil in Barre Woods Harvard Forest LTER site, Petersham, Massachusetts, United States -... | ecosystem: Environmental > Terrestrial > Soil > Temperate forest >...
GTCCGGCGTTTGGAAAGAATTAACCGAGTCCGTCAACCAAATGGCGGGTAACCTCACCGCTCAAGTACGTAACATCGCCGATGTGACCATTGCCGTGGCCAATGGCGACCTTTCCAAGAAAATCACGGTGGACGTGCGCGGTGAGATTCTGCAGCTCAAAGAAGCCATCAACGTCATGGTGGACCAACTGCGTTCCTTCGCGGCGGAAGTCACTCGCGTTGCCCGCGACGTGGGTACGGAAGGCAAGCTCGGCGGTCAAGCGGTGGTGCCGGGCGTATCCGGCACATGGAAGGATCTTACCGACTCCGTCAATGCGATGGCGTCAAATCTTACCGCCCAGGTGCGCAATATCGCAGGGGTTACGACCGCCGTCGCGCGCGGTGACTTGTCCCGCAAGATTACGGTGGACGTGAAGGGTGAAATTTTGGAATTAAAAGAGACCATCAATACGATGGTGGATCGTCTTAACGCCTTTGCCTCCGAAGTCAGCCGCGTGGCGCGCGAAGTCGGCACCGAAGGCAAACTGGGCGGTCAGGCCGTGGTACCGGGCGTGGCCGGCACGTGGAAGGATTTGACCGACAACACCAATCTGATGGCGGCGAATCTCACCGGTCAGGTGCGCAATATTGCCGAGGTGACGACCGCTGTGGCGCGTGGCGACTTGTCGCGCAAAATCACGGTGGACGTGAAGGGCGAGATTTTGGAATTGAAGGACACCATTAACACCATGGTGGACCAGCTCAACGGCTTTGCCTCTGAAGTGACGCGCGTAGCGCGCGAAGTCGGTACGGAAGGCAAGCTCGGTGGCCAGGCTCAAGTTCCGGGTGTCGCCGGCACGTGGAAGGACTTGACGGACAACGTCAACTCCATGGCCAACAATTTGACGACGCAGGTGCGCAATATTGCCGACGTGACGACGGCCGTGGCCAAGGGCGACCTGTCGCGCAAAATCACGGTGGACGTGCGCGGTGAAATTCTGGAACTTAAAAACACCATTAACACGATGGTGGACCAGCTCAACGGCTTTGCTTCCGAGGTCAGTCGTGTGGCGCGCGAAGTCGGTACGGAGGGCAAGCTGGGCGGCCAGGCGCAGGTGTCCGGCGTGGCCGGCACGTGGAAGGACTTGACGGACAACGTCAATTCCATGGCCAACAATCTGACCACCCAGGTGCGCAATATTGCTGACGTCACTACCGCCGTCGCTCTGGGTGACCTTTCGCGTAAAATCACGGTGGACGTGAAGGGCGAAATCTTGGAGCTGAAAAACACGATTAATACGATGGTGGACCAGCTCAACGGCTTTGCTTCCGAAGTGACCCGCGTGGCTCGCGAAGTCGGTACGGAAGGCAAGCTGGGTGGCCAAGCGACCGTGCCGGGCGTGGCCGGCACGTGGAAGGACTTGACTGACAATGTAAATTTGATGGCGGCCAATCTTACCGGCCAGGTGCGAAACATCGCTCACGTCGCCACGGCCGTGGCCCGCGGTGACTTGTCGCGCAAAATCACCGTGGACGTGAAGGGCGAAATTCTGGAATTGAAAAACACCATTAACACGATGGTGGACCAGCTCAATGGTTTCGCCGCGGAAGTGACCCGTGTGGCCCGCGAAGTCGGCACCGAAGGCGAGCTGGGTGGTCAGGCCGTGGTGCCCGGCGTGGCAGGCACATGGAAGGACTTGACCGACTCGGTTAATGCAATGGCGACTAATCTTACGGCGCAAGTGCGCAACATCGCGGAAGTAACCACGGCCGTGGCCCGCGGTGACTTGTCGCGCAAAATCACGGTGGACGTGAAGGGCGAAATCCTCGCGCTGAAGAATACGATTAACACCATGGTGGACCAGCTCAACGGTTTTGCTTCTGAGGTCAGCCGTGTGGCGCGCGAAGTCGGTACGGAAGGCAAGTTGGGTGGCCAGGCCCAGGTGCAGGGTGTGGCCGGCACGTGGGAGGACTTGACGGACAACGTCAACTCCATGGCGAACAATCTAACGACCCAGGTGCGCAACATCGCTGACGTTACGACCGCGGTGGCGAGGGGTGACTTGTCCCGTAAAATCACCGTGGACGTGAAGGGCGAAATTCTGGAGCTGAAGAACACGATTAACACGATGGTGGATCAGCTCAACGGTTTTGCTTCCGAAGTCAGCCGTGTGGCGCGCGAAGTCGGTACTGAGGGCAAACTGGGCGGCCAGGCTCAGGTGTCTGGCGTGGCCGGTACGTGGAAGGACTTGACGGACAACGTCAACTCCATGGCGAACAATTTGACGACCCAGGTGCGTAATATTGCCGAAGTCACCATCGCGGTGGCCAATGGCGACTTGTCGCGCAAGATCACGGTGGACGTGCGTGGCGAAATTTTGCAACTCAAGGAAACCATCAATACCATGGTGGAGCAATTGCGCTCCTTTGCTTCCGAGGTGACGCGCGTCGCCCGCGAAGTCGGTACCGAAGGTCGGTTGGGCGTGCAAGCGGTCGTGCCCGGCGTGGCCGGTACGTGGAAGGACTTGACCGACTCGGTCAACGCCATGGGTACCAATCTTACCGCCCAGGTGCGCAATATTGCCGAGGTGACCACCGCGGTGGCCAAAGGCGACTTGTCGCGCAAAATCACGGTGGACGTGAAGGGCGAAATTCTGGAGTTGAAAAACACGATTAACACCATGGTGGATCAGCTCAATAGCTTCGCAGCGGAAGTGACCCGCGTGGCGCGCGAAGTAGGCACGGAAGGCAAACTGGGCGGCCAGGCCCTCGTACCGGGCGTGGCTGGCACGTGGAAGGACTTGACGGACTCGGTTAACGTCATGGCGGCCAATCTGACCGACCAAGTTTCTGGTATCGTGAAGGTCGTGACTGCCGTGGCCAATGGCAACTTGCGGCAAAAGCTTACGGTCGAAGCCAAGGGCGAAGTGGCCGCCCTGGCCGAAACCATCAACAATATGACGGACACGCTGGCAATTTTCGCCGAGCAGGTTACCAACGTGGCCCGCGAAGTCGGTGTCGAAGGCCGCCTCGGCGGCCAGGCGCATGTGCCTGGCGCCGCTGGTACGTGGAAGGACTTGACGGGCAATGTCAACTTGCTTGCCGCCAATCTGACCACCCAGGTGCGCGCGATTGCCGAAGTAGCCACAGCAGTGACCAAGGGCGACCTTACGCGTTCAATTCAGGTTGAGGCCCGCGGTGAAGTCGCGGAATTGAAGGACAATATTAACACGATGATTTATAATCTCCGCAATACAACGGAGACCAATCAGGAACAGGACTGGTTGAAGACCAATCTGGCTAAGTTCACCCGCATGCTCCAAGGGCAGCGCGACCTCTTCACCGTCGGCAAAATGCTGCTTTCTGAGCTTTCGCCCCTCGTGAATGCGCAGCAGGGCACCATCTACCAGATGGATGCCTCGGATCCCAAACGTCCGGTTTTGCGTTTATTGGCCGGCTATGCCCAGCGATCCAGTCTGCCGGAATTCATTTTTGCCGGTGAAGGCTTGGTGGGGCAGTGCGCAGTTGAAAAGCAGCGTATTCTGCTTAATGACGTGCCGGGCAGCTATACCCGCGTTAATTCAAGCCTCGGCGAGGCGGCGCCCGTCAGCATCGTGGTGCTGCCGGTGTTGTTTGAAGGCCACGCCAAGGCGGTTATTGAACTCGCCTCGCTGCAACCCTTCAGCGTCACCCACATCGCCTTCCTGGAGCAATTGACCCAGTCCATCGGCGTGGTGCTTAACACCATTGAAGCCACCATGAGGACGGAAGGCCTGCTGCAGCAATCCCAGCAATTGACCGTGGAATTGCAATCCCAGCAAAAGGAATTGCAGCAAACCAACGAAGAATTGGCGCAAAAAGCCCGGCAGTTGGCCGAACAGAACGCCGAAGTTGAACGCAAGAACAGCGAAGTGGAGCAGGCGCGCAAGGCGCTCGAAGAACAGGCCACCGAACTGGCACTGACCTCGAAATACAAATCGGAGTTCCTCGCCAACATGTCGCATGAATTGCGCACGCCGCTCAACTCAATCCTTATTCTCGGACAGCAACTCGCCGAAAACAGCGGGGGCAACCTAACGGTTAAACAAATTGAGTTCGCTCGTAACATCCATTCTTCCGGTTCGGATTTGCTCAACCTCATCACCGACATTCTCGATTTGTCGAAGATCGAGTCGGGCACGGTGACTGTGGATGCCGAGGAAATCAGTTTTGCCTCGCTCAGTGAATCGGTTGACCGAAATTTCCGTCACATTGCGGATGCGAAGAACCTGCCGCTGGATGTGGAGTTTAGCCCGCAGCTGCCGCGCACGATCACCACGGATCCGAAGCGTCTCCAGCAGATTCTGAAAAATTTGCTCTCCAATGCGTTCAAGTTCACGGCTCACGGGCGGGTGGCGGTAAAAGTCAGCCCGGCTACTGAGGGCTGGACCATCGGGCATCCGGTGCTAAGCCGCGCCACCCAGGTGATCTCATTTGCCATCAGTGACACGGGAATCGGCATCGCGGCGGAAAAACAAAAGCTGATTTTTGAGGCCTTTCAGCAGGCGGATGCGGGCACCAGCCGCAAGTACGGCGGCACCGGCCTTGGTCTTTCGATTTCCCGCGAACTGACCACGCTGTTGGGTGGAGAGATTCGGCTGCATAGCACTGCGGGCGAGGGTAGTACCTTTACCCTTTTCCTGCCCGTAGTTTATACCGCACGGAATCAGGAAAAAAGCCAGAGTGCCCATACGCCGCTCCCGATGGTGCTGCCGCCGGCGCGCGAAGAAGTCATTCCCGATGATCGCGACACATTGCAGCCCGGTGACCAAAGTTTGTTGATTGTTGAAGACGATCCGCATTATGCGCGGGTTCTGCTTGGGCTGGCCCGCGGCAAGGGTTTTAAAGGCATTATCGCCATGCGCGGTAATGCCGCCCTCACCCTGGCGCGGCAGTACCTGCCCACGGCCATTACTTTGGATGTATTCCTGCCCGACATGCTGGGGTGGACGGTGCTCAACAACCTCAAGGTCACCCCTTCAACCCGGCATATTCCCGTGCAGATCATTTCCGTGGAGGAGGAGCGTTCGAACGCCCTGGCGCACGGGGCTTTCGCCTACGCCGTCAAGCCCAGCACGACGGAAGATCTGGATAAATGTTTCGAGCGCATTAAGAAATTTGTCGAACCACACGTCAAGCGCCTGTTGGTCGTGGAGGACAATGAAATTGAACGACAGGGCATTGTGGAACTGTTGAATCATGATGATATCGAGATTACCACGGTGGCCACTGGAGCCGAGGCGTTCGATGCCCTGCTGGACCGGCCCTTCGACTGCTGTGTTCTGGATCTCCGCTTGCCGGACATGACCGGTTTCGAACTCCTGGATAAATTGCAAACCGAACCCAGCTTGCGCGATATCCCCGTGGTCGTTTTCACCGGCAAGGATCTAAGCCGCGAGGAAGAGCAAAAATTGCGCACCGTGGCGAAGAGCGTTCTGGTCAAGGACGTGCAATCGCCCGAACGGCTCTTTGACGAAACCGCCTTGTTTCTTCACCGGGTGGTGACGAATTTGCCGGCCGCCAAGCAGAAAATGATCGACCGCCTCCATGCCTCCAACGAAGTGCTGCGGGGCCGCAAAGTCCTGGTGGTGGACGACGACGCCAGGAATATTTTCGCGCTCACCACCATGCTGGAGAACCACGAAATGGAGGTGGTCAGCGCAACGAACGGGCGCCAAGCCATCGAAATCATCCAGCAACAATCCGGCCTCGGTGTGGTCCTCATGGATATTATGATGCCGGAGATGGATGGTTATCAGACCATGCAGGAAATTCGCAAGGATCCTCGATTCACCGCGCTGCCCATCCTGGCCCTGACCGCCAAAGCGATGAAGGGCGACCGGGACAAATGCCTTGCGGCCGGCGCATCTGATTATGTGGCGAAACCGGTAAATACCAACGAACTGCTTTCGCTCTTACGCGTATGGCTCTACCGCTGAGCCGTAATAAAGTTCGAAAACCAACTATTCCGAAAGCCAGATTATGTCGAAAAATAGCGAGAGACCTTCGGTGGCAGATCCCACCATCGTGAACATTCTGCTGGTTGACGACGAGAGCCGGAACCTCGACGTTTTGGAGAGCTTTCTCGATTCGTCGAATTACCGGCTCATTCGTGCACAGTCGGCGGAGGATGCCTTGCTGCTGTTGCTCGAAGGGGAGTTTGCGGTCATCGTTCTCGACATCAATATGCCGGGCATGAGCGGGATCGAGCTGGCGAACCTCATCAAGCAGCGCAAGCGCACGCAGTACATTCCCATTATTTTTCTTACCGCCTATTTTCAGGAGGATAAAGATGTCCTCGAGGGCTATGGAACGGGCGCGGTGGACTACCTGACCAAGCCGATCAATCCGCAAATATTGAAATCAAAGATTGGCGTCTTTGTGGATTTGTTTTGCAAGACCCGCGCGTTGGCGGCGACCAATGCGGCTTTGGAACTGGAGGTCACCCAGCGCCAAAATGCCGAAGCGGCGCTAAAACAGGCCAATGACGAATTGGAGGATCGGGTGGAAGCGCGCACGGCAGACTTAATTCGGGTAAATGCCGAGTTGCGTGATAGCGAGGCCGCCTTGCGCGTCAGCGAGGCCCGCGCCAAGGCCGCTTCCCAGGCCAAGGATGATTTCCTGGCCACGCTTTCCCATGAATTGCGCACTCCGTTGAACCCGGTGCTGCTCCTCGCCACGGAGGCGGCGAACAACCCCTCACTGCCGGCAGACGCGCGGACTGATTTTGAAACCATTGCTAAAAATGTCGCGCTGGAAGCCCGCCTGATTGACGATTTGCTGGATATTACCCGAATCGCGCATGGGAAGGTGGCACTTAACGTGCATCCCACCGACATTCATGCAATGCTGCGTGACGCTCTGGCCATGGTGCGTGAGGAAATTGACCAAAAACAAATCAAGGTTATTCTCAAACTCGAAGGCAACTCACCCATCGTGATGGGTGATGATGTGAGGTTAAAGCAGGTCTTTTGGAATGTAATTAAGAATGCGGCCAAATTTACTCCGACCGCCGGTCAAATTATTATCGAAAGCGCCATTCTCGAAGATCGGGAAACCTTGGCCATCAAGATCACCGACACCGGGATTGGCATGACCCCGATGGAACTTGAACGCATCTTCGAGGCTTTTTCGCAAGGCGACCATGCCACCCAGGGAAGTTCCCACCGTTTCGGCGGGATGGGTTTGGGGCTGGCCATCTCGCGGATGATGGTGAAACTCCATGCAGGATCCATCGCTGCGAGCAGTCCGGGGCGAAATCAAGGAACGACCTTTTTGATCAAGCTACTACTGCAAAAAATCCCATCGAGTGCGCAACCCGTCATGAATGGCTCGCCGGCGGCTTTGCCTCATTCCAACACAGCCGCCGACCAGCGTTTGCGTCGCATTTTATTGGTGGAAGACCATCAACCGACCGCTGCGGCACTTTCCCAATTGCTCACCCGCCGAAAATACGAGGTCGTCGTCGCAGGTTGTCTGGCGGAGGCGCGCGCATGCGTAAGCCGGAATAACTTTGATCTTTTAATTTCCGATATTGGCCTGCCCGATGGCAATGGCTGCGAACTGATGGCAGAACTGCGCGGACGTGGCAATCTCATTGGCATCGCCCTGACGGGATATGGCATGGAGGAGGATGTAAAGCGCAGTCAAGGGGCTGGTTTTGTAACTCAGTTGACCAAGCCGGTTAGTGTGCAAGCTCTGGACGGCGCCTTGTCCGCCATCAGCCAGCGCTTGAATGGAAACGGAGTTTAGCTTTCGGCTTATCCCTGCCCAGATCAATTTTTGCGCGGAAGCGTGAAGTAAAACACCGATGAGCCCGTGTCATGCCATTCGTAGCCACATTGACCGCCTTGCAGTGCGACCAACCGTTGCACCATGGCCAGACCCAGGCCTGACACCGAGTGGGTATGCAGTAGTTCAAATCGGTTAAAAAGTTTTGCTTGAAAGTCGGTCGGAACCGGTGCGCCCTGATTTTCAACCCAAAATCGCCAGGCCTCATTATGCTGGTTCCAGCCAAGTTTTATTGGCCGGGCGGGCGATCCATGTTGAAGGGCATTTAAAATGAAATTCATCCATATCTGCTCCAGCCACTGGGCAACCCCTGCCACCACTGGCCAGTTTGGCGGAAGCTCTAGTTTTACTCCCGCTGCTTGAATTTCTTCTTCCAACTTGACCAGTACGCGGCCGACCACTGCGTGCATGGAAAAAGTGGCGAAAGGCAGGGGTTCGATTGAGGCATTGAGCACAAAGGTGAAGCGATCAATAATCTTAAAGGTTTCGATTATGGAATTTTGAATAGTTTGGATCTGTGCCAGGAGTTGCGGCTCTTTATTGGCTGATGATTCCTTCATCAGTTCGCTGGTGATGTGAATGCAGTTCAGGGGAGAGCGCAGGTCATGACTATAGCGATTAGCCACTGTTTTGAGGTCACCGCGCAGACCCAAATTTTCGCGCAATAATTCGTGTTGCAAAACGACCGATCGAAAGACCTGTCCCAAAAGCCGCGTATTGCACTCCGGGTAGGGCGGCAGGGATTCAGCCAAAACAGTCGAGTGCCGTCCCATGGTTACCACCGCCCAGCGGGGAAGATCCTCACCATCAGTGATTTGCACTGCGGTGTTGATGACTGCTTCATCAACATCACCCAAAACAATTAGCTGGCGCCCCAGGACAACATTTTGCTGAGCCTCGGTAACTGTGTTGGCGGATATGAATGTTGCCCCGGGAAAGGCCGTTTCAGCCGCTTGTTTGGCGACATCGCGCATATTGGCGGATAACTGAACCAGATAGACAGAGGTGTTTTTCATCGCAGAAGCCAGGTCGCTTTGGCTGGGAAGGGATGGTGTCTCGCAGACGAGTCAGCCAAGGTGTTGAGATTGAAGCAAACGCAAAAGATATGGGTACTTCACCCATGGAAAGATAGATGGTCAAAGTGCGTGATTGGTGTTTAAACACCATGGAAAATTCTATAACATTGCGCTTATTGTGGGGCAGGACTTTGTTCGCCGGAGGCCGGGGCAGCAGGTTTTAAGCAGCCATGAAAATTATCGTCATTGATGATCATGCACTGATGCTCGATCTTTTGATTCGCGCATGCCGGGAAGCATTGCCGAGTGCGATAGTGGCCGGCGCCCAAAATGCCAGCGCTGGTTTGGCCCTGTGCCGGACGGAGCAGCCGGAGCTGGTCATTCTCGATTTGGCTCTGCCTGATCGCGATGGACTTGATCTGCTTGAGGAGCTGTTTGCGGTCTCCCGTCTCACCAAGGTAATTGGCATCTCGGGTTATTGTGACGAGTTCACCATGTACCGGGTGTTAAATTCCAATCTGCATGGTTTTGTGGACAAAAAGGGACAAACCCTTGACCAGCTTTCAGCTGCAATCCACACGGTTCTGGCCGGTGAGCGTTATTTCTCGCCGACGGCCGACAAGGCCCGGCTTTTATTGCGCAACGATCCACTGGCGTTCAATAAAATACTCTCCGAGCGTGAACAGCAGTTGCTCGCACTTTTTGGTCGCGGGCTAAGCAATGAGGAAATCGCCGCCGAGGTAAACTTGAGTGAACTCACCGTGCGCAACCATCGCTGCCGAACCATGGCCAAGCTTGGTTTGCGCACTTCCGCCGAGCTAATCCGCTATGCCCTCGAAAAGGGATTTATCCGGCTGGAAACACTGGGGCGGAGTGGCGCCAGCCCAAACTAGTCTTCCGCGTCGCTCACACTCCAATTAAACATGCAACCAAGAATGGCTTTTGTTTCCGGTGTTCGGTTACTGCCAAGGCGGCAGTGAGTCCTTGAAAAAATGGAGGAATAGCGCACTGGAATCATCTTCATCGTTCTCCTCGTCACAATGGGTGAGGTCAGCGATGGGTTCATCCGGGTCATATCGAATTCCGTTTTCATCATACAGCGATGCGCTCCCACTGTTGCAAGTGCGGTCAGCATCCAAAGGCCACGGCCTATTCTGTATGCGACCTCGAAGTTTATGCTGCGCCGGGCAGCCGCTCCTTGACCCGTCCGTCCCTGTTTTCCGCCCAAACTTCTTGGGTCTGGCGCTGGACGTAGCCGTCTTTGATTTAGGATCGGTGGAGTACATCATCAAATAAGTCGAGATGAAGCAATGGGATTAATTGAAAAATCTCTTAAATAATCCAAAAAAGAATCGGACTCCTTGAAGTACGAGAGGGGAACTTACCGCATTCGGCGCCGGACTTGTGGCGGTCACCTGACTCGCTATTGACGTCACGCGATGCCAATGCTTTGCCGCCCCGGGTTTCATGACTTAGGGCAAAATGTCTGCCGGGTAGTTTGGGGCTGCTGGAAATACGGTTTTTGCGTCGTAGCGGCATGGTGGTTCCTCTCAATACTGAATTATTTAAATTCATCCTGACCCGACCGCTGAGTGATGGGCGGTAGAATGATCAATAAAACAAAAACCAATAAGCATATTTGCGCAATGACCGCAGCGATGACTGACAAAATGGACAGCCCGAGTATGCCGGTAGTTAATGCCACCACAAAAAACGTCATGGCGCATAAAAATATGGTCAGCGCGTTCCTGGACGGTGCTTTCTGGTGGGAGGTGAGGGGGAGTGGCATGATTCAGAGAATTTAAACTCACTGTCTGTATTCTCGCAAATGGAGAGTATAAAATTTAATGCTTTTTTAAAAAGAGAGCACCAGAATCCAGGCTGTTTTCATAGGACATTCCTTCATGTGCGAGGGGATAAAGACCCACATCCAACCAGTTCGGGCGTTAAAACTCTGTGAATCACGGGGCCGGCGTTTGACGATGATTATTCCAAGGCTATCTTGAGCTAAAGAACCTTATGCCCCATGAAAAAAACAGTGATCAGGCAGTCATTGGTTTTGACGGCAATTTTGTCCGGCGCTCTCGGCCAGGCCATGGAGGAACCCACGAATTATCCGCCGTCACCGGTTGATTCCAATACGGCACCCTATGCGCACGATCCTGCGCAAGTGGATACCAATGCAACTGCCAAGCCGGATGATAATACCACCAAGGCGGACTTGGAGCAGCGGATTGCGACAGTGGTAAAATTTATCAGCGCCCTGCAAGGTGGCAGCGATACTCAAATACCAACCTGGATAATTAATCAGGCCAAAGGCGTGGTCATTTTTCACTGTTGGCGCGGGTCAATCCTGGTTGGTGGAGCCGGTGGCTGGGGGATTGGGATGAGGAAGATGGCTGGTGGCTTCAGTAATCCGATATTTTACCGCGTGGAGGGCGCCAGTGTAGGCGCCCAGGCTGGAGCCAGTGAAATAGACACCGTGGCTTTTCTCCTGTCGGATAAGGCCATGAAAACGCTCACTGACAATAAATTAGTTTGGGGTGGTAACTTGCATGCCATCGCCGGGACTCATTCGGCGACTTTCATCGCGCAGAATGTTGATGTTGTGCTTTATCAAAAAGCCAGCGGTTTGGATGTCGGTGCGTCATTCGCCGCCGCCAAGCTGATTGCCGATAAATCCAGCAATCGAATTTTCTATGGACTGGATCTGACGCCCGAGCAAATTTTTACCACTGATGTCCAAACCTCCGGCCCCGTCAAGTCCCTGGCTGAGTCGTTGATCAAAGCCGCAACCGCGCCCAATGGCAGTCTCTCACTTGGCGCACATTAGGTTGCATACAAGCTGAAGAGTGAACAGAAGTTCCGCGTAAACAAAAGTTCTTAATGAAAATAAACGCCTAATATATTTACACAAAAAATTAGAGATAAGCGCTTCACCTCGCCTAATAATAAGTTATTCACTTGGGCAAAGACTAGAGAACGGGCTTTAAAAATGTAAATCGAGTGTAAAATGTCCGCGACCAATTTGACGACCAAAGCTGTTTATTGCATCGTTAGTCCAGGCAATTATTGAACTGCAACTTCATCCAGGAAAATCATGAAAACCATCAAACATATCAGGATGTTATCATCGCTGGTTTTAGTCGCTGTCGCCACCAGCGTGCTGGCACGTGCAGCGGATGACTCGGCCAAAGATCCAAAACAAGCGATTAATCAACAAATCAGTGATGCCGCCAACGCCTATTCTGCCCTGCAGGGCAATGTCAGCAGCGCGGTTCCTGACTGGGTCGTCAGTCAGGCCAAAGGAGTCATCATTATCAACCGCTGGTCGGGTGCGGTTGGCGTGGGGGCAACGGGCGGCTATGGCATTGGCCTCAAAAAAACCACCAACGGCAGATTCAGTGCACCGGCTTTTTATACCCTGTCTGGCGCCAGCCTGGGGTTGCAGGTCGGGGGGAACAAGACGCAAACTATTGCTTTCCTCATGTCGGACAAGGCGCTGCAAACACTGACCGATAGCAAATTTATTTGGAGCGGGAATGTCCGTGCGGTGGCTGGTTCCCATTCGGCCAGCGACAGTTCGGCCAACAACATCGCAGACGTCATCCTCTATCAGCAATCTTCCGGGCTTGATATTGGTGCGGCCATCAGCGGAACCAAGCTGGCGGTGGACGATGAAAGCAATCGCAAGTACTACGACAACCCTTCGATTGCGCCAGGGGACATTTTCAATGGCCGGGTGGCCATCCCCGACCCCGCCAAGCCACTCATTGAATTGCTGAATAAGCAGGCGGGCTTTTTGTTGCCACCGCCGCCCATCAATCCCCAAAAATAGTACTACCACCGCTTAATCCTGCCGGTTCGGATCCTGTTTTAAAAATCAACCCGTAACTAATAACCAAATCTCCCGCAAAAAATGAAAACTCAAACCACACCCATTACGGAATCGTCAATTGCCCAGGTTCTGAAAGAGGATTGGCATATCGTCAAAGGTAAGCTGAAACAGCAATATGGCGAGCTGACCGATAACGATTTGACCTACGTCAAAGGCAAGGAGGAGGAATTGCTCGGTCGTCTCCAGAAACGGCTGCGGCGCACCCGTCAGGAAATTGAAGATCTCATCCGGGATTGTTTCAATGCCGGCTGAGGATTATTGCGCTGATTTTCTTCTTCTGTTTCAGGGCGAATGATTCGGCCAGTTTGCCCAGTGCAAACTTGGCCTAATGCACGAAGGGAATCTGCCCGCTGCGCACCGGCGATAGTGGCGCGCTTTCCGGCGTATGCACCGGTATTTTTGGCTGCCATTTCGATGCGTCTCTGGGCGCTTCATTATTGAGGATAAATTGCGCGTCATTCATGGCCGGCGGGGCAAGGTCGCCGTCGGGCGTGGCAAAGGCGATTCCGCCCTCGAAGAGTGACTCGATTGACGGGGAATTGATCTGTGCACCAAGCAAGCCCAGTTTTAGGGACAAGCCTCCGGCATTCCAAAACTGCGTATTGGTACGCACCAGATCTACATAAGGCGTATAGACGCGAACGCGAATCAGCACCTGGGTGGAGTCGTCACTGAGCTGGCTTGCTTCCACTTCTCCTACTTTCATTTCCCGAAACTCAACCGGGGCACCCGTGGTGATTGAACCCAGCTTGTTGCTTTGCAATAGAAAAGCCCGCCCCAAGCTCTTGTTAAGGGGCGGCGGGGCTTGCTCCAGCCCTTTGAACTCGCTCGCGGGCGGCCCCAGGCCCGGCTGAATTGCAAGGTATGCTCCGGTAACGAGTGTCTCCAGCCCGCTCACTCCCGACAGACCAATCTCGGGATGGACAATCCAGAATTGCGTGCCTTCACGGGCGAGTGCGGCGGCATTCTTGTTCAGCCGCACCCGCACTTCCACGACCTTCAGGTCTTTAGCCAGTTCCACATTTTGCACTTCGCCGACCGTCACCCCTTTGTACTCCAGCACGGTTTTGCCGGCGGCCACGCCTGCGGCATTGGCAAATTCAATGGTAATTTCCGGACCATAATTGAGATATTCGCGTAAAATCATCCAGCTGCCGATGGCCAGGGCCAGCAGCGGCACAACCCAAACCATGGGCAGCGACGGCGCGCGCGTAATCTTGGAGTTGTCGGTGGCTTTCATGTCACGGATGAAGGCGATTTGGCACCCGTAGGATGCCCCCAGAGGACGCGGGGATCAAAGGCCTCGGTTGCCATCACCGTCAGAACTACGGCTGCAGCAAATGCAACAATGCCAATGCGTGGTTCAGCTTTTGCGAGAATCCCGAATTGGACCACGCCGGAAAGGAAAGTTACCAGAAATACATCGAGCATAGACCAGCGTCCGATGATGCTAAGCACCACATAAAGTCGGGTCAGGGGACGGGCTAGTCCGTCAGGCCCACGCTGCGCCACGATTATCAACCAGGCCAGGCCGAGGAGTTTGAGCAGCGGGATGAGGATGCTGGCAATGAACACAATGACTCCGAGAACCCACCAGCCCTCCTGGCACAGACCGACAATGCCACTGAAGATGGTATCGGTGCGAATTTTGCCGGCATTTTGCGTGTAGAGAACCGGCAGAAGGTTGGCGGGCACCAGCATAATGGCCGCGGCCAGTGCCAGTGCGCTGGCACGCGAAAGATTTTCCTTCCTGGAGGCTGACTGGTTGATTCTCATGGCGTAGTTATCGCGTTGCGCTGATAGAGCTGTTCAAATTGGGAATTCAATTCAAAGTCGCGCCAGGCGAGCATGGTCATCACGGCCAAGGCTGCATAACACCAGAAGCCGGGCCCCATCCTCACTTGAACCACATGGCCCAGCTTGGCCAAAGCCACCAGCACTGCGAGCACCTGCACTTCCGGGATGGCCCAATGCGCCACGGCGCGCGCGGCCCAACTCAAGCGCTGGGCTTCGACCAGTTTCCAGCCCAACCGCTGCGGCACCAGCAGGCCTGACAGGCTAAGCAGGAGAAAAATCGGGGCAAGGCCACCGCACAACAGCACCCAGACCGCCAGCAGATGCAACCCATCACCCCACAGAACTCTCACCCCGGTGAAAAGTGAACTGGTATGCTCGCTGCCCAATTTACTGACGGTTACAAACGGCAGCAAGATGGACGGCAATATCAGTAGCAGTCCAGTGACGGTAAATGCGAGCGTAGCGTCTTGACCGAACCAGCCCCTTTTCGCCAGCACCGAGTTGCACCGCACGCATAGGGCTGTATCGCCCGGAGCCAGTGAAACCGGTCTATGTTCGTGCCCGCATTCCCTGCAGACAAGGTATTGAAGATGCGAATCCCCATTCGCATCGGGAGACTCAGCGTGAATGTCTGCGCTTATTTTCATCCCTGACCGAACTGCACAATCTCCGTGCATATTACACCGAAAGTGCTGAAAATGCTATTGGGGCCTTACCCTCCATTCGGCGATGCGGTAGGCAGGCTTGACTGACAATCAGGTGCGCGAATAGTTACGGGTTGATTTTTAAAACAGGATCCGAACCGGCAGGATTAAGCGGTGGTAGTACTATTTTTGGGGATTGATGGGCGGCGGTGGCAAC
>Ga0207016_1128_pt1 | contig 15346 bp, 15 predicted proteins | sample Alteio_BWMinCont_54_FD_153469 | JGI IMG/M metagenome (GOLD analysis project Ga0207016, IMG submission 153469) | Enriched cells from forest soil in Barre Woods Harvard Forest LTER site, Petersham, Massachusetts, United States -... | ecosystem: Environmental > Terrestrial > Soil > Temperate forest >...
TGCACTGGCAGATGCAGCACGGAATTTTTCCGTTTCGCGTATCTCGAATTTTGTTTTTGGAAATTTAGTAAAATACAAAGGCACTTGTTCTAATATACCGGCCTCTATACTTCTGAATTTTTGAATGATCTCGCTATCTGTTTTGAAAGGGAAGAACTGTTTATCCGTATTCAAATACTTAAAAAAAGATTGCAGGTCGCCTTTATAACCCATCGTATCTTTTACAGCTTCCATTTGTTGTTTTAACATAGCTACTTGCTCCAGGCCAAGTAAATAAATGCTATCGGGAGTAAGGTCTGTCGTTGTCCAGTTCTTCACCCAATAAGCATACCATTTATCGCCATTGGGAAGTGAATTAAAACCGCTTGTAGTGCGTGCCTTCGGCAAATAAACATTTTGAAAAAAGTACGCCAGCTTTGCATATGACATGGATACATCATTTACAATAGCTGCCTTGTATGCAGCTGTCAGTCGTTGTTTGGCGCTATCAGAGAAATTAGCGGGCATATTGGTGATCGGCGCATAAAAAATACTTTTAGTAGGATCTGCTACGACCATTTCGTTATACTGCGGTATCATTTTAAGTACCAGTGCTTTTGGCAACACAATACCACTGGCCATTCCTTTCTTAAAATAAACGATCGCAGAATCTGTCCAGGAATCAAATGCTTTAATGCGTCCAAGAAAATTATCGTAATTCTTTACCGTCTTAAAAGCCTGGTCGCCGCTGCCGGAGCCTAATTGCGCAAACGCGATCGGCGTTCCACTGATCTGGTTAAAAGGAAAATAATTATCATGGAACTGTAAGGCTTCAAGGTTCATTGCCAGTGTATATTTTAATACATCATAGCTTATCCTGTCATTATCATTTAAAGCTTTGCGGTTGAATTTTTTTAACTGATCGGTATACTGATCGTAATTATCTTTTAGCTGCTGCATAAAGCCATCGGTAAAATCGGCCGGCAGCTGATCATCAAAACGTTGGTCGCCAATTGCAGTAGCATTCTGCGGATAAAAATGCAACTGATCCTGGTAATAATTTTCAAGCATTTTATTAAATGCTGCATTAGGAGGGGTTGGTTTTTTACTTCCTGCATGGCAGAAAACAACCGATACACTTAATAATAAAAGGATGCTGATCTTTTTCATTGCTTAGACTTTTATAATTGAATTTACTGAAATTATTTTAAAACAGCTTTTTTTGACTTTAAACCACTGAGGCACTGAGGGCATTGAGAACCACTGAGTGCGAATTTTATCTCAGTACCCCTTAGTGTCCTCAGTGCCTCAGTGGTTTAAGTGTTTATGGCAGAAAGGATAATATGAGTTTGAAAGAGTTTGAAAATTGCTCATTGAACATTTTCTTATAAACTACGATTAATAATAGTTGCTGATGCCTGCGCCGTAGGCAAAACCACAATATCGCCTAACATAACATGCGCGGGTCTTGATAAAACAAAACCGATCACTTCAGCAATATCCTGCGCTTGCAATGGTTCAAAACCTTCGTATACTTTATCAGCTTTTTGTTCATCGCCGTTAAAACGGATGGTAGAGAATTCTGTATTCACTGCACCCGGTGCAATATTGGTAACTTTAATTCCATAAGGATTCAGGTCCAAACGCATACCTGCGGATAAAGCTTCCACTGCTGCTTTTGAGGCACAATACACATTTCCTTTTGGATAAGTTTCTTTGCCGGCAATAGAGCTGATATTAATGATATGCCCTTTTTTGTTTTCGATCATTCGAGGTATCACCAGTTTTGAAACATAGAGCAAACCTTTAACGTTGGTATCGATCATCAGGTCCCAATCATTTACATTTCCGTTTTGTATAAGATCCAAACCAAAAGCATTTCCTGCATTATTAATTAAGATGTCTATCTGTTTTAATTCCGCCGGTAAAGTTTCGAGTGCATTCTTTACCTGGTCCATTTCGCGGACATCAAATACAAGTGTTGTTACTTTTACTTGTTTTGATAATGCTTCTTTTAATGCATCCAAACGTTCTTTGCGGCGGCCGCATAAAATAAGATCGATCCCTGCGGCAGCTAAAACTTTGGCTGTTGCTTCACCAATGCCAGAAGTGGCACCTGATATCAATGCGGTTCTCTTTTCCATGAGTATATTTTGAGTAGATTAAAAGTAAGAAAAAAATGCGACCAGCGGAAGTTGAATGTTTGTTAATGCCTTACTGGCTTTCAGGCAGAAATATCTTTTATTCACCATAGCTATTTTTAATCTTTTTAGTTTTTGTCGCTCATAGCCGCTGGGCTGTGTTCCTTCTCCAGCGCTGCTTTGGCCGCTGACGAAAATCTGCTTCGCATGATTTTGTCTGCCTGCGCTTCGCTTGGCATCGCAGCCAAAGAGGCGCTTCCGCAGGAACTGGTAGATTTAAATGGTAAATTTTGGCGGTGGATTCTGCTGATAGCGCTAATTGAAAGTAGTTAGTTAATTTTCTTAATATAGAATTGATATTGTAAAATATGATATGCCCGGTACAATTATTATTATTACAGTTGAAAAACTACTTTAATGAAACTACCTGCCATTGCTACAAGCGTTTTGATAACCTATACCGAAAATTTTGATGGAGATCCGATCATCGTACGTTCTCCGGGAAGGGTGAATATCATTGGCGAGCATACTGATTATAATGAAGGATTTGTATTACCTGCTGCCATCGATAAAGCAACTTTTATTGCCATTGGCAAAAGAGAAGATGGAACGATAAAGCTTGTTTCTAAAGATTATCATGAAAGTTATGAAGCATCTGTATCTGTATTGAAGCCGGTAAAAAACTGGCCGACCTACATTTTGGGTGTCGTTGATCAGCTGATAAAAAGAGGTCATAAGCTCCGCGGTTTTAACTTAGTGATTCAAGGCGATGTGCCGATAGGAGCGGGCCTTTCTTCATCCGCATCTGTAGAATGTGCCACGGCTTTTGCATTGAACGAATTGTTTCAATTGCATATTCCTCCTTTAGAATTGATTGATATTGCACAAAAAGCAGAGCACGTGTTTGCAGGCGTATTATGTGGTGTGATGGATCAGTTCATCAGCATCCTGGGAAAAAAAGACCATGTAATAAAACTCGATTGCCGCTCTATGAAATATGAATACGAACCTTTGGTATTGAAAGGAATTAAGATCGTTCTGTTTAATACCAATGTAAAACATTCCCTGGCATCTTCAGAATACAATACCCGCCGGCATGAATGTAATGAAGGTGTAGCACTGGTCAAACAAAAAGTTGAAGGCATCAATAGCCTGCGTGATATTACACTGCAACAATTAAAACAGTATGTTGATCCTGTAAATAAAAAGATCTATGCGCGTTGTAAATATGTAGTGGAAGAAAATATGCGCCTGCAGGAAGTTTGCGAAGCATTAAAAAAAGGAAATATTTCATCCGTAGGAAAGGAAATGTTTGCCACACACGATGGCTTAAGCAAAGCATATGAAGTAAGCTGTAAGGAACTGGATTTTTTAGTTGATCATGTAAGAAATATACCGCAAGTTTTGGGTGCGCGGATGATGGGTGGCGGCTTTGGCGGTTGTACCATCAATCTTGTTAAAGAAGAATTTGTAGACGAATTGATCGTTAAGACCGATCGTGCGTACGCACAAAATATGGGGAAGGAATTAACGACCTATATTGCTTCTACCGAAGATGGCGCTTCTTTGATCTATCAATAATTACAATGAATTATAACGTCTTCCCCGCGAAATATTTCTTAATCCACCATGACAGCTTGTAATTTTTTAGTTCTCGTTGCTCATAGCCGCATTACTCAATATAGAAACGAAAAATAGTTGTGCTTTGAAAAGTATCACCGGGCTTCAGTATCGTCGTAGGAAAATTTTCTTTGTTCGGTGAATCGGGGAAGTGCTGTGTTTCTAAACAAAATGCTGTACGGCGATCATATGTAGCACCATTCGTTAAGATATTGCTGCCATCCGTAAAATTGCCGCTGTAGAATTGTAGTCCGGGTTCTGTAGTTAGTACATCCATTTTTATTTTGCTGATATCTCCTTCTGCACTGGCTGCCAGAGAAAGCTCATTGTTTTTTTTATTCAGTACAAAGTTATGATCGTAGCCATTGCCATATTTTATTTGGAGATCATCAGCATGTATATCATCGCCTATTTTTTTTGCCTTTCTGAAATCGAAAGCTGTATCCTCAACAACGGCAATGCTTCCAACAGGGATCAAATTTTTATTGATCGGTGTATAATGATCGGCATTAATAGTAAGGCTGTGGTTATTTATATCACCTTTGCCATTCAAATTGAAGTAGGCATGGTTAGTTACATTAATGATGGTGACCTGATCTGTTGTTGCTGTAAACGAGATCGTCATCTCATTATCATCTGTCAAAATATACTGAACAAATACTTCCAGGTTTCCGGGGTAGCCTTCTTCCCCATCGGGGGATACATATTTTAATGTGATGGTGTTTTTATCTGTTGCTATTACATCCCAGACAACAGCGTCAAAACCTTTGCTGCCACCATGTAAATGATTGCCGCCATTATTCTTTGCTACGAAGTATTCTTTGTTGGCGATAGGAAAAATGCCGTTAGCTATCCTGTTAGCGTATCTTCCAACGGTGGCACCATAATAAGTCGCAGAGGGTTTTTGGTAAGTTTCTATTGTATCAAAGCCTGCAATAACATTGATAAGGTTTTCGGTTTTATCAGGCACAAACATATTTATCCAACGCGCTCCATAATTTGAGATAGCAGCATGTGATCCACCTTTATTTTTTAAAATAAAAAGGCTGGTCTGTTTACCATCAATACTTTTTTGAAATGGATCTTTCATTAGGGCAATGGGCCACTATGTTTACATTATAAAAGCTGCGGAACGGAGAAGAAATAGTTTTCTTCTATAGCAGATAGGCATTCTTCATAATCCGGCTTTTCATATTTTTTGCCTGTCACAAAATTCGTTTGCTGAATGCTTACAACATAATTGAATTTATCTATGGCCAATATAATAAGTTGATAAGCCAATTCGTAGTTTCTTATTTCGCTTTCTTTGATGCTGAATTTTTCCAAGGTTTCGAAATAGCATACATTATTTTTATGCTTTACCGTTAGTAGGGGCGAAACGGCCAATTCAAAATAGCCATCTTTTATATCGCTTACGGTCAATTCAAAAGAATATAGATCCGCAAAAGAATTTCTGCTATCTGCAGAAGATCTCGGCAATGTGTTTAGTACAATGCTGCTTTCTCCAATTGTATGGTATTGTAAGGCTTTATCCATTGTATAAAAAGTTAGGCAACAAACGTACGGGAATATCTGATACGCGTATGTTACCTTTTTCTTATGTTTTATAAACGCAAATTGCCTGCCAGTATTAACGGCAGGCAATCATATAATGGAAGGTGTTAGTAAGTTATTTTTTTGGCTGCGTTTTTTTAATTGCCTTTTTCGCCGGTTTTTTTGCCGGAGCTTTCTTCGCTGGCTTTTTAGCTGTCTTTTTTATCGGGGTAGATTTTGACAAATGCAATTTTTTCGCTGCTTTTTCAACGCCTTCAACGAAAAGCTTGCCAGCTTTCTTTAATTTTTTCTCGAATTTTTTTTCTCCGAGCGCTCCTTTATAGCTACTTAATGCTGTTGATAATTTGTTATGTATTTCATCATGAAGACTACTTTTTTTATCAGCTTTTTTTGCCGGAGTTATTTTCTTATCAGCCATTTTTGGTTATTTAGTAATGATTTAATAACAGTAAATTAATATAAAATCATTGTAACCAATGTTAACTTTTGGATAAAAGCCCTTTTTTTGGAAGAATTATATCCCTGTTTTTTTCATTATCTTTAAAAATACCCTTTAAATTATACTACGCAAAAAATCTAACCGAATGAATTTGAAAACATTTTACTCCAGGTGGTGGCCGGTAATTTTTCCGGTGGTATCAGGTATCTTTTTGTTATTGCATTTATTTATTTCAGGTAGTTTTATTTTGATCATACTGGCGGCAGGCTTATTGGCAAGCGTTTTTTCTGCGGTCCATCATGCCGAAGTAATATCCCACAAAGTGGGAGACCCTTACGGTACTTTGATCCTTGCTTTAGCTGTTACCATTATTGAAGTGTCGCTGATCGTTTCCTTAATGCTGGCGCATGGTGCAAAAGAATCGGCTTTAGCGAGAGATACCATCTTTTCAGAAATTATGATCATCCTGAATGGAATGATCGGTGTATCGCTTTTGATCGGCGGATTGAAATTCAGGGAGCAGGTATTTCATTTGCAGGGAGTAAGTTCAACCTTGATCATATTAGTGGGGATGTCTGTGTTAACGCTGATATTGCCAAATTATACCCAAACGATACCAGGACCTGTATATAGTAATAGTCAGCTCATTTTTGTTGCTATCGTTACACTGGTATTGTATGCGAGCTTTATCATTTTTCAAAATGTAAAACACCGGGCTTATTTTTTATCGATCGATGAAGTAAAAGAGGTTATTGAAGAACCAACAACGCTTGCAACTACGGGAAGCGGTATATTTCTTATTGTTAGTTTAGCAATTGTTGTATTGATCGCTGAAACTTTATCGCCTAGTTTGGAACATGCTATTTATTCGGTAGGTGCGCCAAAATCGATCATGGGAGCTATTATCGCCTGCATCGTTTTAATGCCCGAAGCATTTTCTGCGATCCGTGCTGCCACTACCAACAACCTGCAAAAGAGTTTGAATTTTTCATTAGGTTCTGCATTGGCAAGTATTGGTTTAACAATACCGGCAGTAGCAATGGTTTCAATTATAACCGGCTCGCCTTTATCACTGGGTATCGATATTAAATCTACCGTTTTATATGCGTTGACGATCTTAGTAATTACTTTATCATTGAGTACGGGTAAAACAACAGGAGTGGAGGGCATTGTGTTGTTGGTGATATTGGCTGTTTATTTCTTTACCATTATTGTACCTTAAAAATAAACTATGAATTGGATCAACATCACGGGATTAATCGCAGCTTTTTTTACCACGGCATCTTTTGTACCGCAGGCATTTAAAACGATCCGGTCGAAAGATACTTCGGCCATTTCTTTATTTATGTATATCATGTTTGCCTTTGGCACACTCATGTGGCTTATTTATGGAATAGAGATCCGCAATATTCCAGTAACAGTTGCTAATGGGGTTACATTGATACTGGCAACTGTCATTTTATTTTTTAAGGTCAACCAGGTTTTCAGGCAAAAAAAATAGAGTAGCATTTTTGCTACTCTATACAGATCGATCGTTTATATTTTATTTCTTCTGTAGTAATTTAAAGAACTGATCTAATTGAGGCAAGATGATGATACGTGTGCGCCTGTTAGCTGCACGTCCTTCTTCTGTTGCATTAGATGCGATAGGAAGATATTCACCACGGCCGCTTGCAGAGATACGCGTTGCATCCAAACCATATTTATTTTGCAGGATACGTACTACCGATGTAGCTCTCTTAACACTCAGATCCCAGTTATCCAATAAAAGTCCTCTTTCAAAAGGTTTGTTATCGGTATGGCCTTCTACCATAAACTCAATATCGGGTTGATTTTTTAATACCAGCGCCACTTTACCTAAAACAGCTTTCGCCTGGTCCGTTACATCATAGCTACCGCTTTTAAATAATAGCTTATCGGAAATATCGATATAGATAACGCCTTTATCGATCTTCACATTAATGTCCTTGTCATTTAAATTTCCAATTACACCTTTCAGGTTCTGAACCAATTGGGCATTCATAGAATCTTTACGCGCGAGGGCAGATTCTAAATTATGGATGTAGCTATCTTTTGCACCAAGACTGTCCAATGATCTTTGTATGCTCTGTGCCTGAGCATCAGTTATAACGGAAAGGTTTTGCAATTGTTCCATTGCCTGACTGTTGTTTCCTTTTAACGAAGCAAGCTGATCATTGAGTGATCCAATGGTAGAATCATCCAATACGCCTTTTGCTTTTAAAGCAGTAAGATTACTATCACAGTTTTTTGCCAATGCATTGTACTCTCTGTTCAATTCGTCATATTTAGCTTGCGAGTCTTTATATTTTTTTGTACTCACACAAGAAAAAAGAACAGCGGGTAAAGCAAGGATCAGTATTAAATTTTTAATGCGCATATGATTAGATTTTGGGTTGACGTTTAATTGATGTTACAAAAATATTGAAGTATCCTAATACCATTGATCGAATAATTTTTTTAGTAGAACCTTTAACGTTTTATTTAAAAGTTATTCGTAGTAAGTACTATTTCTGTGTTCGGATACTGAACTGTTCCATCTGTTTCAGCTGTAATAAATATCCTTTTTGGGTTAACTGAGGAGACCGTCTCAAAATAACCTTTTAGATTTTTAGAGAACGTTCTTTTGGAGCTTTTTATTTGACCGATGTTTTTTACAGAACTATCACTTGCTACCAGCCATATCACATAAGTACTTGCCGGTGGTTGAAGTCTCACAACTTCTGCCAGATCCGATATTTTTATTTTGATATTGTAATCGTTGTTTCGATCCTTTTTTATTCTTACAAAACCCCTTGCCGCGGGAGTAACGGTGGATAGCTGAAAGTTTTCTCTCCTGGAGCAGGAACCAAACGTTAACAGCATCAATATTGCTAAAAAAGGTAAAAATACCCTTGCGGGTTTGCTTAATTGTATCAATTTCATTTTATTTGTTTTTGTAGATAGGAGGAATACTGTGCCACCTTTATTTATTGCACCAATTATCACATTTAATTGGCATTAATGTTGTGAATTATAGCTTGTTATGACATGATAATGGAACCTGACATATGCCAATTTCACTATTTACCGTCTAATACACTAACCAATGCTACTAATACGTGAAGAAATGAAACAGTCTCTTTTAGGCGTGATGGGGAATTATTTGCCCATTATAAACATTAGGTTATTGCCTAAAAAATTATAATAAACCAAGTCTTTATGTCTATTGCGCTCAATGCTGAAAAGAAAATATTTATTGCAGACGACGATGCTGATATCCTAAGCATCCTTCAATTGATGTTGCAAACTAAAGGCTATACCGTACACGCAACCCCAAATGCAAATGATATTTTTAATTATGACCACGATTTTCCGGACCTGATATTATTAGATATCTGGATGACGGAAGTTGATGGAAGAGAAGTTTGCGCCCGCTTAAAAGAAAATGATCTCATGAAAAATATCCCTGTCGTATTTATATCGGCCAATTCAGGTATAAAAGAAATAACAACTCAATACCATGCGCAAGATTGTATTCCCAAACCTTTTGAAATGCTATATTTATTGAATAAGGTACACAATATTTTATTTGATTCAATAAGTGAGCAACCAATTGCAGATTAAGCAATAGCTTTAATGATACCATCACTCAATTTTTATGTATGAGAAGTAAAATTTTTACAGTAATCCTGTTTTTATCTTACTGTTGTTTTGTACAAGCGCAGGACACAAGCAAAGAGGTAGTCGCATTGGCTGATCTTTCTTTAGATAAATTAATGGACGTACAAGTGCAGCATGTTGTAACAGCGACGGGTTATTTGCAAACAACCGACGAAGCCCCATCTACCATCACTGTTATTACAGCGAAACAAATTGCAGACAGAGGATATGAACAACTGGAAGATGCCTTGCGTGATGTTCCGGGGATTGATATGATACACGTGAACGGTTATGCACCAACACTATTTTATTTCAGGGGTATGTACGGTGCGGAAAATCTAAGGGCATTATTTATGATCGACGGGATAGTGGAAAATAATATACTTGGCAGTAATGATATGGCCGGCCCGGCCTATAGTTTGCAAAATGTACAGCGTATTGAGATCATCTGGGGCCCTGCTTCGGCTTTATATGGTGCCAATGCATTTGGCGGTATAATTAATATCATCACTAAAAAAGGAGGAGACATTCATGGCGTTCATGCCGAAGCAGGAGGAGCTACTTTTAATACTACTTTTTATAAAATAAGTGCCGGCGAAAAGAAAGAACACTACGAATATTCATTAGCCGGTACGATGTATAATACCGATGGTCCGGTATTTAGTAACCGCGATCCGCAGTATGATGCTTCTTTTGTAGATCATGCTCATTCATTTAATGGTACACTCAGTTATCTTTCGCTTAATTCAAAAGCAAGTGTTGGCTACCGTGAATACGTAACGCCAATGGGCTGGGGTACTTATTCAAATAGTCCGACAATTTATTTAGGTCTGCCGAATCAGGGGAACGGTAATACAGATACTACGGGAATATTGGCGAGAAGTTTCAACGGACAAAAGCCGGGAGTTGAAGAACCATATTTACGCACAGGCTTTATACAGGAAGAATACAAAGCAAACAAGCACCTGGATTTTTTAGGAAGGCTTGTTTACAGGGAAACCGGTACAGCGGCAGATTCTTATTTGTACATAACCGTAAACTCGCCCATCTTACACAATGGGAACGAGTTGTTACGGGAGAACGTGACCAGTTTTTCTGACCGTATTGCGGGAGAACTTTCTGCTAATTTTTCTCCTTTTACTCAACATCATTTTACATTGGGTGCAGATTTTTACCGTGATAATGTAGAACAGGGCGCCCGCAGAACAACGCTTGATCTTAATGATGTCCGCGTTTTTAATGGTAAGGATACTGTCGTTAATTATAATACTTCCTTTCTGCCAAGACTGGATGATATACGCTATAATATAGGAAGCTTTTTGCAGTATATATACAATGCTAATTTCCTGGGTAAAACTACTTTAACATTGGGTGGAAGAGATGATTATAACAGCTATTTTGGAAACACGTTTAGCCCAAGAGTTGTTGTTGTTAACCAGCCGAACGATGCGTTCACTTTCAAGTTCCAGTATGGCAAAGCGTTTCGTGCTCCATCCAATTTAGAGATACATCAGGCATCGCTTAATTTTACGCTTAATACCGAAAAGATAAGAACCTTTGAAGTAGATGGTATTTATTCTTCTCCATCTAAAAAAATAAGATTGCAGCTGAACCTTTTTGATAATTATCTAACGGATGTAATTGTATTGAGCAATTTATCGGGTCTTACTGTGAATAAAAATCCCGGCCGCATCATTGTTAATGGATTAGAATTCAGCAGTGATATCAGCGTATCAAAAACGGTCACAGGTTTTGTAAATCTTACCTGGCAGGATACGAAAGGAGAGAATCTTGTAACCGGAGTAAGTCGTTTTGTATCAGGTGTTGCAAGAATAAAAGGAAATGCAGGTATTACATTACATATGCCGGATGATCCATTCTCCATGAGTCTTTCAGGAAATTATGTAGGACAACGTGAAGTGCCTTTAACCGATCCATATGGCCCCGTTGCAGGATATTTTCTTACAAACTGGACACTGAATTCAGGAAAAATAAGAAATACCGGAGTGTCTTTCACTTTTGAAGTTCGCAATGTATTTAATGTAACATGGCTTGATCCGGGATTCCGTACAGCGGATGGGAACATTTATTCAACAGTACTCGAACAACCGGGACGAACATTTTTATTCAAAGCAAACATTGATCTATAATAACTGATGAAGAGAATGAAAATACATATCATCCTTTTTGTTGCAGCAATATCTTTTGTTGCAGGCACTGCTTTTATGCCTGCACAATCCAATACAGAAGAATATGTTTTGAAAGCTGCCTTTTTATATCGTTTTACCGATTATATAGATTGGGGAAGCAGTGGTGCACAAACGGAAGATTTTACGATCGCTGTTCTGGGAAGATCAGGAATTACGGATCCATTGATCGAAATTGCTAAAGAGAAAAAAGCACAGGGCAAGCGTATCGTAATAAAAGAATACGATAATATAAGTGATATTGTTGGTTGCCAGATAGTTTTTATCTCCGGTAACAATAAACAGGATGTTGAAACAGCGGTCTCAAAAATGGGCGATAAACCAATATTGATAGTGGCAGAACAAACGGATGCTTGTGCAAAAGGTGCGCATGTAAATTTTCTGATCTCAGATAATAAATTAAAATTTGAGATCAATCCAACTGCTGCCACCATATCAGGATTAAAAATAAGTTCACAATTATTGCAGCATGCTATAGTCGTAAATACACCATAAAAATATAAATAAAGGAATGCTCAACGTTCGCAATATCTCAATAAGAAACAAGCTGATATGGATGCAGGTAATTACTGCAATGCTTGTATTGGGACTTTGCTTTGCCGCATTCGTTATTTCTGATATTAAAGGATACAAAGAACGTGAGCTAAGAAATATCACTTCCATTGCACAGGTTACCGGTACCAACAGTATTTCAGCCATTCAATTTTTGGATAACGATGCCGCCACAAAAAATTTATCTAACCTCGAACGGGTACAGGAAGATATTGTGAGTGCCAGTATATTCGATAAGACCGGAAATCTTTTTGCTTCTGCCACAAAACAAGGTGTTGAGCCTTATATGTTTTATGGTCCTTTTGCTGATAATTATAAATTTGATGATGATTACCTGTATGTTTATAAAACCATTTATAAGAACAACGAGCTGTTTGGTACAGTATGTCTGAAAGTTGAGTTATCACAGCTTGAACAAATAAAAAGTCAAAAATTTCAGATCGCTGCAGTCTTGTTATTGCTCGGTGTTGCACTTGCTTTTTTCTTTGCCGTTATCAATCAACAATATATTTCAAAGCCGCTATTGTCGCTTGTAAAAGTGATGAAAGAAGTGAGACGAAATGAAAATTATACCACGCAGGTTCCTGTGGAGGGTACAGATGAGATCGGCATTCTTTCATTGGAGTTCAATAACCTCATGGATCAGATCATACAAAGCAATCAGAAAAAAGATGAGTTCATTGGTATTGCCAGTCATGAATTAAAAACACCCTTAACAAGTGCAAAAGGCTTTTTAGAATTACTCAACAGCATTGAACAAGAGCAGCAGAATAAATTATTCATCAATAAAGCTTTGAACAGTATCAACAAATTGCAGAGCCTTATTTACGATCTGTTAGATGTATCTAAAATTCAAGCAGGACAATTGCAGCTCGATATTAAAGAAGTAGATATTGATAAACTGATAGATGAATGTGTGCAGGAAGCGCAGATAAGCACTACCACACATATTATCCTAAGAGATGGTGCCATGGCCAATTCTATTGTATTTGCAGATAAGAACAGGATAGAGCAGGTGATCATTAACCTTTTATCGAACGCTATTAAATATTCCCCGAAGGGAGAAAAGATCTTTGTACATACTTTGCGAACTGCTTCAAAAATAACCGTGAGTATACAGGATTTTGGTGTGGGGCTGCCATTGTCTGATCATGAAAAAATATTTGATCGTTTCTATCGCTCCAAAGAAAAAGATTCGGGTATATCCGGATTTGGCCTGGGCTTATATATTTGCGCCCAGATCATTAAAAGGCACAATGGAAGAATTTGGGTAGAAAGCCGCGAAGGCAGCGGTTCAATATTTTATTTTGAACTGCCGGTTTATAATTAATACTCCCAGTATATTTGGAATAGTTTTTTCTACCATACAATAAAAGCATCAATGAAAGAAAAGGTAATTGTAATAGGCGGCGGTATGTCGGGCTTAATGGCAGCAAAGGAATTATCCGAGAAAGGGATTGAGGTAATATTGATCGAAGCAAACGAAAGATTGGGTGGGCGGGTGAACACTTTGTTAGATGTAAAATTCGACACAGCAGTTGAAGCGGGTGCAGAATTTATTCATGGCGATCTGCCACTGACCCAGCAATTATTAAAAAAAGCCAAGATCAATTTTCATCCGATAGGAGAAGAAAGGGCTTTTGTTAAGAATGGCCAGTGGAATTCCCCCGATGATCCAATACCGAATTGGGATCTGTTGATAAAAAAAATGAAAGAAGTGACCATCGATATTACGATCGCTCATTTTTTAGACAAATACTTTGCGGAAGACCAATATGAATCATTAAGAACAAATGTAAGGCGTTATGCAGAGGGCTTTGACCTCGCAGATATACATACAGCCAGCACCATTGCTTTAAGAGATGAGTGGATGAATGAAGAGGAAGATCAATACCGCATCGATGGCGGTTATCATATGCTGGTACAATACCTGGCACAGGAATGTAAAAAGAAAGGCGCAGTGATACAGACCTCTTGTGCAGCAACAAAAATAGACTGGAAAAATGATACCGTAAAAATTTCGACTGCTTCGGGTAAAACATTTGAAGCAAATAAAGTGATCATTACAGTTCCTTTAAGTATCCTGCAAAAAAATAGTAAAGATACCAACGCCATACAATTTAAGCCGGCTATCAAAGAACAAAAAGCTGCGGCGGCCCAAATAGGTTTCGGTTCCGTGATAAAAATTTTCTTACAGTTCGATGCTCCTTTTTGGGAACAAAGATCCAGACAAATAGCTTTTATCATCAGCGATCAGAAAGTACCAACCTGGTGGACACAAATTCCCAACAAAAGCTCCATGCTTACGGGCTGGCTCGGAGGCCCCAATGCAAAAGAATTAATGAACGCTAAAGAAAGCACGATCGTTAAAATGGCATTGGAATCTTTAGCCAATATTTTTTCAATAGACTACGATCTTTTAAAAGCGCAATTGAAAACATATAAAATAGTTGATTGGGCAAAAGATCCTTATAGCTTGGGTGCTTATTCTTTTGCAACCACCCAAACCTCTGCAGCAATAAAATTATTAAAGCAAGGTGTTGAGCAAACCCTGTTTTTTGCGGGCGAAGGTATTTACGAAGGCGAGTCTCCCGGAACAGTAGAAGCTGCATTAGCAACTGGCAGAGATGTTGCAAGAGACATCATCGGACTAAAATAATACCATGCAACAAGAAAACACAAAAGGATCAGCAACTGATCACCTCGCAAATGAACGAACATTTCTTGCATGGATACGAACGAGCATTGGTATCATGGCTTTCGGTTTTGTAGTAGTAAAGTTTTCTTTATTTGTAAAACAGATCGCGTTGTTACTTAACAAACAGGATCCTGTCCATGTAAAAGGCTATTCTGCCATATTGGGGATTGTATTGGTATTTGTAGGTACGGTCACTGCGGTCTTAGCTTATATTAGATATAAAAATGTTGAAAAGCAATTGGAAGAAGGCAATTATCAACATTCCTCTTTTTTATTAACGATCATTACAAGTCTTATCTTTTTAGTTAGTGCATTTCTTATAGTCTATTTAATACAAAACGTATAAGATGACAGAGAAATAATTTCAAACTTTTCGGCGAGGGGAAAGCTGGCTCGATAAATGTATTAACTAAGTAATTAAATTATTTTATAACAACACAACTTATTATTATGAAACTAAAAGCATTTATAACGATGGCTATAGTTTGCCTTTTTA
>Ga0207016_1132_pt1 | contig 15186 bp, 11 predicted proteins | sample Alteio_BWMinCont_54_FD_153469 | JGI IMG/M metagenome (GOLD analysis project Ga0207016, IMG submission 153469) | Enriched cells from forest soil in Barre Woods Harvard Forest LTER site, Petersham, Massachusetts, United States -... | ecosystem: Environmental > Terrestrial > Soil > Temperate forest >...
TCAATTTTTTGTTAACCAATATGTTCTTTAACACGACATATTTCGGCAAACCCTCCGCATACGACGGAACATATGTTGACGACATTTGTCTGTAATTCCAAAGCCATTGGCTGAAATAAAATCTTTCGGCATTTTCGCCTCGATATTCGCAACATCTGCTAAGGCTGCTGTTCCGATGGACCAGCGATAGGGCGTTGATGATTCGCGTTTGATCGTTAGCATCACGTTATTTTCGCCTTTTAACGCATGTTCTACTGCTGCTTTGCCAAGTTCGTAAGCTTGATCTGCATCGGTTTTTGATGCGATATGTGCTGCAGAACGCTGTAAATAATCAGAAACTGCCCAGTGATATTTATAACCCAAGCTACTTTTAATCAGCTCTGCTAATGTCGGTGCAACGCCACCCAATTGTTGATGGCCAAACGCATCTGATAAACCTGATTTTTGAATAAATTCGCCTGTTATAGTGCGAATACCTTCGGATGCCACGATGACGCAATAACCGTATTGATCAACCGCCGCTTCAACTTCTACTAAAAATTTTTCTTCTTCAAAAGGAATTTCAGGAAATAAAATAACATGCGGCGGATCGCCCGCTTGATTTTGAATGAGTCCGCTTGCCGCAGCAATCCAGCCCGCATGTCGACCCATGACTTCTAAAATAAATACTTTGGTGGAGGAGGCTGCCATGCTTTTCACATCCAATGATGCTTCGAGCGTGGAAATCGCGATATATTTTGCAACCGATCCAAAACCCGGACAGCTATCAGTAATCGGTAAATCATTATCAATCGTTTTAGGAATGCCGATACAGGTCATCGGATAACCCATTTTTTGTGATAATTGTGATACTTTGTGCGCGGTGTCTTGTGAATCACCGCCACCGTTATAGAAAAAATATCCGATATCATGCGCTTTAAATACATCAATTAAGCGACGATATTCGGCATCATTTTCTTCCATTTTTTTTAATTTATAACGACACGATCCAAAAGCACTGGCCGGTGTGTGACGTAATCCTGCGATATCTTCCGCAGATTCCAGTCCCGTATCAATTAATTCTTCATTTAGCACGCCAATAATGCCGTTTTTTGCAGCGAACACTTTTGCATCCGGCATCATTTTTCGTGCTGTTTCAATCACACCACAAGCGCTGCTATTAATGACCGCCGTTGGACCGCCAGATTGCGCATACAAAATATTTTTACCACCCATCGCTTGCCCTTAATTAATAATCAAAAGAAATGCCATTCTCAACTTTACGCTGAACTAGTGATATAGTTTAGAAGCACTTGCGTTAGCAAGCGCGAGAGGAATCGTAGCACTTTTTGCATGATTCAGGTAGGCTTGTTTTATTTGATAACCAGCTATGGACACCCCACCATGCGCATTCACATCCTCGGCATTTGCGGCACTTTTATGGGCGGCGTTGCGTTAATTGCACGCGAATTAGGCCATCAAGTGACTGGCTCGGATTTAAATATTTATCCCCCCATGTCCGACGCCTTAAAAAACGCTGGTATTCCCGTGCATTTAGGTTACGAGCCGGAATCTCTGGATCCAAAAATTGATTTAGTGATTATTGGAAATGGCATCTCCCGACAAAACCCTTGCGTTGATTACATCTTAAATCAAGGGATAAACTACACATCCGGCTCCCAATGGATGTGTGACAATGTGCTACGTCACCAGCACGTATTGGCTGTCTCAGGCACGCACGGAAAAACAACCACAACCGCCTTACTAAGTTGGATATTAGAAACAGCAGGATTAAACCCCGGATTTTTAATCGGCGGCGTTCCCAAAAATTTTACACACACCGCTCGTTTAGGCGCTGGAAAATATTTCGTCATCGAAGCAGATGAATACGACACCGCATTTTTTGATAAACGTTCGAAATTTTTGCATTATCGTCCTCGCACATTAATCATGAATAATATTGAATATGATCACGCCGATATTTTCCCTGATTTAGAAGCGATAAAAAAACAATTTCAATATTTACTGCGTTGTGTGCCAAGCAATGGTTCCGTTATCTTTCCGTCACACGATAAAAATATTCAAGATGTATTATCGCGCGGTGTTTGGGCAAAACAAATTGTCACTGGCGATAACAATGGTTGGCATGCCAAATTATTAAAACAAGACGGCAGTGCATTTGAGTGCTATTTTCAAGGGGAGATACGCGCGACCATACAATGGTCATTGCTCGGCACGCACAATATTCATAATGCGTTGGCAGCTATTGCTGCAGCGGATTCAATCGGAATCTCAATGCGCGATATTGAAAAAGCGTTTAATACTTTTGAAAATGTGAAACGTCGATTAGAAATTCGCGGATGCGTAAATGACATTACGGTGTACGATGATTTTGCGCATCATCCCACCGCGATTGAATTAACAATCGATGGCTTGCGAAAAAAAGTCGGCAATGAGCGCATTATTGTCGTTGCGCAATTAGGATCAAATTCCATGCGCATGGGTGCGCACGGTGATGCATTAGGTGTTTCATTTCAAGCAGCGGATCTTGTGTATGTCTTACGCCCTGATGATAAAACCTGGGATGTCGAAAAAGTATTAAAACCCGTTGGAAATAAGGCTTTTGTGCATGATTGCGTTTCTGATATTGTGGATGCCATTTCAAATACAGCACAAAAAAATGATCATGTATTGATTATGAGTAACAAGGGGTTTGAAGGAATACACCAGAAGTTATTAGATAAACTACACGTAATGAGGCTGTCTCACCCATGAAAAAAATAACTTTCCGCGAAGCATTGACTATTGAATCACCATTACAAATCATCGGCACCATCAACGCCTATTGCGCCATTATGGCCGAAAAAACAGGCTTTCATGCATTATATTTATCCGGCGCCGGCTGCGCCAATGCATCCTATGGGTTACCCGATTTAGCAATGACCAGCTTAGACAACGTCCTCGAAGACGTGCGCCGCATCACCAGCATCACATCAACGCCTTTATTGGTAGACATGGATACCGGCTGGGGCAGTGAATTAAATATCTCGCGTTCTGTGTCGCAATTAATAAAAGCAGGTGCCAGCGCCGCCCACATCGAAGATCAACAATTTTCAAAACGCTGCGGTCATCGCGACGGCAAAAAAATTGTTGAAACAGCCGAAATGGTTGCGCGTATTCAAGCGGCCATTTCTGGAAAAACAAACCCTGATTTTTATTTAATTGCACGCACCGATGCTATGCAAACCGAAGGATTATCCAGCGCCATTGATCGTGCGAATGCCTATATCGCTGCAGGCGCCGATGCGATTTTTGCAGAAGCATTTTACACACTCGATGACTATAAAAAATTATCACAAGCCGTCGACGCACCGATTTTAGCAAACATCACTGAATTCGGAAAAACGCCTTTATTTACAGTAGAAGAATTAAAAAGCGCCGGCGTGAAAATGGTGTTATATCCATTGTCTGCTTTTCGCGCGATGAATCAAGCCGCGTTAAACGTATTCCAATCCATCCGAAAAAATGGCACGCAACAATCCGTCATCAATCAAATGCAAGATCGCAAAACACTCTATGATTTTTTGGATTATGAGTCTGCAGAAGTCCGCGCATAGTTTATGAGCCCGCAGAAGCCCGCGCGTAGATTCGCGCCGTGAAGACAGAAATATGTCGTGTATTATTTCGCGAATCAAGCAAGGGCGCAGGATGAATGTATAAATAACGCATTCATATGATTTCGCTTCAATAAACTCATGTAACATCTTGTTTATTCGTAATAAAATATCTTTTATGACCTTAACTTTAATAAAATCTTAATGTTTATAGCCCATAATTTGTATATAAATTCAACGCATTAATAGAAATCGAAAGGTGATGCTGTGAGTAGATTGGCTAAGCTAATGAGAATGACAGGGCTGACTGCGAAGGCTTTTGCCTCAACGCCGCCGCCGGAAATTGATGTTTCAACTGTCGCTCCTGTCCCAAGTAATTGGCAAGATCAGCTGAATGAAATGTGCGTTGCTTATGACAGCAACTTGACCGCGTCTTTACAAAAATACATCGGCGATCAGTCTACTTATACTTCGAAGCAAAATCTTATCGAGCAATTAAAAATTATTTATTATCGACTCACGGGGCAGCTTGATACACAGCTTGGAGAGTTAAAACCTGATGTGCGCGACAGTATTTTATTAAAATTAACCGAAGGTATTGGCAATAGCAAATGCCCCGAGGGCCTTCACGGTCGTGCCAATCTAATTATTACCTCTATGCAAATTCCAAATACTTTGGCGCATCTATTGTACAAGGTAAGACTCAGTCTGGTGACGAATGCGGTTACCGTCTTGACCGAAGGAGAGATTCATAGAGCGAATCGAGCGACGATTGTAGCAAAAGAAAATGGATTTGGTATAGAAGCAAATCTAGCGAGCGATACTTTAGTAGCTGGTGGAATGCTTACCATACCCGATGATCGGATTTTAGAAACTTTAGAAAGTAAATTTGCCGCGGAATATACACCGCTTTCATTACCCTTATTACTTTGCTACGAGTTACGTGGAATTTTAACAGATAGTTTAGGTTATCAAGGGAGAAAAGAGGGAGGTGGTCACTTTGCGGGCGAAGTGGAAGCATTTTCTACATTGATTAAAGCATTTTTTGGTATTCCACAAGGTTCAGCGCCTACTGGTGGACCCTTTGAGTATATTGTAATAGAAGAAGATGATAATGATGACATGTATTTTCGAGATATCAATTGGCGTCACATCTCCGACTTATTTCTTCGTGAGTTAAAGCGTCAAGAATATGTCACCACTTCTCCAATCCCAAAACAACTAGCAACACAACTATGGGAATATGCATATTATCTCCCTGAAGCTGAAGCGTTGGAAAAAATCAGAGAGCAAACTAATTCAGCTGCTCCATCTGTTGACGCACGACAAGACCTAATCAAACAATTTAAAAAAATGGATTCAATGCGTTCTGAGATGCCGCCGCACTATCAATCCCTTCATTTTCACACATTGAGTTATTTATTTTTGCATAATGACGGTCGTTCTGGCCAAATAGAATTAGATCAATCTTATTTTGCTGATGATGATAAGCGTCTTAGAAAGAGTGCTCAGCTTTCTACTGATGAAAAGCGCGTTGCTATTGATGGTAAGCGTCTTTCTGTTTTGCATGGACTATATCAACATGGCTTGATTCATCCCCGCGCATTCTGGGAGATAGATGAAAATCATATTGTATTTTTTACGCGTGGAAAGACTTATTATGGAGAAGTAAATACGGTTGATGGTGTTAAAAAAATCAAATTTTTCACCCCAGATAATACCCTTGATTTTTTTATGAGGGTATGGCGAGAAAAAGGAACAGTGGCATTGAGATCAATGTTCCGTGATCCTTCTACATCAGAACTACATCAGCCTGTGTTGCATGCGATAGCAGAAGACCCATCCTGTAAAATTGACGATTTGAAATTCGCGATTGAAGAAGAAAGCACCTCACCCAATATATTGTGTGCAGTTGTAAATAGTTCGAAATTGTGGGAAATTTCACAGGATTCGAACCAACAATCTTCTTTTTCTGAGATTATCACGGCAATTACTACGAACGATAAGTTTGATCGTACTGTGCGATCAGCAGTTTTAGAAAAATATACCGAAGCTTTGCGATCAGGATTGCCAGCTGATTTAGCTGATTTATTGCGTGACGATCTGAAAGATACGATTAAAAGCATAAGCATACCATCACCCGAGAGGTTGCGTGAGGCAGTTTTAGAGAATCCGAGGTTGGGTGAAGTTGCGAAGTTAAGTTACGAATGCTTTGTTGACATTATCTCGCGAATTATGAGGCGCGCTGATTTTGATCATGCTGCGAAATTAGTGGTTTTGGAAAAATATACCGAATACTTATCTCCTAGCCTTCGCATCCCTTTATTGTGTGATGTTTTTAACCTTGTGATTAATGAAAGCACCTCATCTGATCAATTGTGCGCAGTAGTAAATAATCCAAAATTATCTGAGGTCGCACAGAATCAGAATCATGCGCTATCTTTTTTTAAAGTTATTGAGACAATTATCAAACATTCCAAATGTGATGATGCTGTAAGATTGGCAATTTTGCAAAAATATTACGGCACCTTGCAGAATCAGAACGAATTGTTAAACCTCTTAGTGAAGGGTATTGTTTCAGATTCTACGTTGCTTAAAATTGCAAATAACCCTAGTTTCTCGGAATTATTTGGCCAGGTTATCAAGCATCCCCATTGTAATGATGATGCGAGATCAGTAATTTTTAAAACCTATGGTGAAGAATTAAAACAAGACGAGTTAGTGTGTTTCTTGGATAATATTGATTCAGTTGCATTACTAGAAACTGTAATGAGTAAATTAAGACAAACGCCAAACTTTTTTATTCGTCATTTTCCTTCCTATGTTTTCGTTGAGAAAGTCGTCAAAAATAAACACTGTACTCAGGATATGGTATTAACGATTTTAAACGCAGAACTCAGTTTTTATAACATTCCTGATATACTAAGTCAGTGGGTTATTCGCGTAGGCGCCGCAAGCTGCAAAGAAGATCTAAAGGTGAAGCTGGCTGAATTATTGGCTGGAAGCGCGTTAATAAATGAGAACATTCATAATGTACTAGTAGAATTACTTAAAGATCAACCATCTGCATCCGTATTAAATAAATGTGCAGAGTACAAAGGCTCTAACATAGAGATATTGTCTAGAGTTTGTAATGCTGCCAACAGTACTGATGAGATTAAGTTTCACGCAGTTCAAAATTTTAGAGGAAAGCTTACACCAGAAGCATTGGTAGAAATTATTCGCAAAACAAATTCAAAGGAAGTGTTTAATGTTATTGCGAACAGCTTATTTTCAAGCGAGTCTTTAGATTTAGCGCAATGCGAACCCATTTTTACTGCAATGTCACTAAAATCAGAAGTATGTAATGGAATGGAGGAGCCTGTTTATCAAAAGATTATACAAAATAGATATGCGGAAATTACTCTTGCTGAGATCAATCGTCTTTCGTCAAATATTAAGACAAAGCTACTTAATGCGCTTATAGCATTACCACGTGCAAGTTTGCCACCTGAATTTGTGAAAATTATGTTTGATGCAGTGGATAGTTATAAGAAAAGAATTGCTATTTGTGAAAAATATCCCAATATACAAGAAATTTTTACATCGATAATTGATGTGTTAAAACATGCACGCACACGAACACAAGAGGAGGACTATAATTGCATTTTTGAAAGTCAGTGGACTACTGTAAATAATATACTTGATATTTTTGAGAGGGTAAATGACAGTGTAATTGATCGGTTTGCTGAACGACTAGCAAATCGGCGTACATTTAATCAAGCGGATCTTCTATACTTTGCTATGCATGCGCGCACCCCTTATCAATTTACTTGTTTGCAAAAAGTAATAAAAGGACGAAGATGGACCAACGTAGGTGATAAGCGTTCGATTGCTAGAGCTATATTAGATAATGCAGCTTCACTTGGGCATTCAATAAGATCACAGGAAATTGTTCAGTTAGCTAAAACCTCGCAGGATTTTATTGGTGAGAATAATCTGGATGGTCTTGTTACTTATTTATGCGAGCCTGATGTGGATGTGGCTACAAATGAAGACTCTTATCGATTGGCGCTCGAACATCGAAATATTAACTTGCAAAATTTGCAGAAGCTTGCTGTAAAAGTAAAAAATGCTAATCATGAACCGCTGCTTAGATTGATAATGGAAAATATAAATTATGATTATACAGTTGCGACGGAAATAGCGGACAGGCGAACTTTAAATGACCTTGCGAATATCGATTCTTACGCACAAAGACTTGCTGTTATTCAAGTACATGCCGCAAATAAAATTACAGCTGCTCATGTTCAGCTCGATCAAAAATTAATACAAGAGTCCGGAGCAGTCTTCGCTCTATCCAAAGACATTGTAAAGAAGCAAAAGATAACTGATGTGTTAAATGCATTATATGAGCATATATCCAAGTCTAAAGATGTGAAATTGAAAAAGACGCTAGAAGATTGCGTGCATGAAATAATAAATAATACCCCGCAAACGAGTACACCAGTAAGAGTTAGTAGAAAAGATACGGCGGGGTATAGCCTCGCTTTGATGCCAGAAACTCTAATAAACTTGGAAAAAAATAAGCTTTACGTACGTAAACGTGGTGTAAATATCGAATATATCACAAAGGGCATGACAGAAATCCAAGTAATTACCCCAAATAACTTTCGTGTGTACAAGCTCATTGTACCTGATTTAACTGATCTGGTTGCTGCAAAAAAAAGCATATTAACCATTACATCAGAACGAGGCCATACCCAAGATGAAGTTGAGGCCGAATCATTTAGTTCAACAGCAAAAGAGTGTTTTGATGAATTTACAAAGCAATTTAAGGCGCAAAATAATGATGATGAACCAAAGCAGCAAAACATACTTGTAGTATTTGATGAAACGCGAAAAAACCCGACAGGAACTGTTGCAAAAGCATGGAATCAAGCAAGATTTAATTTATGGAAAAAACATTTGCTACCTGATCAAGCGGCAGGAGTTATCACAGCAGAGAATTTCCAGCTGCTGATTGGTGTTGCAAGTGATTTAAAAGCATCCCTCGAGATATCAGGCATCAAAAAATTTGAAGGTCTTGATCTGAGAAAAATTGATTTGCGTAAAGTGCATAAATCACTAAAAGATGACATAAATTTATTATCTTGTTCTCTCAATGGTGCGCATATTACCGGCAAACAATTTGAAGCATTGGTTAAATCGGGAAGAAGTGATTTTACTGGCGTTAAGGTCGTGGGTGATATCGAAAAAATTACTGTTTCGGACGATAAAAGAATTAATTTTGAAAATGCTGATTTAAGTCAGGCAAACTTTACAGATTTTAAAACATACCTATCAATTAGATCACTGAAAAACGCGCAATTAAATAATCAGCAAGTGGTACAACTCACTGCGGGTGGTCAAAAAGAAAGATTGTTGTCAACTGAAAAATTAGGAAGAACAATGGGCATTGAATTTATACGACCCACTGCAGATGCAAATGTCCCTTATGATGTGCAATACACTAATCAGTTAAAAACACACGCTAATATTAATGCCGCAGCCTGTAAAAATAAGTTTGTTGTTATTGATCCATTTGGCCCTTTTGCACAACCTGTTGAGAATGATGAATCAGCAAAAGTGAGAGTGATTGGATTGGGCAGCTATAATAAATCCGCTTACGAAGAGATATTCAAAGCATTAGGCGAAGGAAAAACATTTGCGTTTCCGAAAATGCGTGTTGAGAATGCTGCTAATGCTGATCTTATTCAGATTGATCTTATTCAAAAGCTCGAAAAAATAATTGAAGATCGAACAGCCGGAATGAAATATAAAGATCTTGCACACTTAATAAAACTCTGCCGATTTATTGCATCAAATAATGACAATGGTAAAAAATCTATTACTGTAGAAATGATAGATCAAGGTGCAAAAAAGCGTAATAGTTTCCCCTCTTTATTTTCTTTTGAAAGTCCATTGGCAGGTATTCCAAAGGAATATTTGGATGCTTATAAAGAAGGTTTACGTTCTATGGCGCCACAAGCACGGCCTCGCATCGCCGGCTAGGATTGTCGTCACTCCCTCACCAACAAAATACCCCCATCCCAATTTAATTTTTTAATCTTCTCAAGCATCGGATCTGTTGCAACATGAATTGTTTTTTGTCGAAAATCGCGCGTATCTTTTTGTAACTCATCCAAACCGCCGCCATCTGCCAATGAAATAATGGTATGTTCTTTGAGTGATAACAATACTTTAGGTGGAATGCGAATATCGGTCGCGCCTATCCATAAGGGTTTATTGCCAGGATGAAAATGAATACCGCTTTCCCATAAACGTAATTCAATAACGCGATTATGATTGGGGATTTCTTTAATCAGAAAAATTTCGGGTGGTTTGTCGCGATACAGCCACGCTAAAAATGGCATATGAAATTGTGCTTGATAACTGCCAAATCGTTGCAGCGCAGTTTTTAATTTTAATTGCGGATCATTGGCGATGGGTTTCCAGCCGTGTTTTTCAAGTACGGCAATGATCTGTTGTTTTGAGCTTTGCCATTGCACGTTAAAAGGTTGAAAAGGTTTTCCGAAACGGTTATTGCGATAAATGGGCGTGTATTTTAAGGGTGAATACCACCATGCGTGAGCGGTGATTTTTTGTTTGCTCCAGATGGGTGTTGTATTGTCGATAGTGGTTGTGAGCATAAATGTGATATTCATACACCAAGGAATACCGACGCAGATTAAAAATAACAATACCGCTGCTATTGGTGATAATGACAGCACACCGGATTTTTTCGGCATACGGCGATAACTAATAATAATTAATAATAAAACCGTTAAGCCTAATAACATACCGCCAATCACATCCGTAAACCAATGTGCGCCTAAATAAAGCCTAGAAAAAACAACCAGGGCAATGAATATGCTACTGAGGGTATATCCAATCCAGCGATAATTTTTTGCGGTGATTTGCGCGGTAAAAAAGGCCATTAAGCTAAACATCACAAAACTTAACGTGGTATGACCGCTGGGAAATGACGATGAAGTCGCTACCATTTCAAAACCTTGCGGTCTTAATGAGTGCGACATATGTTTAAAAACAACCACTGCTCCTGCAGTAAGAATAAAAGCACATAAAAAATGAATGGCAGCACGCCATTGTTTTTTGAGCGCCAATCCCGCAGTTATTAATGGACTGATCACTAAAATCGTTTTTGGCATGCCCATAATTGAAATGATGGAAAATAGTTTATTCCACAAGGGTGTTCGAATGGTTTGTAATAAGTGAAACAACGGTTCGTTGATAGCGGTGAGTATGCCGTGATGTCGGACATTGATTAATAAAATAAGAAACAAAATACCGGATAAAAATGCGGTAAATAATAACGTGAGTTGATGATGATCTTCTGGATTTTGCTGATTGGTTGTAAACCGAATAAAAAAACGTCCCGCATGTTTGCGTGATAGATAATTCCATAATTTGTCGGTATTACGATTAATCAAACGCGTTAATTGAATAAAAAAATGTTGAATCAACCAAAATGTCAGCCAAATAATAATAAGCGCGCTGATGCCATAGAGAAAAAAACGTGTCGTTTCTGCTTTTGGAATTTCTTGAGACAATGCGCCCAATAAAATACCAGGCACCATATACATCATTGCCCATAAAACTGCAGACGGAATAGCGGCAACTGCAAATCGTAACCAGGTTAATCGTAATAATCCTGCAACCAAAGGCACTGTGCTGCGTGCGGGACCAATAAAACGCCCTAAAACAATGCTTTTTCCACCATGTTTTTTAAAAAAAGTTTCACCCATGGAAAGCCATTTGGGATGTTTTTTAAAAGGCCACATGACGCGCAGTTTTTCGTTGTAATAATAACCCATAAAAAAGCCCACGCAGTCGCCCATAAATGCGCCGATGGATGCGACCAGTAATGAGATGATCACAGGCAATGCGCCACTGCCAATTAAAATGCCGACAATGGTGAGTGTGATAGTGCCTGGAATAATGGTGCCAATTAATGGCAAGCTTTCTGAGAATGCGACGAGAAAAGTAAAGAGTTCGCCGAGGTAAAGATGTGCGCGTAAGTAATTTAATACGAGATTAAAATAATGATGTTCCATATGACGTTATCCATTGTTGGAGACGCGATAAATCGCGTAGATGTGAGACGCGATGAATCGCGTCTCTACGAAATCGTTTCACCAGCAGCCTGCAAATCCGCATGATACGACGAGCGCACCAATGGACCGCTCGCAACATTCGAAAATCCCAATTCTTTGGCATAATTGGCGTGATCTAAAAATTCTTGGGGTGTGACATATCGTTCGACAGGTAAATGATATTTTGTCGGCTGTAAATATTGCCCGAGCGTTAACATATTCACATCGTGTTCGCGTAAATCGCGCAACACTTGTCGTACTTCTTCGGGTGTTTCACCGAGCCCTAACATCATGCCTGATTTTGTAGGGATATGCGGAAACCGCACTTTAAATGTTTTTAATAACATTAAAGACACATGATAATCAGAACCAGGGCGTGCTTGTTTGTATAAGCGCTCGGTGGTTTCAATGTTGTGATTAAACACATCAGGTAAGTGAACGCTGGTTGCCTCTAATGCGCGCTCCATACGACCGCGATAATCGGGTACTAAAGTTTCAATTTTAATGTCGGGGCAACGTTCGCGAATCGCTTGTATACAAGCACTAAAATGCGATGCGCCACCGTCACGCAAATCATCACGATCAACAGACGTAATTACAATATATTTTAAATGCAGTAATTCAACGGTTTTTGCGAGGTTTGTAGGTTCTTCAGGATCCAATGGATCAGGTCGACCGTGTCCGACATCGCAAAATGCACAACGTCGCGTGCATTTATCACCCATAATCATAAACGTTGCAGTGCCATGTCCGAAACATTCATTTAAATTCGGGCAGGAGGCCTCTTCGCATACAGTATGTAATTTATGTTCGCGTAAAATATTTTTAATGCGTTGCACTTTATCGCTATTGGTTAATTTAATGCGAATCCAATCGGGTTTGCGTAAAGGTTCTGCGGTATTTTCAATTTTGACGGGGATGCGCGACAGCTTGTCTTTGCCGAGCGTTTTTTGTGTTGCATCGTAATTATTTTTTATTGACATAATTTTACGCCATTTTTAACAATAAATTCCATAGTCGTATGTGACAGGCATCATTGGCGAGTTGCTCGTGGGTTACTTGGACGTATCATTTGAAAAAAGACACATCCAAGTTCCCACTCGCATTCAAGTTCATATTGTTTTGCCTGTCCTATCGAACTCACTTATTACTTTATTTGGTGAGAATTATACCTGAAATTTTTCAAAAAGACTGGAATGATCGCTTTGATTATCGCATTAAATGAGGCTGTCGGTGCCAGCGTTTTAATTTGTGTCATGGGCATATTTTGATAACCGCAGGGATTAATGTATGAAAAGGGCGTTAAATCCATATCGATATTTAATGCGATACCGTGATAACTCGCGCCTTTTCGTACACGTAATCCGATGGAGCATATCTTGGCGTCATCCACATAAACGCCAGGCGCCTCACATTTCGCTTTTGCCGTAATATTATATTGAGACAGTAGCGTGATGATCGTGCTTTCCAGCTTACGCACCAAATCACGCGCATGCAGATTTTTACGCTTCAAATCAATCAGTACGTATAGCACTAACTGTCCAGGACCGTGATATGTCACTTGTCCGCCACGATCAGTTTGTACGACGGGAATATGATGGGGATTTAAAATATGCTCAGGTTTTCCCGCTAATCCTTGTGTAAAAACCGGTGGATGCTGCAGCAGCCAGATTTCATCGATCGTGTTCTCAGTGCGCGAATCTGTAAAATCACGCATGTTTTGCCATGTTTTCTCGTAATCCTGCATTCCCAGATCACGGATAATAATATCAGTCACACTCATGCTCACGCTCGAACTTTTGATGAATTATGCTATGATCTTGTTTTTTTTGCCAGGGGTGCGGTTTTTAATCGCTGAGAGAATGTGAATCATTCAACCCTTTGAACCTGTCCAATTAGTATTGACGTAGGAAGGCTTATGATGACCGCGCACACTGTGGGTGAAATCACCCTCAATATCTCTAGTTTTATTTATTTTGTCTGGTTTTTGCCGCAAATCTGGATGAATTATCGGCGTAAAAATACCGATGGTTTGAGCTTATGGATGCATGGATTATTGCTGCTCGGTTATAGCGCGGATTTGCTCTACGGTTTTGGTCGTGATATGCAGTGGCAATATCGCATGGTCACAATCGTTGGGCTGTTTTTTTTATTCATACAGCATTATCAATTTGGTCGATACGGATTGCATTCAAAAGCCATTAAATTAAACTATTTGGCATTGAGCGTGATAACCGTGATTGTATTTACATATGCCATTTTAAATTTTACGTTATTGCATCACGACAAAACCTATTACAACACCGCAGGATTTATTTCTGATATGTGTTGGATGTTGTATGTCTTCCCGCAAATCATAAAAAATTTCAAGCAAAAATCAACCAAAGGTTTAAGCACATCGTTTGTTGTTTTATCGCTTATATTAAGTGGTTTGGATATGACATCGACATTTGCATTGCATTGGGCATGGCCGAGTATATTAAGTGAATGTTTAACGTTATTTAAAAAATCGATTTTGATTTTTCAGATGGTGTATTATCGGAAAAATGATAACCCTATTTGAAAAACACACTCGAAGTTAAAAAAATCAAAGTTGCGTTGCTCGCAACGTTTCTGTTTGCTATATGATTCAGAAGCCGAGCGTTCTGAAGTATCCCCATAAATTTTTTTATAACCACTTGAATTAATATCATTGTTGTAAAGACGCGATTCAGTCTTTCGTAGAGACGTCGATTTATCGCGTCTCAAATGCATGATTATCATCGGTGTTTGTAAATGCGCTGACATCTGAGTAAGTATTATTGACTATACGGCAAGGTAATTCTGAGATTTGAGACGCGATAAATCGACGTCTCTACGAAGTTCACGACAATTCAAAATTTGTGGGGATACTTCAGGCCGAGCGATAGTGAATGCGAAAGTTTTTGCAAAGATGAATCTTATTAATTTTCGCAACGGAACGGTGTATCTCGATTTTGATCGCAAAGCACCAAACTTCGAAGACGCTGTTATATCTGCGATCAAGTCAGTAGAAAATACATCATTAAATATGACTGTAATAAGCGTTGCGCCAGATTATTATGTCAGTGAATCTGAAGTAGCTGAACGTTTGCATGTCAAAAGACAAACGGTATCCTTCGTAATATCGGTGAAAAAAAATATCGAGATAAAATTATTAAAAAGTTGGGCGTGAATTAATTTCTTCGTAAATATTGAAGTCTCAGCATGGGTATAACTCATTCACCGTTTTTTAAATGATATTCACGTTGCGCAATCGCTATATTTTTTCATGAGAAGAAGTAATCGTGCATGGCATAGGTGAAGACCAACCGCCCACTGCAGTCCATTCGTCATTTGGACAATTTAATGTACCGTGAGATGGAGATATAGAAGGCGTTACATAGGCAAAACCAGTCGTGCCAACCATGATAATCACCATAAAAACGTAACCCATTATT
>Ga0207016_1086_pt2 | contig 15087 bp, 14 predicted proteins | sample Alteio_BWMinCont_54_FD_153469 | JGI IMG/M metagenome (GOLD analysis project Ga0207016, IMG submission 153469) | Enriched cells from forest soil in Barre Woods Harvard Forest LTER site, Petersham, Massachusetts, United States -... | ecosystem: Environmental > Terrestrial > Soil > Temperate forest >...
TCATAAAAGAGGGTATGTGGAGAAATTCTCAAATCCCGGGATAGATTATACTTATTTGTTTCGCAACGAATGGCATTTAAGGAGATTTATAAAATCGCTCCCAGAACCCTATATTGTACATGGGTTTGCACCCAAAAGCAAGTATCCGTATATAGCCAAAGAAGCTTGGAAAAAAATAAATCCCTCTATTCCATTTGTAATAGATTACCAGGATGTATTTACTATCTATTATGGAACAACTCCAAAGTACACTTGGCTGAAAGAAGAATTGCCGTATGAAAAAGCTTGTCTGGCAGAATCAGATGGCATTGTGGCCAATAGCCTTGAACCACGCGAAGGGATGAGGATGCTAAACCTAAAAAAATCAGGAAGAAGAATATTTTTCCCCCTGTATACTGACAATGATGCTTTTTTTAATGTAAATCGGAAGTTTTCGACTGATGATATTCATCTTGTATATGCCGGAGGGGTAATGGGTTCGCACAGGGATAAAGCTCATTATGGCGCTACACAGTTTCATTGGCTGATAGAATATTTGAGTGAGCAAAAAATACATTTTCACATTTATCCCAGCCCTTCGGTAATTAAAGCAGATTATGAAGAATATGAAGAAATTGCGAAAAAGTCGACTTACTTCCATTACCACGCTCCTGTTTCACAAACCAAGCTTTCGGAAGAACTGTCTAAATACCACTATGGAATAATGCCTTTTTTTATGGGAGCATCCGGTCAATCTGATTTAAAGATTAAATATGCGACAACTTTAAAACTATTCAATTATGTGGAATCCGGGATACCTATTCTTGTTTCCGCTGACGTACAATATCAAAGCTGGATTGTGAATAGATATTCTTTAGGGAAAACTGTTACTAACAAAGAAGATTTTAAAGATGTAAGGAAATTGATTGGAGATACTCCTTATAATGAGCAAGTGAAAAGACTTTTAGTGAATCGAGAAAAATTAAGCCTGAAGGTACATACTCCAAGGCTGTTGGAATTCTATAAATCGCTAAAGTAATAAAGGAATCAGATTACTCTGCCCAGTTTTTTCTTCAGCATTCTTTTAGCGGTATCAAGTCGTCTTTGCTGTTCCTGCATTTTACCCAAGTCCTCGTCGTTGAGGGGTTGGCGAATATGTTCTTGCAATTCTTTTATCATGAGTTCTACCCGGCGGCTTTTCAAAGCATAAACGGCTTTTTCGGTGGTCAATCCCAAATGGTCTTTCTCTGTTTTTATACCAATACTTCTGCGGCTCCAATCACTCATTATGTAGTTATCGTTGACAAGCGACATGCTAAAATTGCTGATGTCTTCATCTTGGTGGCGCATGAAATAATCCTCATTTATTTTTTCTTTCCGTTCAAATAAGGAACAACACTCATTATAAATATCCTGGCACAACCTATTTTCGAATGTAATATCATCTGCCTTTAGGTTTTGAATAACATAATCTGCAATCTTCATGGTATAGATTGGTGGTTCATCCTGACCAGGTTCCAGTTCCCCTACAAACGTAGTTTCTTCCTCCCCATATTTAACAAGTACCCTTATCAATTCTTTCTCCTGCGGTTCGCAAGTAAAGGCAGTTGAATTTTCCGGCAAAACCCGTGGAATAACTTCGGCTGGTTTAGGCGTTATAACATTTGTAGGACCTTCATCAAATAGTTTGCGCCGCACTTTACGGAGCTCACTCCACAAAACAGCTTCTTCTACATATAGCAGCCTGCTGCATTCTCTAATATAGACTGAGCGTGTTATCATTTCAGGTATGTTGGCAATAGCCCCTACAATATCCCGTATCAGTTCCGCTCGTTTCACCGGGTCTCCTTCCGATAGTTTTGCCAATGTCCTAGTACGGAATACTATAAAATCAACTGCATTTGTCTTCAGATATCTTTTTAATTCTTCCGGTGCGTGTTTCCGGGCAAACGTATCCGGATCGTCTTCGGGAGGAAGCGTAACTAATTTTACGTTCATTCCTTCTTTCAATGCAATTACGAGCCCGCGTTCACTTGCTTTTAACCCGGCTTCATCCCCATCATATAGTATGGTAAGATTAGGGGTATAACGCCGTATCAGCCTCACCTGTTCAACAGTAAGCGAAGTGCCGGAGGATGCTACCGTATTTTCAACCCCTGCCTGGTGCATGGATATAACATCAGCATATCCTTCTACCAGGAAACAATTGTCTTCTGCTGTAAGGCCTTTGCGCGCCAGATGTATGCCATACAATACATTACTCTTATGATAGAGCAGCGTTTCAGGGGAGTTTACATATTTAGCAACACTTTTATCTTTCTTAAGGGTCCTTCCTCCAAAAGCAATAACCCTGCCACTTACATTGTGGATAGGAAACATTACCCTGCCCGCAAAACGATCGAAGCATTGCTCCGGTGATGGTTCTGCAGGTGTTTGTTCACCTTCTTTTACACGGCTACCTACCAAACCTGCCTGAAGTAAATATTTTAACTTATAGCCTGCATGCAAAGCAGCATTCAATAAAGCCTTATAGCTTTCCGGCGAATAGCCCAACTGAAATTTTTGAATGGTTTCAGGCGTAAATCCTCTTTCCTCCAGGTAACTTAATCCAATAGCTTTACCTTGTTCAGTTTCCAGGTTATCAGAGAAAAACTTTTGAGCAAAGGAGGTCACGATCATTAAACTCTCCCGTTCATTTTCCAGTTCTATTTCTTCAGGGTCCCTTTCTTTTTCTACAATTTCGATATTGTATTTTTTGGCAAGATATTTTATGGCACCCACATAGTCTGTCTGTTCATGTTCCATCACAAAGTTCACCACATTGCCGCCCCGGCCGCAACCAAAGCATTTGTAAATACCTTTAGCAGGAGAAACAGTAAATGAAGGTGTTTTTTCATTATGGAAAGGGCAAAGTCCCATATAATTGGCCCCCCTCCTTTTCAGGTTTACAAAATCACCTACTACCTCTTCAATTCTGGCTGCGTTGAATATAGTATCTATGGTCTCCCTTGGTATCATGTTTGCAAAGGTACTTAGTAATGAGACAAAGTAAAGGACTGTTCAAAAATAAAAAAAGCCCCTTAAAAGAGGCTTCTGATAAAAAGTTGATGATTCTTTTACTTTGCCGGATACTGTTCGCAGATTTTCAATTCGGCAATAGCAGCTTTTGTATCGGCAATGGCTGTTGCTTTATGGCCTTGAAAAACATCGGGGGCTGAATTCAGATAATCTATAGCATCTTGCATACTTGCAACTGCTTTTGCAATTCGAGGATGATTTGCTGCGCCAGCATTTGACTTATTATTAGTAAATGCGGTTGTGAAAATTACGCCTGTAGCAAAGGCTGCAACTGCGACGATGGATGTGAGGAATTTTTTCATGGTTATTAATTTATAGGTTATAATTTCCAATGTATATGAAAAACCTGCTGATACAAGAAAAAATCGATAAACTATATAAATAAGTCGATGAATGAAAATAAAAAAAGGCGGTATAAAAACCGCCTTCTAAAATCAATTTATAAAAGAATTATTTCTTAGAAAGATACTCAGCTACTCCTTTATGAGAGCCTTGCATTGCCTTTTCTCCTTTTTTCCAGTTAGCAGGGCAAACTTCGCCGGTTTCTTCATTTTGTTGAAGCGCATCAATCATACGGATTGCCTCGTCAACACTTCTTCCTAATGGAAGGTCATTTACAAGTGCATGACGTACTAAGCCATTCTTATCAATTAAGAACAGGCCACGGTATGCAATCATGCTTCCGGTAGCGGCCAGTTCTCCATTTTCGTCTTCGTAATATTCACCCGTTAATACGCCAAAATTACTCGAGATGGTTTTGGTAGTATCGGCCACAATAGGGTACATAATACCTTGAATGCCGCCCTGTCCTTTCGGAACTTGCAACCATCCCCAGTGCGATTGTTCAGTATCGGTAGAGCAAGCTATGACAGCCACATTTCTCTTTTCAAACTCTGCTATACTGTCTTGAAAAGCATGTAATTCGGTGGGACATACGAAGGTAAAATCCTTGGGATAGAAGAAGAATAACACATATTTCTTTCCAACGTATTGGTCGAGTGAGAAATCGTTAATTATTTCGCCCATAGCAACTGCTGAGGCTTTGAATGAGGGAGCTTTTTTTCCTACTAATGTTTTCATATTTAATTTAAGGGTTATTAATGGCGGCAAAGATATATAACCCCCACCTAAAAAGGTGGGGTAAATGTCACAAAATATCTTAATTTTTGCAGAGTAGAATGGTTCTACTTCAATCCTTCCAGGGTTTTCTTTATCCCAGCAAAATCAGGATAATCGCTGGCATTTTCCAGTATTTCGGCAAAACGGATAACACCTTCCTTATCAATCACAAATGAAGAACGTTTGGCTACTCCTTTTAAACCTAAAATCCAGGTATCGTATTTGCATCCAAATGCTGTAATAGCCTCTTTATTAAAATCGGAGAGAAGAGAAAAGTTAAGATTATTATCAGCCCTGAATTTGGCTAATGTAAAAGGCATATCTACAGAAATGCCAAATACTTCGGCATTCAAATTACCAAAGAATGATAGTTCATCCCGCGTTTGGCAAAGTTCTTTGGTACATGTGCTGGTAAAAGCAGCTGGAAAAAATAACAATACCACATTTTTGCCTTTGGAATTGCTAAGGCTAACCATATTCTTATCTTGGTCTGGGAGTTGAAAATCAGGTGCTTGTTGGCCTACTGTTGCTGACATAATTGTAATTTTAAATATTAAAACTCTGGGATAAGTATGTGCAATGTTACGAAGATTTTCAGGATTTTGTATACGTAATAATTATCACATTCCGATTCCCGGAATATTGCTAAATTTGCAATATAAATCAAGTGTCACATGCCTGTCTATCATCAATTAGGTAACATACCTCACAAGCGGCATACCGCATTCAAAAAGGCAGATGGAACCTACCATTATGAAGAGCTTTTCGGTACCGAAGGGTTCCATGGTATGTCTTCATTGCTCTATCATTTACATCGTCCTACACAGGTAAGCGCTATTGGGAAAACCACTGATGTGAGCCCTAAGATTGCTGTTGAGACAAATATCAGGGCTATGTTATTAAAAGGCTTTGAAGTTCCTCCGGCAGATGATTTCCTGGAAAGCCGCAAAACATTGCTTGCCAATAATGATGTACATCTCGGATTGGCTGCTCCCCGTGAATCGATGGAAGGGTATTTTTATAAGAATGCTGATGCCGATGAGCTTATTTTTGTCCACAGGGGTAAAGGGGTTCTACGTACGTTCTTAGGCCAATTGCCTTTTGATTACGGCGATTACCTCATTATCCCCAGAGGGATGATTTATACCATCGATTTTGAAGGTACCGATAACCGTATTTTCTTTTTAGAATCATTCAGCCCTATATATACTCCGCGCCGCTATCGTAATGAATTTGGCCAGTTGCTGGAACATTCACCTTATTGCGAACGGGATATTCGTCGCCCCATTAACTTGGAAACGATTGACAAGAAAGGCGATTTTATAATTAAGATAAAAAAACAAGGAAAGCTACACGAGCTTACCTATGCCTACCATCCTTTTGATGTAGTAGGATGGGATGGTATGAATTATCCCTACGCTTTTTCCATTCACGATTTTGAGCCTATTACAGGACGTGTACATCAACCGCCTCCGGTGCACCAAACTTTCGAGGCGCATAACTTTGTGGTATGTTCTTTCTGCCCTCGTTTATATGACTATCACCCTGATTCTGTTCCTGCCCCCTACAACCATAGCAATATAGATTCTGATGAAGTCTTGTATTACGTGGATGGTGATTTTATGAGTCGTAATGATGTTAAACTGGGAAACATTACCTTGCATCCTAAAGGAATACCTCACGGCCCGGCACCCGGCGCTATGGAAAGAAGCATCGGCAAAAAAGAAACGAAGGAACTTGCCGTAATGGTGGATACTTTCCACCCTCTAATGGTTACGGAAGAAGCTATGAAAATAGATGACGGAAAGTATTACAAAAGCTGGCTGGAATAAATAAGTAAAAATTAATAAAGAAAAATACATTTAAATAAATCATAATGGAAACACTTGAAGTAGAAAATAAATTAGCGGAATTACACAAAAACTCCGGGGAAGATTTTCTCCCCTTAAATGGAACAGATCATGTGGAGTTTTATGTGGGCAATGCAAAACAATCAGCATATTATTACCAGGCTGCATGGGGCTATGAACTGGTAGCCTATTCAGGATTGGAAACCGGAGATAAAGAAAAGACCTCTTATGTATTACAACAAGGTAAAGCGCGCATAGTGCTTACCACCGCACATAATCCTGAAAACCCTATCTCCAAGCATGTGTTGAAGCACGGCGATGGTGTAAAAGTATTGGCTCTTTGGGTAGATGATGCTGAAAAATCATATAACGAAACCGTGAAAAGAGGCGCTAAATCTGCTATTGCTCCTCAAACACGTAAAGATGAATTCGGAGAAGTAAAAACTGCTTCTATCTACACCTATGGTGAAACCATTCACACATTTGTAGAACGCAAAAACTATAAAGGCGCTTTTATGCCGGGTTTTGTCCCAATGAAATCTAAGTTCCCTATTAAGCCGGTGGGACTTAAATATATTGACCATTGTGTAGGAAATGTTCCCCTCGGTGAAATGAATAAATGGGTGAAGTTTTACGAAGATGTAATGGGCTTCAAACTGCTTATCACATTCGATGATAAACAAATTGCTACCGAATATTCTGCATTGATGAGTAAAGTAGTAAGTAATGGAAATGGGTATGTAAAGTTCCCGATTAATGAACCTGCTAAGGGCAAAAAGAAATCTCAGATTGAAGAATACCTCGATTTTTATTTAGACGGAGGTGTTCAGCATATTGCTATTGAAACAGATAACATACTTACTACGGTTACCGAACTTAAATCAAGAGGCATAGAGTTTTTGGAAACCCCGGATTCATATTACGATGACAGCCTTTTCCAACGCGTGGGAAAGATTGATGAAAATGTGGAAGACCTTAGAAGACTGAAAATATTGGTTGACCGTGACGAAGAAGGTTATCTCCTTCAAATCTTTACCAAGCCTGTAGAAGACCGCCCTACCTTGTTTTATGAAATCATCCAACGTAAAGGAGCTAAATCATTCGGAGCCGGAAACTTTAAAGCGCTCTTCGAAGCTATAGAAAGAGAGCAGGAAAGAAGAGGGACGTTGTAATTGGTATTGGGTACGACTCCTTTGGAGTCGTTTATTTATTGGATATATATCTATTCTATAAACGTCGAATCCCTTCGGGATTGGTATCCCATCAAGATGCCGAAGGTATTGTATGTGTATAGAAAATCGTGTATGGGATATATATGGCAATAAAGGTCTAACCCCCTTGGGATTAATGTTCTTGTTTGAGATGCCGAAGGTATTGTATGTTTATAGAAAATTGTGTACGGGATATATACGGCAATCGTCTAACCCCCTTGGGATTAATGTTCTTGTTTGAGATGCCGAAGGTATTGTATGTTTATAGAAAATTGTGTACGGGATATATACGGCAATCGTCTAACCCCCTTGGGATTAATGTTCTTGTTTGAGATGCCGAAGGTATTGTATGTTTATAGAAAATTGTGTACGGGATATATACGGCAATCGTCTAACCCCCTTGGGATTAATGTTCTTGTTTGAGATGCCGAAGGTATCGTATGTTTATAGAAAATTGTGTACAAAGAATTTAACGACTCCGAAGGAGTCGTACATTTGAATCTCAATATTCATAAACCAACAATTAAAAGAATATGCCGGGAACATTTTCACAGATTTATATTCAAATTGTTTTTGCTGTTCAAAGCAGAAACAGTTTAATAAACCCTATATGGGAAGAACGCCTTTATAAATATATCACAGGTATTGTTCAAAATAGAGGACAAAAAATGCTTGCCATAAATGGAATGCCTGACCATATTCATTTTTTTATTGGAATGAATCCTTCTTGTTGTTTATCTGATTTGGTTAGAGAAGTGAAGAAATCAAGCAATGCTTATATTAAGGAAAATGAATTTATAAAAGCTAAATTTAACTGGCAAGAAGGGTTCGGATCCTTTTCTTACAGTCATTCACAACTTGATAGTGTTATAAAGTATATCATGAACCAGAAAAAGCATCATGCAAAACAAACTTTTAAAGAAGAATACATCAACTTGTTGGAAAAATTTAATATTGAATACGAAGAGAGGTATTTATTTGATTGGATTGAATTGAATGGATTCAACTGATACTATCTTCCACATACCTCAGCAGACACCTTTTTGCAATTGGCAAAAGCGTTTCCTCTAATGGAACCATCCATTCGCTTTCTATGGCGTATGTAGCTGGATTTGGTATGTCTTGTTTTTCTTTCAGAAGTTCCAGTTTAATGTACTGGTAGGTTATTCCCAAATCGGTTTCCCATGTTTTAATGTACTCAGTATGGATACCCCGGTATTGCGCATCTGACTGCTCGAACAGGGTAATGTCGTACTCATAAACTTTTGTATCGGCATTCTTCCCATCACGAATAAACAAATAGCCTTCCTTAGTGCGAAGAGGAACCACCCCAACCGGGAAAATGGTTAGTTGAGATTCTATGGCATCGTAAATCTTTTTGCCTTCAGCAAGATGATTTTCAAATTGTGGAATAGAGAAGTCGATAATGTTTTCCAGTTCCTGCATCAACTTACTATCGTGAAATATTTTCTCATAAATGAGTTGCATATTCTCCATATCTATATCGGTTGCCTGGGCAGGAAAGGCATTATATAACTCATTCTTTTTTTCTTTAAGCGCCTTCAGTTGTCGGTAATGCTTAATAATTTCACGCAAGGAGGGATATAGCTTTTGGATTTCAAAATCTTTATCTACCTGTTGGAGGAAAGCAAGCAATACATATTTTTTATACTCAAAATCTATGTATTTTTCTGTCAGCCAGTTATCGTTTAGCGTTGCCATACCCTAATAACGATATTAATAGAAGGATGGTTACAGTCTTAAGATTATTTAAGATTCAGCAATTGTAGCAAATACCGTTAAAACCTGCCATGTTTTTCGGGAGTAATTATGCGCAAGGAGCGGGGCTGCACGGAGAGCTTTATGACATCCATTTCTCCTCCCGGCTCTCCATCATAATGCAGGCATAGCTTCTCATTGGTGTCTGCTTTCCTGATTTCTATATTTTTTCCCCGTATTATTTCAACATTGGGCGAACGGTTAAGTGTACGGCGAAACAGCCTCCATAAAAGCGAAACACCAATCCAAAAGGAAAATGGTTTTATAATGCATACATCCAAAAGCCCATCTTTGGTCGATGCTTCTGGAGCTATATATGCGTTATTACCGTATTGACTGCTATTAGCTACTGTAATTACAAAAGCTGTTCTTTTATATGATTTACCATCTATAAGCAAATCATATTCCGAAGGCTTATACGTGAAATACTTTTTCGCAGATAGGTATAGATATGAAAAGAAGCCCCGCTTTTTGCTGCCGGCGAACATGGTAGCCACTTCCGCATCAAAGCCTGTTCCGGCTACTGCCAAAAAAGGGATCCCATTTACGAGTGCAGTATCTACCATAGAAAAATGCAAACCGTTTATGCATTCTATCGCCTCTTTCTGTCCCAATGGAATAGTAAAATGATTTGCCACTGCGTTGCCCGAACCCGCCGGAATAATTCCAATGGCTGCCGAAGTACTCATCATACCAGCAGCCACTTCGTTCACTATACCGTCTCCGCCAACGGCCACGATAAGAGAGCAGTTTTCGGTGGCATCCTCCGCAATAATGGTGGCATGCCCATGATATTTTGTAAAATGGATAACAGGGGTGAAGGAAGGATCAAGATATTTTGTGATGCTCTCTGCTATCCCTTTCCATTTGCCCGTACCTGAAACAGGATTAATGATAAAGCAAATATTTTTATTCATACTGCCGCTGGCATATCAAAAGATTTTTTTGAGAAAAGGGAGAAGATAATATATAGCACCATTATGATAGGTACTGCTGCGTAGCCTAATAGTAAAAGGCAGGCTAATGAAACTAACAGGAAACCATATCGTGTTCTGTTATTGGCCCAGGAGGTGTCTTTTAGTTTAAGTGAAAAAAGTTTTATCGACGACACCATAACAGCAGAACAGGCAATGGCAACGCAGACAAAAAACCATACAGCAACTGATATATTGGAGTAATAAACGGAGTGCCAATGGTGATCATGTTCGATAATTAGCGGGAAAGAAGCAATAAATAATGCATTAGCGGGAGTAGGCAATCCTATAAAATAAAATGTTTGCCGGGTATCAATATTGAATTTAGCAAGCCTGATAGCAGCAAATATTGGGACGAGTAAGCCAATCCAACTATAAGGTGAGGTATTTATTAATTGGTAAATTATCATACCCGGGGCAACGCCGAACGAAACCACATCGGCAAGTGAATCTAATTCTTTACCTATCGGGGAACTTACCTTGAGCAGGCGAGCTGCCATACCATCGAAAAAATCGGCAATGGCTGCATATACAATCATCCACGATGCATCAACAAGCTGGTTATGCAATGCATAAATGATGGAGATGCATCCAAAAAGCAAATTAAGGCTTGTTACAGCATTGGGTATATTTTTCTTTATTCCATTCATACGGCCTGGTATTTATAACGGAGAGACATGATGGGTCTTTCAATGTATTGATAACTAAGGGCAGAAATACCAATAGTAACTGCAAAAATAGCAACTGGATTGATTAAAAAGACCGCGAGGGGCATATTAATCCAACTAATATGTTTTGTAACTTGCTCATAAAGAAGTATTATCAGCCCGTGGTAGCAAAACAATCCGTACGATATTTTGCCCAAATAATTTATAACCCGAATGTCACCAAGCTGAAATAAGTGCTTTTCACAGAAATTTTGCTCAAATAATAGGAATGCAAGAAATAAAGAAGCTGTAAGTCTTTCCCATACAGCCATTCCATCCGAAGCATATATCTGAGTATAAAAAGCCAGGTTTAGGATAAAGAGGATATACACTAATGACGTAAGCCAAAGCGGAATGTTTTCCATTCTTTCAAATACCCTGCCTTTGTTGATGCAAAAGTAAGCCAGTAAGCCACCCGAAGCAAATGTGCCTATCCAGCTTAATGAATTAAAGAAAAGATTGAGGGATTGGTGCAGATAACGAAAGCGGAATACCAGTGATAACACAATCAATAAAATGCAAAAAGGAACAAATGCTTTTCTGAACCATTTTAGTGCTAATCCAATGGTTACATAAAATTGCTCTTCCACGGATATTGTCCATAAAAATGCAATAAAGAAAAGAAAACCCTGGCCATATTTTATAATATAAAAATTCAGCGTGAAGCTAAATAGCCAAGCCAAAGGTGGAAGCGAATTTACATTTTGATGCAGGATATTTCTTGCTACCCAAACAAGAGCCATTCCAATAAAAATCAGGATGAAATAAAGCGGCCATATACGAAGAGTACGTTTCAGCCAGAAATTAGACAGGTTGAATTTGGATGTAAATTTGTATTCTTCCAAAATTATCCAACTAATGAGAAACCCTGAAAGGATAGTATAGAAATCAATACCTATGACAAAATGCTGGTTAAAGAAACGGTGTAATGATGAATTGCTCTCGCTATAATCAGTGGAGAAGATTACATGATCAAGAAAGATAAGCAGGAACGCACAAAAACGTAATGCATCCAGATTTTTGAAATACGTTTTTGGATAAGTGTTTGGCATCAGGATATAAAATTAATAAAGTTCATAAAGTAGAGAGGTGATGTATCTCACTTTATAAACTTTTTACTCTTGTTCCTGTTCAACCCAGTCTCCGTTATCTTTTATAAGGGTGATGAGTGCATCTACCGCCTGTTCCGATGCAATATTGCGTTGCACTACTTGTTTCCCTTTATACAAAGTTATTTTTCCTATGCCAGTGCCCACATAGCCATAATCGGCATCAGCCATTTCGCCGGGGCCATTCACTACACAGCCCATAATACCAATTTTTACCCCTTTGAGGTGAGAAGTGCGTTCATGTATTTGTGCGGTTACATGCTGTAGATTAAATAAGGTTCTTCCGCAAGATGGACAAGAAATATATTCGGTTTTAGAGATACGGGTACGGGTGGCTTGTAGTATTCCGAAGGCTACACTGTTGAGCATAGTCGGGGCAACCGGGGCTTTTAGCCAGATGCCTTCACCCATTCCGTCAATAAACAATGCGCCGGCATCGGTAGCTGCATATAGCCTTATCTCATCTGCATTGGTATGGATGTATTCCCGTTTAATAATAACCGGGGTCTTATAGTTCTTTTCAAGCAGCTCAATGAATATCCTGCGTTCCTCTGCCATGCCGTGTGTATTGGCAGTTTGCACCACCCATACAAGGGTAGTGTCATTATTCCATACATCAAAACCCGGTGCAGTGATTTCCGTTATTTGCAGGCCGACAAAATTCAGACTTCCCGATTTTATCTTCGCTTGTGTGTAGGACTCTATATCATTGAAATATGGACAAGTTGAAGAACCCATGTCTTCTCTCCAAACGGATGCATTGTAAATAACACTCAATCCTTCAGGTAAAGGAAAAGAAATTGCAGTATTACCTGTATAGATATAATCGGCAGCCTGGTCGTTATTTTTCCATTTGCCTGTTTGGGTATTGTAAGAATATCCAATAGCAAAAAGAGATGCCGGGGTTATTTCCTTCTTTTCACTGAAATCAGCGACTACTCTCGGATGATTTTTGCCTCCTATGTTGAGTATCTCGCGGGTTTCATCCTTTTTGTATTCGATGGGAGAATAGGAAAGATGTGTAACCGGAGGAATAGATGCGTGATTTTCTCTGCCCATATAACGGCTTACAAGCATTTTTGCTACGGGCACTTCAAATTCAGGGTCCTCGGTAAGCGATACTCGTATGGTATCTCCAATTCCATCTTCCAGTAAGGTCCCGATTCCTGCTGCCGATTTAATGCGGCCGTCCTCACCCTCACCGGCTTCTGTTACACCCAGGTGCAGGGGATAGTTCATACCTTCTTCATTCATTTTTATGATAAGCAACCTATAGGCTTGCACCATTACAATAGGATTGCTGGATTTCATTGAAAGCACAATTTGCCGGTAATCGTTTTCTTCACAAATTCGTAGAAACTCCAGGGCTGATTCCACCATGCCGAGGGGTGTATCTCCATAGCGGCTCATAATCCGGTCGCTCAGCGAACCATGATTAGCACCTATGCGCATGGCAGTGCCATATTCCTTGCATATTTTTACCAATGGAACAAAACGCTGGCGTATCCTTTCCACTTCCACCTCGTAGGAATCATCGGTATAATCGAGGTGTTCGAATTTCTTCTTGTCAGCGTAATTACCCGGATTCACTCTTACTTTTTCTACAATGCGGGCTGCCATTTCTGCGGCATTAGGGGTAAAATGTATATCGGCTATCAGAGGTGTTTGATAACCTCTTTTTCTCAGTTCATTTTTAATTTGTTGCAGGTTTTCCGCTTCTTTCAGGCTGGGGGCGGTAATACGCACATAATCGCACCCGGCATCTATCATCCGGATAGATTGCTCCACCGTACCCATAGTGTCCATGGTATCAGTAGTGGTCATAGATTGTATACGGATAGGATAATCTCCTCCCAGGGGTATATCGCCAATGTTTACCACGCTACTTTTGCGGCGTTTATATGCAGTAAGGCTTTCGCAATACATTTTTATTCCTGAATCATTCATGTTGCAAAGGTAGGAAAATGGGGAAAAAAACTATTTGCCAGTAGCTGAGCCGCCGCCCGTCTGCGACTTCTTATAGTCGTCGAAACTCATGCTTTTGTACTTCTCTTCCTCAAAGTACTTCAGAATCGGCATTAAGTCAGGCGCACTTATATAGCTTTGAACATAGGTGAGGCGTTGAAAATTTTCGTCCAGATATACAGTAGTTGGGTATGCCAGTTTACCATCCAAGAGGGAAGATGCCAATTCATTCGTGTAACCCCTTGTATGAGGCTTTGTATTAACAAACTCGTGGTCTTTGAAATGGAAGGTATCAGCTGTTTCTGCATCCAGCCGAACCGCATAATAGTTTTTATTTATATAACTTATTACCGTAGGGTCAGTATAGGTATCGGCATCCATTTTTTTGCACCATCCGCACCATGGGGTATATACATCAATAAATATTTTTTTAGGATGTTGGGCACTAAGTTTTACTGCTTGATCAAAACTTACCCAATGGATTTGATTATCGTCACCACCTCCTGAAATGCATCCAAGAGAGAACAGCCCAATTACAGATAGGGTAGCTAATAATGAGAACCAATGCTTAAATCGGAACATTTTAAATTCTTTTCAGATTCAAAGTTACGAAATTTTAAATACTCACCTCGTCCGGTTCCCCTCTAATATAGTAGGGAGGGGGGCAAGGTGAGTATTGGGCGGCTATTTGCCCAGCTTATTTTTGAAAAACGCCATTGACATAGCCCAGGCCTCAGCTGCCGCATCAGCATTATAGTTCGGTCTGTCATCGCAACTAAAGGCATGGTCAGCATACGAAATCACTACGTTTACATAAGGCTTTTCAGCTGCTTTTACAGCATTTACAACCGTTTCAACATGCTCCGGCAGAATATGCTTGTCTAATCCGCCCCAAAAGAATAATTGAGGTGCATGTAGTTTGAGTGCCATATCCGCTATAGTATGCAAGCCGCCTCCATAATAGGATACACAGGCCGAAAATGGTAAGATGGCATTTGCAATGAACGAAACCCTTCCGCCAAGGCAAAAACCAATAGTACCTAATTTATCATGTGCTACTTCTGTTTGTACCTTGAGCCAGTCGTAGCAGGCTTTAATATCCTGTGATAGCCCTTCGTTGGTTATAGCTTGGAAATGGGGCATAACAACGTTGAAATCACCATATGCAAATTCGGCATTGCCGGCAGTACGGTGGAATAATGGAGGTGCAATTGCTACATAACCCTCTTTGGCAATGCGGTCGGTTACATTGCGCATGTGGTGGTTAACACCATAGGCCTCCTGGAAAACAATAATTCCGGGGAATGGCCCCTTCC
>Ga0207016_1136_pt1 | contig 14861 bp, 16 predicted proteins | sample Alteio_BWMinCont_54_FD_153469 | JGI IMG/M metagenome (GOLD analysis project Ga0207016, IMG submission 153469) | Enriched cells from forest soil in Barre Woods Harvard Forest LTER site, Petersham, Massachusetts, United States -... | ecosystem: Environmental > Terrestrial > Soil > Temperate forest >...
TTTCGCGTACTCGGCTTTGGCTTGCTTCAGGATGGGGATGCCGGCGTCGGCGTCTTTCCATAGGGTAAGGAAATCCTGATAGGCAGCGCGGGCCTTGGCCGGGTTGCCGGACATGGCGTAGGCTCGGCCGATTTGCAGGTGAGCTAAAGCGCCGAGCGGAGAGTTGCCGTTCAGGCCGCGGTGATCGAGTATCCTCTGGAACTCCACGGCTGCATCGTTCCCGCGGTGCATTGCCAAGTAAGCCTGGCCCCGGACGTAGATCGGGTAGAGCGGTCTCAGATCGGTTGGTGAGCCCAGTTCGTACGGCCGGGCGTGCTCGGTGAAGTCCTCCGCTTTAGCGGCGTCTCCGCGACTGAGTTCAGCTGCCGCCCGAATCGAAGGCAAAGAATAAAACTGCAGTAGCGTGTCCTTCGGGTATGCTTTCAATACGTCATCTGACACTGCATTGGCACGGGAGACATCTCCTATCCGCGCCAGCGCCATTGCGACCACTAACTTTCCATCTCGACCAGGCGACAGAGTCAGCGCGCTCGCAGCATCCTTCCGCGCCTTAACAAGATTCCCAAACTCCGCCTGCCACAAGGCTGCGTACGCCTGCTGCGAAGCAGCGCCTTCTTTCGAGTCCGCCCGCAGTTCGGAATCAACCGCGCGGCGGGAATATTCATAGGACTTGGTGAGCCGTCCGTGAGAGGCCTCGGTGTCGACTTGATAGGCGAGAAATATCGCTTCTTCTTCTCCCGGACGGCCCGCCGCCCAGACAAGCTGGTTTTGCATTTCCAGCTCGTCACCCTGCAGGAAAGCTATAACGTATCGAGCCTGACGAGTAAAAAAGTCGTCAAGTTTCCGGGAAAACGCATCGTCGACAACCTTTGCTGCTGCATCCAGACGATCGAGGTTGACCAAGCAGATTGCCAGGTTCCCATAGGGAACCGAGGCATTTGCGTCTATGCCGATCGATCGGCGACTTGCGGCAGCGCACTGCTCGTACTGTCCGGCCTTCAAATACGCGTCGCCTAGATTCATTGAAGCGTACCGGTCGCCCGGATATGTCTTTTCCCACAGTTGATGTGCCGAGATGGCCTTATCCAGTTCATGAGTGGCATAACCATAGTAGGTGGCAGAAATATCAAGCTTCTCTCGTTCACTAGCTCGATTGCTCAGTTCCAGGGCTCGCGTTTCATACTTTTCAGCAAGCTCCCACTCACCGAAATTGCAGTAACTTATCCCCAAGGCTTCGTACGCTTCCGCGAAGCCTTGATCTAATTCGATAGCCTGCTTGAAAAACGGCCTCGATGCCGCACTTCCCTGGGTGTCGTCCGCTTTTAGTCCGAGCCGAAACAGCCGCAATGCCTCGAGCGACGACGTTGTCGCTTGATCAAGGGGGACGTCATACTTCTGGATGGAGCTGAGCGATTCCCCCAGTGTCTCGCGGGTTTTCGTGGAAATACGACCAACCGCCTGGAGTATCTTCTCCCGGCTTTCGACCTCTGCCTCCTGCCGCGAGACCGACTCGCCGGTCTGGCAGTTCACCGCACTAAGATCCAGCGCATAATGAGCACCCAAGCTGGAGATTGATCCGACCAGCACGGCCGTGGCGCCTGCTCGCTGACAAACTTCTCGCGCCACCGGCTCGGTGAGCCGGTCTATGGCGGGCCGGCCCATGTATTCGAGTTGTTCGCGTACCTTGTCGTCGGAAAGAATGTTGAGGAATGGGGATTGATCCAGACTGGTCAGTAGAGCCTGCCGGAGCGCGTCCTCCAAAACCGGGTCACTGGTGTTATTGACGAAATCGGCCAGGACAACGGTTACTTTCCCGGGCTTTTTCGACTGCCGAGAGCGCGAGTACCAACCGCCGCCCGCCAACACCGCAATCAGCAGCACTGCGGCCGGAACGAGAAGGTTCCACGGACGTCCGCTCTGTTTCTCAAGGCGGGTAGGGGCGTCCTCGCCCTCGGGCGGTCGCGCGGCAGAAGCTTGGGGTTGATAGCGAACCTCGGCGTGAGTGACCTCGTTTACCGGCGCCACAAACCGGTAGCCGCGCTTGGGAACGGTTTCAATGTATTCCCGTCCGCCATCCCACACTCCTAATACCTTCCGCAGAAGAAAGATGTTCTTGTTGAGATTTCCTTCCTCCACAAAGGCGTCGGGCCAGACCCGCTTCATGAGTTCGTCTTTGTCGAGCAACTGTCCGGCGTTCTCGACCAGCACCAGCAGCATTTCGGTAGCCTTTGGGGTCAGAGGGACCGGACTGCCGTCGCGCAACAAAACACGTTTCGCCGCGTCCAGACGAAAAGGGCCAAACCCATAGAACTGCTTTATCTGCACGCTCATACGGACCGCAAGGATTTTGCCAGAATTTTGCCAGAACTTCGGAAGGACTTCTAAACCGCAGCTGAGTTAGGGTTCGCGTCGTCTGAGGATTGATGCGGCCCGGAAAGCCATCCGGGGCACATTCTAGAGCTAGTTTGCGCTCAGCGCAACAATGAATGTGGGACCCCATAGGGGCTCGGGATGCTGCCCGGCGGTTGAAGGAATCACCACTCCCTAGGGAATAGGTCACTGAGGAGGCAACCATGAAACTTGCAAACCTGACGTGCATCACTGCGCTGGCGGTACTCGTCGTGCTGTCGACGACCCAACCGTCGGAGGCGAGAATTGTCTACACGCCAACTCACGTCAAAGTGGACAGTCCTTACAATCTTGATCTGAACCGTGACGGGATGACTGACTTCACCATTCAGCAAAACCACCGTCAAATCCACGGCTGCCCAATTGGCCCGCTTTATCTGGATTCTCTCACGGTGACGGCGACCCAAGGCAACGGTGAGGTCGGCTCGCACAACGGCATTGCCTACGTAGCAGCACTCGATCGGGGCGTAATAATCGGGTCCAACCAAAGTTTCATTTCCGACTTTGAGGCTAACATGGCTGCAGTCCGTTCAGGTTACTACTTTCTGCATTGTGTGCATTATCACGACACCTACGGGGACTGGGTGAACGTCTCAAACCGTTACCTCGGACTGGAGTTCCAGATTAAGGGAAAAACCCACTACGGGTGGGCGCGGCTGAGCGTTCAAGTGGGCTACGTCTACATTCATGCCACGCTGACCGGATACGCCTACGAAGACATCGCGGGCAAGTCAATCAAGGCTGGCCAGACCAAAGGTGCGGCGGACGAGTGGGATGAAGAAGGCTTCGGCCCCGGTGTTTCCCTGACCAGTCCGATTCCCAATACGCCGCAGCCCACATCGCTCGGAATGCTTGCTCTCGGTGCTCGTGGTATGGCCCTGTGGCGGCGGAAGGAAACGCAAGAAGTTATCGGGCAGTGAAAGAGATTCGATCTATTTGCACCTGAGGAGGGTTTATGAACAGACCTTCTGGGCCCCGTGAGACAGCCAACCTTTCCGAGTCAGTCCAGCAGCAGGTCAACATGTACGCGATTGCGGCAGGTGCAGCCGGAGTCAGCTGGCTTGCATTGGCTCAGCCGTCGGAGGCGAAGATCGTGTACACGCCCGCCAATGTCCATATCGGAATAAACCAGCATTACAGCATCGATCTCAACCACGATGGAACGGTCGATTTTACGATTGAGAATGTCTTCCGCGGGAATGGGAAGTGTACTACCTTCGCTGAAATTGGAGAGAAGGCAAATGGAGTCAATAGTGTCATTATCGCGCGGGGATTTGGCGGGGTTTTCGCAACAGCACTATCTCAGGGTGCGAACATCGGCGCGAGCCAAGTCTTTAGAGGGAACTCCCGATTCCTGGCCATTTACAACCATTACAAGACAACGACTTCGCATGTTTGTATGAAATTTTCGCTCGGGCGGTGGATCAACGTCACGAACCACTATCTCGGACTTAAGTTCGTAGTTCACGGGAAGACCCACTACGGATGGGCGCGGCTCAACGTCAACCGTTCCGGGCACGCCTTTGTTGCCCAGCTGACCGGCTACGCCTACGAAACCAAGCCCGACAAAGCGATCATAGCGGGCAAGACCAGCGGCGCGGTGGACCAATCGGAAGAAGGCTTCGGCGCCGGAACCTCCGTCATGCGCCCGATAGACACTCCGCAACCCGCCTCGCTCGGCATGCTTGCTCTCGGTGCTCAGGGCGTGCCGCTATGGAGGCGGAAGGAGTCGGCACTCGAAGGCTCTCGCAACTAGTTCACTGGGGCACCTTCCAAAGCGCTGCCCTGATAGGAGGAAGATTTATGAGACATAGGCTCATGTTCATCAGCCTGCCGCTTGTGGCCTTGTTTCTGGCCGTAACTCCAATCGCCATGGCCAGCAGCAAATGGTATGTCGATGGGGTGAACGGCAGTGACAACAACGATTGCAAGTCACGCCAGCACGCGTGCAAGACCATCGGGCACGCCATTTCGCTCGCTTCGTCGGGCGATTCCATCATGGTCGCCGCCGCGACCTATACAGAGAATCTCGGCATATCCTTTAGCTTGACGATTGTCGGTTCCAGTGCTGCCACGACAATTATTGATGGCGGAGACGTCAACACGGTGGTCACGATCTCCAGCACTCAGGCCCATGTCGGTCTTTCAAAGGTCACAGTCAGGAATGGCCTTGCACAGTATGGCGGGGGTATCAACAACGCAGGGACGCTGACGATCAACAATAGCACCCTCAGCCGGAACAGCGCGACGAATTCATCTGGCCACTCTCAAGGCGGCGGCATCTCCAACTACGGCACACTGACGATCAACGACAGCACCGTCAGCGGGAATAGCGTCGACGTCGGGTTCGGCGGCGGCATCTCCAACACAGGAGGGGGCACGCTGACGATCAACAACAGCACCCTGAGCGGGAATAGGAGCAGCGGAGGTGGGCATTGCACTCGCCTCTGCGCCAAGGGCGGCGGCATCTACAACGCATACGGCACGGTGACGATCAACAACAGCACCCTGACCGGGAATAGCGTCGACCAGTACGGCGGCGGCATCTCCAACGAACAGGGCACGGTGGCGATCAACAACAGCACCCTGACCGGGAATAGCGCCATCGGCTACGGCGGCGGCATCTCCAGCTACTATGGCTCGGCAACCCTCCAGAACAGCATTGTCGCGAACAGTCCTAAGGGGGGAAACTGCAGCGGCAGTATGACCTCGAAAGGCTACAACCTGAGCAGTGACGGCACCTGCAATTTCAACGGCACGGGTGATTTGAACAACACCGACCCGATGCTCGGACAGTTAGGGAATTACGGCGGGCCGACCCAGACTATCCCTCTGCTCTCTGGAAGCCCGGCGATTGATGCGGGCAACCCGAGCGGCTGCACCGATGGTAAGGGTCATCTACTGAAGACCGACCAGCGCGGCAGGCCGCGCCCCGACAAGGAGGACACCGGCGGATGCGACATGGGAGCGTATGAGCGTCAGAAGGACTAGGGCCCGGCAGAAATCCGTCCGATCTGTTAGGAGGAAAAATGAAATCCGGAAAACTGATTTCGGCAATGGTGTTATTCGTCGCGCTGGCCATCCCAGTTTCGCTGGCCGCGCAGGAACATCACCCCAAGCACCACAAATACAATCTCGTTGACATCGGCACGCTCGGCGGGCCCAATTTCTGGTTCAATTGGTCTGGCTATCCCAATGGCCTCCTGGGCAGTAAGGGGACAGTTACAGGCGGGGTGGATACGTCGATTGTTGACCCCTTGTGCTTTGACAACCCAGACTGCTTCACTGAGCACGCGTTTAAAAGGCAGGAAGGTGCCATGAAAGATTTGGGCGCCCTTCCAGGTGGGAGCAACAACAATGACAGCCAAGCCTTCTGGATGAACGACCGCGGGCAGGCCGTCGGACTTTCCACCAACGGCACGGTCGATCCGCTGCTGAACTATCCCTATTATCATGCTGTCCTTTGGAGCAACGAGGGAAAGATCAAGGACCTTGGAACTCTCGGAGGACTTAATGCCGTATCGCAGGTGATCAACAGCCGAGGCCAGGTGGTCGGAGTGGCTGAGAATGCGGTTGCCGATCCCTATAATCTTTTCGATTACTTAATCTTCGGAATCTCAGGTGGAACGCAAAACAGGGCATTTCTGTGGGATAAGGAGACAGGAATGCAGGACTTGGGCACGCTAGGTACTGGCAATGATGCCTTCGCGCAATATGTGAACGAGCGCGGCCAGGTAGCCGGATGGTCTTACACGAACACGACCCCGAATCCGGTACCCACATTCGATTGTGGAAACGGTCATGTCGTGCCAACACAAGACCCGTTCTTTTGGGAAAACGGAAAAATGACGGACCTCGGGTCGTTCGGGGGCAACTGCGGCGTCGTAAGAGGGCTGAACAATCGCGGCCAAGTCACCGGCTACTCATTCTTACCGGGAGACATTCTTTACCATCCCTTCCGATGGGACAAAGAGGGAGGATTGCAAGAGTTGGGTACGCTTGGAGGAAATTACGGAGCACCGTACGGGATCAATGATGCCGGGGACGCCGTGGGCTGGGCAACAATACCGGGAGACGTGATCTTCCATACGGTTATTTGGCCAAACGGTAAGCCGACACCGATCGACCTCGGGGTGGCAGCAGGTTTCGCGACCAGCCTCGCAGAGGCCATTAACTCAAAGGGCCAGATCATAGGCTGTTTGACCAGCGACCCCAGTGGCAATTGTTTTCCATACAATTCGGATTCGTTTCTCTGGGAAGACGGAGACATGGTCGACGTGAACACGCTTGTCCCTCCCCACCCTGGCGTTCTGCTGTCAGGTTCCGAGGGATACATCAACGATCAGGGAGAGATTCTGCTCCTGGGACTTCTCGACAATGGTGACATCCATGCTTTCCTGCTGACCCCGTGCGATGACAACCACCGCAACGGTGGGGAGTGCGAGGAGCAGGCTGAGGGTGCAAACGCCGCGGTTCAAAGTGGCTCAGCACTAGTCACGCAGAACAGGAGAACGATGGGTGAGGGTACTCCGGCATCTCGGGAGAGGATGGGTGCGCTACATGGCCGATTGGGCCGCGGCTATCCGCATGGCGTGCCTCAGAGTGGAAACGCCAGCAAGGCAGAAGCCAACTATATCACCGACGAACGGCCTTCCAACTTGTCAGGGCATTGTTTTATTGATGGAACCTTTCACTACTCCGGCGTCTGCATGGGTAAGCGAGGCGGGGTTTGCAGGGGAAACTACGATACCAATCATTGTCCAGTCGGAAAGAGGGCAAAAGATAACGTACATGGTTGCTTACCATTTAGCTGTATCGACCCCACGAGTAGGTGTTCGGTATTCTGATGGTGCGACTGCCACGGCTCAAAGTTGCTCGACCAGTCAACTAGAACCCGGAGCGATGGCTGAAGGTGGTTCTTCGACTAACAACAGGACCTGCGCAGTTTGGGTCCCGGCAAACCTATGCCGAATAAAGGTCATAGATACTCGTCGAAGGTCGTGATCGGCAGAAGCTCCCCACAGCGGCTTGAAATGCCCTGCTAGCGACCGCATCACTTACGATTAGATAACGGCCCGTTGACGATAACGAACGGTGTCCTGCGCGTTTTTGGACTTCATTAATTTTCGCACCACCATCCAACATCAAAGAACAGCAGGTATGTCGTAACGTGTGCGGATGTGCGAGATGTTCGGGGATGCCAGCCGTCAGGCAGTGCTTGCGAACGACGTTGAAGAATTGCCGGCGCTTGATCCCGAACAAGAGTCCGATTTTGCCCTTCGCGTACGCAAGGACATCAGGATGCGCTTCCTGGACGTTCGTCTCGGAGCCCTTCAATCTCTCGACGCGAATGTAACCGTCTCGAATGTGCTCCGCTGTCAGCCCGCAGACTTCACTCGCCCTCATACCGTGGTAGAAACCGACGAGCACCATGACGTAATCCCGCTGCGAATGTTTCTTGGCTGCGGCCAGCAGCGCGGTGAGCTGCTCTCTGGTCAGTGAATGCATTGTTCTACTCCTCCAGTGTTGAGATTCGCGAGACAGGCGTCGAATAGCTTGTTCTGTAGTGAGAGTTGATGAATAATTCGCTGCAATTACCGCTTAAACGCTTTGCGCAAGAGCAGAATGACTTTCAGGAGCGCGAGTAACTGTCTCATCGTCCACCTCCTTGATCCTCGGGGTCTTCATCCTCGTCTTCGAGATACATCTCATCCAAGCTTTCGCGGGCTTCCTGCACGGTGTCGTAAACGGTCCATTCTGTGCAGTCGAGATACCCAGCGGCAGACAATCGCGCACCATAGCCCTTGATGTTCTCCCATGACTGCGGTACGCCCTCGGTGTACTGCTGAATCTTGGCGACCGTAGCGGATCGCTCGTCCTCAGTCATTGGCTGCGTCTGCGTACACGAGTCACGGACGAATAAGGACGAATCGCCCACGCTGACGAACTCTGTCCCTTGCGTGGTCTCGACGCGCAACCAGTTCTGCTTCCCTGCAATTTGACGTTGCATGAATCCCATACGCTCTTGGACCCTCAGGCTTTGGGGCTAGGCCTGCATCAATTTGGCGTAGTCCAGAGAGTTGACCGCTGCACGCCACTCGGCGGAAAGATGCTTGCGGGCCAGGAAACCAACTGTTTCGGCCTCGACTGCGGTATGACGGAGGACAAGAAATGCTGTCGCTCTAGGCATCTCGGACATAGCGGCACCCTTTGCAGCGTTGTCCAAAAGAATCAGTTTGGCAGCCATGTCTATAGAAAAGCCTGAGGAACTTGGACGACTGCGACGATGCTGCCTCTCGTTCGCGGCCTCACATCCAAGGAGTGACGCCATATTGTCAGACCATGAGATATTCTCCGCGTAGTCGCGTAGGCATTGGCCGTCCTGATCGTGACTCTTGTTTGCTTCGTCGTACGCCGCGTTGACGGCCTCTCGGAACTGCTGCCAGAGTTTGCTGATCTGAGTTTTCGTTGTCATAAAATCAGTATGTCATGACAACGCATGACGTACAATGGCACGGAGGTCTCATTAACTAACTAATCATGATGTAGCATGGCAGAACATGACGTTTATTGACAGGCCAAGACATGGCGTGCAATCATGCGACGCATGGCACCGACCGACAAACCGATGACCAAAAGAACCCTCTGGCTGCCTGACGAATACTGGGAAGCCATGACCGCGATCGCTAGAGAGACAGGTGCGCCCATCTCCTGGCAGATCAGATCTGCGATCGAGGCTTATCTAGAGACTAAGAAGAAGGCGACCGGAAAGAAGAAGTGATCTGCCATGAAGGGCGGCACGGCCAGGACGCACCAGGAGCCTGCGTATTTAATACCGTATGAAACGCGGCCAACCTCGACCAAAAGAGATGAGAGGAAAGCAAAGAGGCAGAGCATGGGCGCAGCACGAGCAGCACGTCTGCACGGAACGTATACTTTACACTGGCATGATGGCAGCACGAGAGCACGTGGCCAGGCCGCAGGACTTCCTGTGCGTGCAGGTCATTACGTTCACGCTGTCTACGTAATCGACAAAGACCTGATTGCTCAAAATAACGAAATGAGCAATTATCAATGGAATCAATGTGTTAGACTGTAGCGTAGAGAGGGCCCCTTGCTTTTCACGCCCTTTGTTTATCTCCTAGTAAACCTGGGTGACGTGCAGGCCGATTCGCGATACAAGGTCTCCTGCACGTGAGCACGGCAACAAGCGGTTTATTATCAATAACGTCCCTAACCAACCCTAAGCATGCTTGCCCCGTCGCCACAGGGTCCGCCGGGCTATTGGTTCCGCACGGCAGCACGGCCTCGCCGTGCTGGCCCTCCTGCCGTGCTCGACCATTACGTTAACAGCGTTAACTTTATTGCTCAATTTAACATTTTGGGCAATGGCACTGATAACAAAGGCGTTACTACGTGCTTACGTGCAGAAAAAGAGGGTCCCTTACTTTTTATAACTGCCAGCAATAGCCAGGACGGAGCGGAACGGAGTTGGCCAGATTTCGATACAAGGTCTCCCGCAGGTCCTGCATGGCAGCAAGTCCAATGGAATCAATATAAAATAGGGTACCATACCGCCAGTCTAGACCACGTCGCCACGAACGCCCCGCCACAAGTGGACCAGCACGCTGCGCGGCCTGGGCAACAAGAATCTGACGTGCAGGACTCGCTGGAACCACCTAACGTCCCTATATGGTACCAGCCTAATAGGCTTTGTCTCCAATGTCTTACCTTCCCTACGTCTCTGATTCTCCTATGGCTATACATTTTTCAGAAAGGTGGCCATCAGCCAGTGCTGAAAATAAAGGACTTGCTGGAAGGGTAAGGACCTGAAAAGCCCTTGGAGAGGCCCTGGAGAGGGTTTTACGGGCGTATCGCGGACAAAACGGGAGCCCACAGACAAGGCCACGGGCTGGTCCACGGCTAGAGGCCCTGTGGCGAACGATCGGCGAAAGTGCGGCCCTCAGCCCTCAAGGGGCCGGAAGGCCTGCACGCACGTCCTGGCGCGTCCCTGCAGCGGCAATCGATGTCCTGGTCGATGGGAGAATGGAATGCGAAGACTTGGTATGTTGGCCGATCGGGCCGATCGTGCGGTAGCCCTCGCATTGGCCAACCGTTCTCTCGCTGGTCTTCCGGGCTGTGCGGGTGTCCGCTCTTTCCGATAGTCCTCGTCGAGAAGGATCGACAGGCTCGTCGCCAAATGAGGGCGTCATGCGATGTGCAATCTGCGTCGGAGCCGTGACTGGTCTTCCTTGACACCCTGATCTCGACGGCGCACAATTTGCTCATCTTCCCCTGGCTGGTCTCGCACTGCAGTCTGGCCCCATTTCATTTTTGACTCTTTGGCGCTCGCGGACCCGGCACATGGAACTGAAGAAACTTCGAGATCGCTTGTATTCGTTGTTTAGCTACGCAGCCTATGGTTTCGCAATCTTTACCCTCGGCTGGTGGCTGTTCGGTTATTTCTCTGGAGCAACACGACCCGCCTTCTACAGCGATTCTATGGAGTCTATGAAGAAGGAAATTCTAAAGATTATGCCCGCGCTTGATCTTCTGTATAAGCCTGATCTGGTGTATAAGCCTTCTCCTGGGCATCCGGTTGTGCAGCCTCCGCCTGTAGCTGCTCAGTCTATATCTGCTCCTTGTCAGCTAGCACCCGGACATAATTGCCAAGTGAAAGTTTTCTTTGCTACAGATCGAAAGCCGAGTGGTTTCCCAATCTTTACGAACTACTTCGGCGGTGAGCGCAACGAAGCAGATGACCCGCTGACGTTTGGAACTGTCCTGGTCAGCATCCCGGCGGAACACCGAGTGGGACACCTAGAAGAGCCGCTCCCATTTTTCTCGGCAGACCCTCGGCATGATCTGGTGGTTGTTGATCTCAAACTGAGTTCCGAAGCAGGTTTTATTTCGTCATTATCTGAAACAATCGGACAGTCTCGGGACAAAGAGGCCCTTATCTTCATTCACGGATACCACGTTACATTTGACGAAGCTGCAAGAAGAACGGCTCAACTTGCGTGGGACCTCCAATTCCAGGGCGTGCCAATCCTTTATAGCTGGCCCTCAAGAGGGGACATACTCTACACCGCGGATGAAGCCTCAGCCTTATGGGCGGTCCCACACTTAGAATCATTCCTGCGACTCGTTGCACAAAAATCGGGAGCGAATACTATCCATGTGGTAGCTCACAGTCTTGGGAACAGAGCATTGATGTATGCTCTCCAGCAACTTTCGAAGGACCATTCATCAACGACCAAGGTCAAGCAGATAGTTCTCGCAGCACCTGACATCGACGCCGGAATCTTCCGCCAGCTAGCGTCTGCATTTCCTTCGACTGCGGATCACGTCACCATCTACGCTTCGTCTCACGATAAAGCTCTCGCATTATCCAAATTCCTTCACCAATACCCGTCAATGGGTAAGCAGCCCATCGCCCCTCGTTCGCTGGGAGAGGTCGTTGATCTCATAGACGCGTCAGTGATGAGTGATGATCTCTTCTCTTTTGACCACAGCTACTATGCAGGCAACGTGGCGGTTTTGGAGGATATGGCATACGTAATAAGGGCCGGCCTCCCTCCCTCGAAACGACTCCTACTCGACCCTCATCCTTCGTCCGGCGTACCTGTGTACTGGACATTCCGTCCCTAGGGGGAGTCCGCACCGGAGTGGAGGAGCGTTATAATTCGCCCTCAGTATGTCAAAACGAAGCTGGAAAGAGCATCTATTATCCTCTGGCCTGCCGCTTGAATATTCAGTGGCGCGAGTTTTCGAGCAATTGGAGAACTGGCGGCCAAAGGAATTTAGCTATGAGCGCAAGAATGCTGAAGGCGTCCCCACCATCTTCTCTGTGGATTTGCACGCCACGCGCATTCACCGGGATAGATGTTGGTTCGAGACGCTTGTTGAATGCAAATACCGGCACGACGGCACAAAATGGATTTTCACCCCGTTTGTGAATGAAGATCCTTGGATTAATCCTGACCCGGCCTATGTGTTCGTGGCTCTCGATCAATGTTGTGACCGCACCGTAGATAGAGAGAAGCTTGCGGAAATTGTTAAGGACTACCCGTGCTGCGAAAAGGGTATCGAGATACTACCCGAAGATGCAAACCCCAAAACGATAGAGCAAGCGTTACAACAGCTTCGTTACGGCGTCGCAGCGAAGGCGGTCGATTCACTCCAACATCAGATGTATAAACTGGGGCGTGACCCTACCCCTGTATTCGTTATTTTTCCGGTGATTGTTACGACCGCAGAGTTGTGGCGACTGAAAGTTGGAGCTACCGTTGAGGACGTGCGCAACGCGGAAGAAATCAGCGCGGTAGCTGAGACGTTCGATGCTTTGATAGTCTCGCAAACGCCAAACAATCTGGACGCCAAGCACACCCATGAGATGATCCATTCTGAGTTAAGCAGGTCACAACAAATCACAACGCTTCGGGAGATGTTGCAGCGTACATCGGGCCGTGAACTGAACGATTTCCTCGGATACTTAGCTAACCATGTGCCGTCTATGTTTGCCGTTATCACTTATTCGAGCTTCTATGCCGTAATGAAAAAGCTAAATGACTTTTTCACAGAGGCCGAGCTGTTAAAACCGCGAGAGGACAAAAACAAAGACCAAGAGACGCAAACACCGATTCAGTGACTTTGAGACGGGGTAGCACCTATCCCCAGTTCAACAAGCACACATAGGCAAGCCGATTTATAAGAGCGTGACAATCGCAGGAGAAACCGATGACCGAAGCCGGAAGAGTTTTCAAAGGAAAAGACTTCATCGCAGATGTTCAATATCAGTACCGGACGACCAAGCAGTACGATAAAGGAGTCTTCATATCGCAGACTGTGCATCTCCGTATTCAACCAGTTTCGGCAATCAACCCGTATTTCGCCAGCGCCGATATGCTGACTCTGCACATGGGTGATGGTAAGAAGCAGAACTTCTTTGTGGAGTCTCCGAATGGCGAATGCCGAGGCACAGGCGGACTTTACTAACAACGGTGCCAGCCGAGCCTTGACGCCGTCACAGACGCTCGTCGCTTTTCCAGGGAGTCTTTCCCACGCCAGAGGCGGCGATTGAAGCGGCAGTGAAGGCAGGACAGCAGAAAATTGATTCCAGTGGCACCTGTTATGGGAACTGTCCCATTAAAGTTAACGCCTCCGTCGTAGAACGACCACGTCAACGTGACCGCATTCGAATGCAGAGGCGTGATGATGTAGGCACGCGGCGCGAGGTCCTGCGCCCGGAGCATCTGCATTGCACATACCGCAATGACAGCCGACAATGCGAGCTTGAAGAGAGACCGCATCCTAGAATCGAGTGACTCATTCTGTTCCGTCCACGCACTCTGATTGCTCGATCCCAAGCCTGTGGCGCGGTGGTGCCCCATGAGGATGCTCCACCCGAGGCACCACCGTGTTTGAGCCTTGGAACTCGCGGTACTAACCCGCTTTTTTCAGCGCGGCAGGCTTGCCTAACACCACCTCGTCAAACGAGGGAAGGGGCTTGATCAGCGGAGCAAGCAGCTTGGCGGATTGCTCTGTCGTGAGCACGTCGGCGGGGTCGAGCTTTATCAACTCAGCCTTGGACGGTTCCGGCTCCCAAACATCCTCGCCGATGAGCCTGCCCCGATCATCGTAAGGCCAGACCATCTGCATCCCAATCGTCTTATAAAGGAATATATCGTTGTCGTTGGCTTTGTGCTCTTTCTTGCCGAGTGCCTTCTCCACTAGCTTGTGAGAAATTGCGCTCGGAAGATGGGACAAAAACTTCCCCTGCTTGAGTCCCTTCCCCGATACTTGCTGGTAAGAGGTGACCACGGACGCGATGAAATGATCCGCCACCGCCACCTCTTCGCTCTCCACGAAGAAGATGCTCTGGTTCGTTTCCGCCCACATGCGATACAAACTCTTCACCTGATCTTGTCCCTTCACCACAGTTTCGACCCCAGCTTGGTGGAAGTGGTAGACGGGGTCCATACTCATCATCTCCGGCACAAAGATTTCTTCGTAGCGTCCGGCGACCTCCAAGTAACGGTGCCGGCTATACGATTGGAGAAGAAAGCGGTGCCTCGGGTTCTCCGTTACCTCCAGCAGCTTATCGATGGCTACGTTCAGTTTTGTGATATCAAACTTGGGCATTTTTATGTTCTCCTTTTAATTATTCTTTGCTGCATCAACGAGACTTCAAAGAAAGCTCATACGTGCTGATAGTTTGCATTCTGAATGGCAATGTTCAATTGCTTGCTGACGCCGTCGATCACCATATTGGAAACGTGGTTCGTCCCGTCCGGCAGGCGGCTAAACTGTACCGTCAGGTTCATCGCATCCTTCGGATCGTCCATGTAGGAAGCAATCTGAATCCGAAGCAGTTCCTTCTGCGTTTTGTCGAAAACCAAGGTCGTCTCACCCTAACCTTTAATATTTTTCTACACGCTCACCTGGAGGAA
>Ga0207016_1138_pt1 | contig 14445 bp, 16 predicted proteins | sample Alteio_BWMinCont_54_FD_153469 | JGI IMG/M metagenome (GOLD analysis project Ga0207016, IMG submission 153469) | Enriched cells from forest soil in Barre Woods Harvard Forest LTER site, Petersham, Massachusetts, United States -... | ecosystem: Environmental > Terrestrial > Soil > Temperate forest >...
TTTATCCAGTTTATCAATGGCAGCCTTCTTGGTAGATACATCCATCCAATCAAGATTGTTAATCCGTTCTTTATATGCTGCAATAAGGTGTTTAACCATGTCGTAAACCTTTTGCTTGGCTTCGGGGCTGAAATACTTTTTTACATAAAGTTGGCCAAGAAGTTCCCCCATGGAACCGCTAGTGTTTTCAAGCGCCCTTTTCCACATTGGTTCTATATGTTGTTGCCCTCCGAATGTTCTGTTCCAGAAATTAAAGTTTATCATAGCCAGGGTATCGCCCAACCTGGGGGCAAAGCGAGTTACCAGGTGATATTTCAAGTAGACCTTCCAATCATCTAATGAAGTTGTTTTGATAACAGAATTGAGTTTTGGAAAAAAACGTGGCATATTTACAATCACGGTGTCGATATTTTTAAGTCCAACACTATCAAAACAGGTCTTCCATGCTATATCTGGTGCAGTTGCCGTGAATTGAGCATACGTCATTTTATTATAGGTAGCATGTACATCTCTTTCTTCAATGGGCGACATGGAACCTTTCGCAAGTTCCGTTTCAATAGTCATTACGCTGTGGGCATTTTTAATAGCTTGTTCTTCGTTTTCATTCATTTGCATGAATAGTTGCTTCATATAAACAAGGTATTTTTCCCGTATAACCTGCATCGTTTTTGATGAGTCGAGATAATACTCCTTATTTGGTAACGACATTCCACCTTGTGCAAATGCACAGGCCTCTTTGGTGGATATTTTTTGGTCTGGCTCTATGTCAAATGAGAACATAATATCAGGCCCCATTTTCATGAGCCTTGCAGATTCACTCCAAAAGGAGGGCATGTCTTTAATAGCATCAATTTTTGCCAGTTCTCCATCTAAGGGATGAATACCTTCTTTAGTTGCTTTTACTGAGTCTACTGCAAGGGCATAATAATCGCCCAATTTTTGTTCAATGCTTCCGGGTTGTGTTTTTTGGGTGGAAGCGTCTTCCAGCAAGGTCTTCAACTGGTCTAAAACATTATAATATAATACGTCGAAACTTCCCCAGTTCGATTGGTCTGGTGGAATGGGATTGTTTTTCAGCCAATTACCGTTAACATACTCATAAAAATTTTGTTGGGGTTTAACAGTGGTATCAAAGTTTGCCCTATTAATATCAGCAGGCAAATTATCCGTCTGTTTACACGATGAAAGTGAGAATGCTAACACTAATGAGGTTCCGGCAAGTGAAGTACAAAGTAATTTTTTCATGTTATTAATATGAGTTGTAAAATAGGATGGTAAATGTAATAAATTAATACATTTCCATAGAATAACAGAGCCTACCGGAGTATAGCTACTTTCATGATTAGTGGAGGAAGAAAATATAAGTATTAGCCTTCTATCTTTTCCACCACAACGGCAGTGCCATAAGCCAATACTTCAGTAATAGCCTGGGCTACATCATTGGCATCATAACGCATACCTATAATAGCATTGGCGCCCATATTTTCTGCGTGATCTATAAGGAGGCTATAAGCATCATCGCGGGCTTTTTCGCATAATTCGGTATAGAGTGTAATATTTCCACCAAACATGGCCTGGAAACCTGCCCCGATATTGCCTGCCAATCCGCGGGAGCGAACAATAATCCCTTTAGCTATTCCCAGGTACTTTACAATACGATACCCTTGAAAATCGAAACCGGTAGTTACTAAGTGTTTGTCCATATTTATTTAATTGATATTGGGAAAAAAAATACTTTTGTAAATATAATTCTAAATTCATTCGCCATGAAAAAATCTACTGCAATAATCCTATGGGGAGTAATAACAGGTGTTGTTTCCATTATATTTTCTCAAATACTATATGCCACGGGGCAAGATAATTCAGGCTTGAAGTGGTTCAGTATGCTGATACTCTTCTTAGGCATTTTTATCGGTACGATGCAATACAGGAATAAGGCCAACGAAGGTTATCTTACCTTTGGACAAGGCTTTAAGGCTGGTTTCTTAATGGCTATTATAATAACCGTGCTAACTACCATAGCCATGCTGGTTGATTTGCAAATTCATCCAGAGATGATAGATAAGATTCTTGAGTTGAAACAAACAGATATGGTTAATCAAGGGCTTCCTCAAGACCAAATTGACATGAGAATGCATTATGTTAGGCTGTTTACCACACCTATAGTGATGTCCATTCTTTTTATCTTTTTCGAGTTGCTTTTCGGAGCGATTCTTTCTTTAATTACAGCAGGGCTTTGTACCCGCAATAAACCTATTTTTGACAATACTAATGAAACGCCCGGTACTGATACTCCGCAGGCGTAAATAATCAATATGGATATATCAGTTGTAGTACCTTTATATAACGAAGAAGAATCGCTCCCCGAGCTCTGTACATGGATTGACAGGGTGATGAAAGCCAATAACTATTCTTACGAAGTATTGCTAACCGACGATGGTAGTAAAGATAATTCATGGAAAGTAATTGAATCTATTGCTGCAGCAAATAGTGCTATGAAAGGCATAAGGCTTAGAAGAAATTATGGCAAGTCTGCTGCGTTGAATGTGGCTTTTGACAGGGCACAAGGCGATGTGGTGATTACTATGGATGCCGATTTGCAAGATTCTCCCGATGAAATTCCGGCTTTGTATAATTTGATTATGAAAGATGAGTACGATCTTATTTCCGGTTGGAAAAAGAAACGTCACGATCCCATTACCAAAACAGTGCCGACGAAGCTGTTTAACTGGGCTACCCGCAAAATGTCGGGCATTTATTTACATGACTTTAATTGCGGGTTAAAATCCTATAAAAATATTGTAGTTAAAAACATAGATGTATACGGAGAAATGCACCGCTATATACCCGTAATAGCTAAGTATGCCGGGTTTACTAAAATAGGAGAGAAGGTAGTTGAACACCGCGCCCGCAAATATGGTTCAAGCAAGTTCGGATTGAACCGCTTTGTCAATGGGTTTCTCGACTTGTTATCAATCGCCTTTATTACTAAATTCAGCAAGAAGCCCATGCACTTATTTGGGGTGATAGGTTCCGTGTTGTTTTTAGCCGGTTTCGTAATTGCCCTGAAACTGGCGTATGACAAGGTTTTCCTGAATATATTCAGAATGACAGACAGACCCATATTCTACTTTGGAATATTGGCCATGATATTGGGAACACAATTCTTCCTGGCTGGTTTCCTGGGCGAGCTTATTTCACAGGGCAGCACTAATAAAACAGTTTACCAGGTAGCAAAGACAGTGAATTGATGATGGATATTAAATCTGTAAAATTTGATTGCAGGCATTTCCGGAACGATATACCCTGCAAGCCCAATAAGTTAAGAGGAAAGAAGTGCACTTGCGATGAATATATTCCTATTTCTCATCACATATTAATTATTAAACTGGGTGCGCTTGGCGATGTTATTCGCTCTACCGCTCTGTTGGTTAAATACAGGCAGCTTTATCCCAATGCACATATAACCTGGCTCACGCATTCTCCCGATATTCTTCCACATGACGGCAGCATTGACCTGATTGGTAAATTTGAGTATAAAATCCTTCTTCCTATACTCCATAAGCAATTTGATATTGCTATAAATCTGGATAAAGATAAAGAGGCTTGTGTGTTGCTTGAACAAGTTAATGCAAAGTCAAAATATGGCTACACTTGGGCCGACGGACATATTGCTGGCTGCAATGCTGCCGCAGACCGTAAACTGGTTACGGGCTTTTTTGATGATGAATCGAAAGCAAACACCAAAAGTTATCCGCAGGAAATATTTGACATTTGCGAGCTTGACTTTCAGAAGGAAGAACCATTATTGAATGTAAATACCAAGCTGGTAGAAAAATGGAAATTGCTAAAGGAAAAATCAGGAGGTAAAAAAATAATAGGACTCAATACAGGTTGTGGTCCTCGCTGGGCTACCCGTTTGTGGGAAAATGATAATTGGCATAACCTGATATTTGCTTTGCAAAAAGCAGGTTATTATCCTGTAGTGTTAGGAGGAATGGATGAGGATGAAAAAAACAAATCTTTTTCTCAAACAACAGGGGCATATTACCCGGGAACATATTCCTTGGAAGAATTTATTGCCATCACGGCTAATTGCGATGTAATTGTATCTGCCGTTAGTATGATGATGCATATTGCCATTGGCCTTAAACGTCCGTTGGTATTGTTCAATAATATATTCAACAAGCACGAATTTGAAATGTATGGTAGGGGCATTATTGTAGAACCTACAACCGGATGCGATTGCTTTTATGGGAACACCTGTACCCGCGAACGCCCTTGCATGCTTGATTTGCCTGTTGATAGTATTTTTGAAGCGATTAAAAAGCTTGCCTAAACGAATTGCTTGTCATTCTGAACGAAGTGAAGAATCCTAGATACAACAGATATTTCGTTTCACTCAATATGACAAAGTTTTTTATTAATTAATATGCGTATCGCCTATCTCTCTACATTTTATCCTTACCGTGGCGGCATTGCCCAGTTCAATGCGGCATTATATAAGGCTTTGGGCAAGAAACATGAGATGAAAGCATTTACATTTACCCGACAATATCCTGAACTGTTGTTTCCCGGTAAAACCCAATATGCTGAAGCTGGAGATACCGATGGAGATGTGAATGCATTACGGATACTTGATTCTGCAAATCCATTTACGTACGCTAAAACAGCAAAAGCAATTTTACAGTTCAAACCCGATATAATGATTACAAAATATTGGATGCCTTATTTTGCACCTTCGCTTGGGACTGTAGCAGGGATACTGAAAAAACATGGCGTATTCAATATAAGTATCCTGGACAATGTAATTCCCCATGAAAAAAAGTTTTACGACAACATACTAACTAGTTATTTTGTTAAGCGCAATCATGCCTTCATGGCTATGAGCAGGAATGTGGCCGATGATTTACTTACGTTTAATCCAAACGCAAAATATGCCTTGCATCCGCATCCTATATTTGACTTTGGGGAACATATAAATAAGCGTGATGCGAAGCTGAAACTGGGCTTAAATCCTGAAGAATCTTATCTGCTTTTCTTTGGATTTATTAGGCGATATAAAGGACTTGACTTGTTATTGGAAGCTATAGCTGATGAACGCATAAAGAACAGAAATGTGAAGATTATTGTAGCAGGAGAGTATTATGAAGATGCTACTTATTACAACGATAAAATAAAGGAATATGGAATAGGGGAGAAGGTGGTTTTGCGCACCGACTATATTCCATCTGATATGGTGAAGTATTACTTCTGTGCAGCCGATATGATTGTGCAACCCTATCGCAGCGCTACACAAAGTGGTGTAACACAAATAGCCTATCATTTTGAAAAACCCATGCTGGTTACCGATGTAGGCGGTTTATCAGAAATTGTTCCCAATGGTAAAGTAGGCTATGTAGTGCAACCCAATGCTATGGCTATTGCCGATGCTATTAATGATTTTTACGATAATGCCCGTGAAGTCCAATTTTCGACCAATATAAGGGAAGAAAAAAAACGCTTTCAATGGGACTCGTTTGCGGAAGCCATAGAAAAACTGAAAGGATAAAGCTGCTTAAGGCTTATTTTATCTTCAACATATCCTTCATTCCGAATACTCCCTTTTTACCAACAAGCCATAGTGCAGCATGAACAGCCCCTTCGGCAAAACCTTTGCGGCTGTAGGCTTCGTGGCTTATGGTAATCTGGTCAACTTTTGAAGTATAAGATACACTATGCGTACCGGGGACTTCGCCTTCCCGTTTACTGTGGATAGCCAGTTCCTTGGAATTAGTAGTTTCTCCCAATACCCATTTTTCCGGCCCGCCGTGCGCTTTTATAAGCCCTTGTGCAAGGGTAATAGCTGTGCCACTCGGGGCGTCTTTTTTATGAATATGGTGTATTTCTTCCATAGACGGAATATATTCAGGATAGTTTTTCATCACCGCGGCCAAGTATTCATTCAATTGAAAAAACAGGTGTACCCCTACACTAAAGTTAGATGCATAAAAAAAGGCCTGCTTATTTTGCTCACAAAGGGCTTTTATTTCTTCCAGTCTATCCAACCATCCTGTTGTCCCCACTACCACCGGAATAGATGCTTCAAAACATTTTAAAATATTATCTACTGCTGTTTTTGGAGTAGAAAATTCAATGGCCACATCAGCCTTTTTTAGATTTTCGACTGTAAGTTCGGAGTAATTACCCGTACTTATTTTCAACACAATTTCATGGTTCAGGGCAATAGCAATTTGTTCCATTTCTTTACCCATTTTCCCATATCCTATAAGCGCTATTTTCATGGTATTAAACTAATTCTTCTATTTCGAAAACCTTTGCCAGGTTGGTTTTTAACTTGTTTTTTACATCTTCCATAATAGGAGCGTCTTGCAGTTCTTTCGCCATCGAAGTTACTGCTTTGCCGGTAATTCCACAGGGAATGATGAGTGAAAAATAATTCAAGTCAGGATTGATGTTGAATGCTATACCATGCATAGTTACCCAGTGGCTGGTGCGTACGCCCATAGCGCATATTTTGCGGGCTTTCCCCGGATGGTCTGCATCGAGCCAAACACCTGTTGAGCCTTTCAGGCGCTCCCCTTTAATTCCATATTCATCCAACGTAAGTATTACGGCCTCTTCCAGGAAGCGCATGTACTTGTGAATATCGGTGAAAAAATAATCTAAATTAAAAATGGGATAAACTACCAATTGCCCCGGCCCATGATACGTAATATCACCTCCGCGGTTGATGCGGTAGTAAGCAATGTTTCGGCTTTTTAATTGTTCCTGGTTAATGAGCAGATTACTTTCGGAGCCGCTTTTACCCAAGGTAAATACATGGGGGTGTTCGCAAAAAACAAGATAATTACCGGTAAACTCTTGTTGTTCTGGGCTGCGTTCGCGGTTTGCCAGCTTTTTGTTTATTATTTCCCTAAAAAGATTTTCCTGGTAGTCCCAGGCTTCTTTGTAGTCAATTAAACCAAGGTCAATAAATTTAATTTGATGATTTGATTCCCGATAGCTATCGGGATTGGTAATTTGATGATTACCTGACTCTATTATTAAATTATCTCCCATAGGGAATTCATTATCATATCTTATTAGCAAGTTCGTGCTTCAGGCTATCGATAACTTTTATGTCCATAGCATCCACATTTCTTTTTTCAGCGAGGAACATCGAAGCCCAGTCGCTCAGGTGAATCCAGTAAAGCGCTTTTTCAATCTTGCTTTCTCCTTTGCTTGGTATTTCAATTATTTCCGATGCATACTTACCAAATACTTTCCGGCAATATTCCATTCTCAGTTTATTGCGTGGATTCTCATCCTTATCTGTAAATAAAATTACAACTACATCGGTGTAAGCACGGCTCCAGCCTACCAATTCATTGTGGTTCATCTCCGGCACCACATGATGCCAACAGAGGACTTTTGAATTTTCGTTCAATTGCTGCCGTAACCGTATGGCAATCCCTTCATGAAAAGCAGTCGAATATATAACCGGGAGCTTATCGAGTAGTTTTTTTGCAATATGCTCAGCTTCCTGCATAATGGATTCCTGCTCCCGCTCAAGGTTTTCAGCGGTAGCTAATATATCGGTTGTTTTTTGTGGGGCAAGCTTATAGTGTGAAAAAATATGGAAGAGTTGTGTTAAGGAATAACCCAAACAGCTTCTCGGAGGCATTCCACCGGGAACTACGATAGCATCATTACCATCTTTCTTAGCCATTTCGGCCAGTTTTCCACCGGATGTAATGCAAATAATTTGTGCTTTATGTTTTTGAGCTAATGAATAACATTCCAGAGTTTCTTCTGTATTACCGGAATAGGAAGAGCAAATAACAAGCGTATGTTCATCAACATAAGCAGGTAGTGAGTAGCTTTTCAACACTTCTATAGGCAACTTAATTTCGTCGAAAAGAATTTCCTTAGCTATAGTTCCGCCAATGCCTGAACCTCCTAATCCGCAAATGATAATCTTATTTACAGGTGCTTTTAGGGGTGATAAATTAGCTTTTGTAGCAATATCGACAGCTTCTTTTAATTGGGCAGGAAATCGTTTTATCAGGTCTTTCATCATAATTCTTGATATATAAGGATGCAAAAATAAGCTTCCGTATGGAATTATGGTTAAAAAGCTGAATATCCTTTTTATAGGAACCTTTATTTATTATATACTACAATTTAGTAAACATGACAAAATTCTTCTCACCTTAGCATTTTCAATCAACTATTGCTATTATGAAAAAACTCTTTGTTGGCCTGCCAATTCTATTAATACTTTGTGTGAATAGCCCTATGAACGCTCAAAATGATAGCAACTGGGTAGAAACTAAAATTACACTCGAAACTAAAACAGGGCAGATAGTTGGGACGCTTTGTACACCTAAAGACTTTGTTAAGGGTCCGGTGGGCTTTATAATTGCCGGTTCCGGCCCTACTGACAGGGATTGTAATAACGCATTTGGATTAAAAACGGATGCTTACAAGATATTGGCGCATAAATTAGCGGCACAACATATTGCAACCGTGCGATATGATAAGAGAGGCTTAGGAGAAAGCAAACCAGCCCTAAAAAGTGAATCTGACATACGATTTGAAGATTTTATAGACGACGCTACCGCTTGGATTACCATGCTTAAATCAGACAAGCGATTCACAAAGATTATCGTTATGGGGCATAGTGAGGGTTCGCTGATTGGGATGATAGCTGCAAGAGAGGGTAAGGCGGATGAATATATTTCAATTGAAGGACCAGGAGAAAGCATTGATAAAATGTTAAAAACCCAGCTTTCAGCTCAACCTAAAGCCATTCAAGACAGTGTATTTCCCATTATCGATAGCCTTAAAGCAGGGAAAATGGTTACGCATATAGAACCCATGTTATACGCTTTGTTCAAGCCAAGTCTACAACCCTTTATAATATCCTTTATGCAATATGATCCGGCTGTGGAGATAAGCAAGCTCACAATTCCCGTTTTAATTATTCAGGGTACCAATGATGTACAAGTAACGGTAGATGATGCTAAAAAATTAAGTGCAGCAGATAAAAATGCCAAATTGGTTCTTCTCACAAATATGAACCACATTTTCAGAGTGGTAGAAGGTGATAGGCAAGCTAATGTTGCAACATATAGCATGCCCAATCTACCAATTGATCCTGAACTGGTGACAGCGATTGCTGATTTTATAAATAAAAAGTAAACTAACATAGCATATTGCATAAAGCAGTTGTAAGAACTACAAAATTTAAAAACTAGGAGAGATAAAACAAAAAAGAGGAAGATATTAACGATTATCGATCTTCTTGGAGAAAAGATTTTACTTCATCTGAAAGAGTAATATTATTTGGGGAAAGAGAAGCCTCCAAGCCAATTCTATAATTATTTCGATACTCTTCATCCAAATCTTCCCTGTAGTATTTATTTTTATCAAAATAGTTTTTTTCAATAAAACCAATAAAACAACTATATAAAGCCTGGTGATGCCTTCGATTGACCTCATTGTTTGCAAGCGCTTCAATAGCCAATTTATGGTTTTTTTGTTCTTTCATAATAAGCTTCAAAACCATGTCAGTTAAATCCTGTACTTGCTTCTGTAAATCCGATATTATCATTGATTGGTCTTCCATAATTAAGCGATTTATGTGTTATTGATTATGAACTGAACTCTGACATTAAGAGTGTTGGAATTCTTCATTTACAAATATACTCACTTCATAATATCACCTTACCGGCTAAGCTGCGCGTAGTGGTTAATAGCTCTTTTTTCCTATCTTTGCATTATAAATAGTACACAATGTTAATTGAACGGACAAGTAATAATCAAATAACCATTAAAGTTTCATCTTCTATTGATAGTTTTGGGCTTCAGAGGATTATTGACTATATTAAATATCTTGAAGCCACTTCAAAAAGTAAGGTAAAACAATCTGATATTGATAAACTGGCTGATGAAGTGAACGCTTCATGGTGGGCTAAAAACCGGAAAAGATTGATTAAGTGAAAATTATTGTTGATGCAAACATTGTTTTCAGTGGTATACTTAATTCAAACGGAAAGATTGGAGACCTGTTAATAAACTCAAGAAAGTCCTTTGAATTTATTGCCCCTGATTTTTTACGGATTGAAATAAGAAAACACCATAAAAGACTTTCTGAAATATCGGGAATGACGATAGAAAATATTATGGAATCTGAATTTCAGATTTGCAAGGATATTAATTTTATTTCAGAGGAACAGATTAAGCTATCAGCATGGATTTCAGCTATGAAACTTGTGTCAGACATTGACCCAAAGGATACCCACTATATTGCATTTTCAAAACATTTCAAATGTAAAATATGGAGCTATGATAAGATATTGAAAAAGGATTAGAGAAAAAAGGCTTCAGAAATTTTATTTCTACAGAGGAACTCTATTTGTTAAGACAAGAAAGTCCTCACTAAGATAATCTTACTTATTCCGAAGCCTCACCTCTGTCTTTCAATAGTTGCATGGCCTCTTCTCTTGTATCTATATATTTAATCCTGGCTCTTACCAGCGGTACGTTGTTTATCCGGGCTGCTCTTTCCATTTCTTCGGGCAGCTTTTTTAAATAGATACTGAGCATTTTCAGTAATACTGTCGTGTCTCCTTTCTCTACCATGCTCAAGGCTTTTTCTACCAAGCTATCCTTCACCCTTCGGTAGCTAATGTCTTTCATATTTTCTGCTGCATCAGCATATTCCGGATCTTCTTTTAGCCACCGGTAATGAGTTCTGGGTGTTATCTTTACCACCTTGGCGGCCGCGGTAACATTTCCAAAATTAACCTCGAGTGCATTTATCATTTCCTTCTTTTGTATGGCTGTAACAGCCTCTGAATTGGTTCCCATATTTTGTAAATTTTAATGCAAAAATAGAGCCCAAAATAGTGCTCCTATAACAAGTCATTGACTTCTCAATAACTGTTTTTGCCTGGCATTTGTTACACACATTATTTATAACAAACCTCTAATTTTATTGTTCAGAGTTGTGATATGCTCGCAAGTGTTTGGCTTTTAAACTGTACCTAAGTATATAAATTTATATTTGCTATAGATAAATCGAAAAAAGTGTGACACAATGCGACACAAAAAATCACAAAAAATAAAAGGAGCTTATTCTTGCCTGCTTACCTCAAGAATATAAATAAGACCGTTTTTTTACTAACTTTGCATAGAGTATAATTAGTTGGTAATCTTATGAAGAGGCTCTTTACGTGTTGTTTTATATACGGTATTTTCATTTCAATTCTTCCCGCACAACAGCAGATAGATTCGTTGAGGGTATTAGTGAGTACCGATAAGGAAGATTCATTCAAAGTAAAACATTTGAATAAGCTTGCTAATTCCTATGCCGACATGGGCGAAATGAAATTGGCCCTGGATTATGCTAAAAGCGCATTAACGCTCGCCCAAAAAATAAATTATACTTCAGGTATTGCAAGAGCCTATTCAAATATGGCACTGGGCTATTATTTGCAAGCCGATTATGCCAATGCGCTTAGCTATTACTCTCACTCCTTAGAGATCACTCAGCAAACCGGGAATAAATCGGCTGCAGCTTCTATTATTACTAATATGGGGCTTATTTATGATGCACAGGGCAAGATGCCCGAAGCATTGGCCAATTTCTTTAAAGCATTGAAACTGGCCGAAGAAGTAGATGATAAACGATTGATTGCCCTATGCACCGGAAATATAGGTGACGCTTATTTATACCAGGAAGATTACAGGCAATCCTTAGAATATTTTCAAAGGTCGTTTGAGCTTTACCAGGAAATCGGCAGTAAAAGCGGTGAAACATATAACCTGGAATCTATTGGGAATGTTTATTTTAAAAAACATGATTATCCCAAAGCCCTTGACTATTATAACAGGGCGTTAAAAATAAGTGAAGAATTAAAGGATAAGCGCTCTATTTCATCTGCCCTGGGAAACATTGGCCGGGTTTATGCTGCCGACAGCAATTACAAACAGGCCATGAATTATTTTAATTCGGTACTCGCGCAATCGGAAAAAATGGGCAACCAGGCCGAAGTGGCGAAGTATGTGTATAATATTGGGCAGGTTTATTTAGATGAGAAAAAATATAAGACAGCCGAAAAATATATAGCCCAATCTGTAAAACTGGCGGATAGTATTGACTTTAAAAACGTGGAAAATGAAGGTAATAAACGGTTAAGCGAACTATATGCCGAAACGGGCCAGTGGCAAAAGGCTTATGAGAGTTATAAAAAATACAGCAGCTTAAAGGATTCCTTGTTTAATGAAGACAGGAGTAAACAGGTTGGTAAGTTGGAAGCAAAGTACGAAGATGAAAAGCAATTAACCCTTCAGAGGGCGGAAACCGAGAAAACAAAGGCGCTTTCAGACGCAGCAAGCAAAAAACAAAAGGTTATTATTATTCTCATAGCAGCGGTAGCTGTTTCCATCGCATTAATTGCCTTGCTCATTTTACGTTTGTGGAGAACCACCCGCAAAGAAAAAGTAAACATTGAAAAGCAAAAAATAGCCATGGAACTTAAAGCCTTGAGGGCGCAGATGAATCCACATTTTATTTTTAACGCTATTAATTCCATACAGCATTTCATTCTGAATAATGATTCTAAAGCGGCACATTTGCACCTATCGAGATTTTCTCAATTGATAAGGAAAGTATTGGAGAATTCAAGGTTTGAAAATATTCCGCTGGCGGAAGAAATCAGGATGCTAGAGTTGTACCTCGAACTTGAATCGCTCCGGTTTTCTTCTAAATTTCATTATAAAATTTCGGTAGATGCTTCGATTGATGCTGAAAATGTTTTAATTTCACCACTCTTAATACAACCTTTTGTCGAAAATGCCATATGGCACGGCCTCATGCACTTGAAGGGTAAAGAGGGGGAAGTATTAATAGGGTTTGAAAAGATAAACGATAATTTGAAATGTACCATCAACGATAATGGGATAGGGCGTAAGCAATCGATGGAATTGAAAAAAGGAAGTATGCATGAGTCGATGGGATTATCTATTGCAAAAGAAAGGTTACAGATTGTAAATATGTTAAATAAGGCTAAGACAAGCATAAACCTTATTGATAAAACAGATAAGAATGGCTCTCCATCAGGAACTATTGTTGAGTTATTTATGCCGGTAATTTTAAATAAACTGATATATGCTTAATGCGCTGATAGTAGACGATGAAGTATTGGGGGCAAAAACCTTGGAATCATTACTAAGACTGCATTGTTCCAATGTGAATGTTGTGGGAGTTGTTCATTCGGCTGATGAAGCGGAAAAAACAATAACCGGAGGTATACCAGATGTTATTTTCCTGGATATTGAGATGCCCTTTACCAATGGATTTGAGCTTCTGCAGCGTTTTAAAAATCACCCTTTTGATGTGATTTTTACTACAGCATATAATGAATATGCTGTAAAGGCTATTAAACATAATGCACTTGATTATCTACTGAAGCCCATCATTCCCGATGAATTAGTGGCAGCTGTTAAAAAATGCGAGGAAAAGAGGAGCGGAGCTCATAACGGGGGCGGCTATCAAAACCTGGAAAAAATAATATCCACACTTTCCCAAAAAATCCATAAGGTGCCTGTTCCGTCACCAGAGGGCATTGTTTACCTGGATACAGATAACATTGTTTACCTGCAGGGCGATATTAATTACACGCATATACATCTTATACAAGGCAATAAGATAACGTCCTCTAAAACATTGAAGGATTTCAAGCAAATTTGCCGGCATCCATTATCCAAAATCGATCTACCGCATTGTAACTATTGTCCGTATTTGATGGTGAACCGGGGAGTACCCAGGGGTACATGTTAGTAACATCTGATGGGTCTCCGGTAGTTGATGTTACACCAGTGAATTGGTCTGCAATGGTATGATAGGTAGAGAACAATACACTTCCGCTACCGGTACCTGCTGTGCCAATTGTAAAGGAAAGCGGGATAGAATATAAAGTACTATAGCCAAAAGGAACAGTATAGCTGCCGGTAGCGGAGCCAATTTCCCATTTCACCATATTAAATTCGCTTTCCGAAACTATCCATCCGTTACTTCCGGTGGTAGTTATGGCATTGGTTGCCGGGTTTGCAATATCAATATATATTGGCTTACCTGATGTTCCTCCGTTTTCTACAATGGTTACAGTTGAAGTACCAACGATAACTAATCTGGCTTGAGAAAATGTAAGAAAAGGGGTGAGCAGCAATGCTAACGCCAATGTAATTTTATTCATCATTTTAATATTCAACAGGTTCTTTACTAAAGAGATTTAGCTAAGAATTGTGCAAATGTACTAAGATATCTTAACATATTACCATGATTTGAATCAGTCATTTGCCTGATTTTAGTTGTGCTGAATACAACTATTGCGACAACAATGCTAATAATTCGGCTTTTTTGTTGCGGGAAACCTCAAGCGACGAGCCTTCCGA
>Ga0207016_1142_pt1 | contig 14331 bp, 15 predicted proteins | sample Alteio_BWMinCont_54_FD_153469 | JGI IMG/M metagenome (GOLD analysis project Ga0207016, IMG submission 153469) | Enriched cells from forest soil in Barre Woods Harvard Forest LTER site, Petersham, Massachusetts, United States -... | ecosystem: Environmental > Terrestrial > Soil > Temperate forest >...
GAGCGCGATCTCGGCCGACGGGTGGAGGGAATCACGGTCACTCTCGACGAGTTCCTTGATCGCTGGCTCGATACCGCCGCCAAACCAAAACTGCGCGACAAGAGCTATGAGAGTTACGAGAGCTTGTTACGCCGCTACATCCGACCTGTGCTCGGGGGGACGAATACTATCCGCGGTCACTCCGCTCGATGTGCAGGACGCATATCAGAAAATGATCGATCGCGGTCTGTCGTCTCGCACCGTCCGCTACACCCATTCCGTTCTTCGGTCCGCCATACGCCAGGCCATCCGATGGCGGCTTCTCTCACAAGATCCGACGGATGGTGCCCAACTGCCGCGGCTCGGCCGTCGCGAGATGAGCGTGCTCACCGCAGAACAATCCAGGATCTTCTTGTCGGCTGTACTCAAGACTCACTACGGGCCGGTTTTTTGCAGTCGCTCTCACCACCGGCATGCGTCCGTCGGAATACCTAGGCTTGAAATGGCAGGACATCGATTGGGATCGAGGCATTGTAAGCGTCGTGCGCACTTTGGAGAGATCAGCAGGCGGTTGGCGTTTTGCGGAGACTAAACGAGCGCGCAGCCGACGCATTATTAAATTTCAGGATTGGGTGCTCGAAACACTTAAGAATCTGGAGCCAAGAACGATCCGGCGGAGCGGATGTAGCCAGCCTGACAATTCCGAACTGGTCTTCACCTCTCCAGCTGGTCGACCTATCTACTCCGATAAGTTGGCAAAAAAGTTCAAAGCAATTCTGCGCGAGGCTGGCCTGCCCATGATCCGGCTGTACGATTTACGCCACACAAGCGCAACACTCGCGCTGTCGGCCGGCGCTCCGCCAAAAGTCGTGGCTGAGCAGCTTGGGCATGCAAGCGCAGCCTTCACTTTGGATGTTTACGCGCACCTGTTGCCACACATGCAAACAGAGGCAGCAAGCAAAGTTGAAGCTTTGCTGAATCCCATAAAACAAGGTCGTTCGAAGTCTATCCGGGGAGGTCGGCGAAAGCCGGCTGAGTCGATGTGTTCTGGGAATACGAGGCAGGAGGGCAATGTGCTCGGAGCAGGCTGAGGTCTGCTATCGGAACAGTTCAATGACTAAGGATCGGACTGTAATCGGGCGGATATCACTGGAGCCCAAAGGAAGGGAGCAACGATGGTAGAGCCCGTCATAGTCTGCCCCGCATGCAAGCAGGAAATAAAACTTACCGAATCATTGGCTGCGCCGCTCGTTGAAGCGACCCGCCAGGAGTATGAACGGAAGTTGGCAGAAAAAGATTCGGAGATCGGCGGACGCGAAGCCACGATTCGGGAACAGCAGCAGTCGGTCGCGCATGCACGAGAAGAAATAGAACATCGGATCGCAACTGGCATTCGCCAGGAGCGGGAGAAGATCGCCCTCGACGAGGCAAAGAAGGCCCGACTGCTTGTTTCAGATGAGCTGAATGGGAAGGTGAAAGAAGTTGCCGATCTGCAGGAGATCTTGCGAGCAAGAGACGACAAACTAGCGGAAGCGCAGAACGCGCAAGCCCAGCTAGTGCGAAAACAACGGGGACTCGACGATGCGAAGCGGGAACTCGAACTTACAGTCGAGACTCGAGTCCAGCAGTCGCTCTTAGCCGTTCGCGAGAAAGCGAAACGGGAAGTCGAAGCCGACCTCAGGCTCAAGGTCGCGGAGAAGGAAGAAATGATCGCCGGTATGCAGCGTCAAATCGAGGCCCTGAAGCGCAAGGTAGAACAGGGTTCGCAACAGCTCCAAGGGGAGGTCCAGGAGCTCGAACTGGAATCGCTGCTGTTCTCGAAGTTCCCTGGCGATGTCATCGAGCGGGTCGCGAAGGGTGAGCACGGAGGCGACATCCTGCAGGAGGTAATAGGCCCAGGTGGGGCAGCCTGCGGGAAACTCCTCTGGGAATCGAAGCGAACCAAGAACTGGAGCGATGGCTGGTTGGGGAAGCTGCGAAATGATCAGCGGGCAGCGCGGGCCGATTTCGCACTTCTTGTTTCCCGTACACTTCCCAAAGATGTGGAGTCATTCGATCTCGTGGACGGAGTCTGGGTGGTAGAACCGCGGTGCGTGATTCCAGTGGCGATTGCTTTTCGACAATCCTTAATCGAGCTTGCCGGCGTGCGACAGGCAAACGAGGGACAGCGTACCAAAATGGGGATGGTTTATCAGTATCTCACCGGTTCCAGATTCCGGGCTCACATCGAGGGCGATTGTCGAAAAGTTCACGGAGATGGAGGAGGATCTGAGTAAGGAACGGAAAGCGATGACCCGGCTCTGGGCAAAGCGCGAAGAGCAGATTCGTTGCGTCATTGAGTCCACCGCGGCACGGTATGGGGACTTGCAGGGAATTGCCGGCAAGACTCTCGACGAAATTAAAGGTCTGGAAGTAGCCGCGCTTCCGGTGGGGGCCGGGGACTCCGCGAATAGCAGGTCTTAGACTTCAGAACAATCGGAGAGCGGGTCCCGCGATCGGAATTTCTCTCGCGCACTCTTGATCGTCATTCTCAGAGCGGTTCCCCGCGTACTCACGGGATATTTCTTCATCAGAGTGCCTGATCCCCGCGGACGCCTTCTACGAGCGGAAGAGGAATCTCGCAAACTTGCCAAGGGTTAGGAAGAAATACGTTTCGTGCCAGCCCATACGCAATGTTCTCTCGGTTCATGCGCTCAATCTCGATTTCTGCACGTTGCTTGACTCTCGCCGGCCTGATTTGCTTGAGGACTGGTACGGCATTGTGCGCTGCTTACGATCCCCAACTCTTGGCGCCCGGTGCAAGGTGTTGACCTGGCAGGAACTGACCACTTCCTTGCCCGCCGCGTTGCGGAGATTTCTGAGTGTGAAATACGGAATCGTGCCCGTTAGCTGAAAACGCAGCAGAGCAACGCAGCATCCACCGGATGCCCTCGCGATTACCCTTGGGGGAACTAATATTGTCACAGGCGAATTGTGCGGAAAATCCTCCATATCGACATGGACGCGTTTTATGCATCCGTCGAACAGCGGGACAACCCGGACCTGCGCGGCAAGCCCGTGATTGTCGCTTGGCAGGCTAAACGTTCTGTTGTCTGTGCTGCTTCGTACGAAGCCAGGAGCTTCGGCGTGCATTCGGCCATGCCGACAGTACGCGCGGAACGCCTGTGTCCTGGCGCGGTCTTCGTGCCTCCAGATTTCACACGCTACCGTGTGGTCTCGCATGATGTTCGGGAGATCTTCAAACGCCACACGGACCTGATCGAGCCTCTGTCGCTCGACGAAGCTTACCTCGATGTCACCGAGAACAAGACGGGTTTACCGACCGCCACTCTGGTGGCGCGGACGATCCGCGAGCAAATCCGCCACGAATTAAATCTGAATGCCTCCGCGGGCGTAGCACCAAACAAGTTCCTTGCAAAACTCGCCTCCGACTGGCGCAAGCCTGATGGACTCTTTGTCATCCAGCCTGAGGACACAGATGCGTTTCTCCTGCCACTGTCGGTTGGACGCTTGCCCGGCGTTGGCAAGGTTACGGGAGCGAAGCTAACGAAACTTGGAATAAAGACGGTACGGGATTTGCGAACCTTCGATTTGCGCGTGCTTGGAGATCAGTTCGGCCGTTACGGTCGGCGACTGCACGAGCTCGCACACGGTATCGACGATAACGAAGTCATCCCGGACCGAGCTACGCAATCGATATCGGTCGAGGATACTTTCGAGCAGGACGTGCTGTGCGCAGAAACCGAGCCCATGATCCGGCGCCTTGCAGAAAGCTCTGGTCAGCTTCGCGCAAAGAATCACGCCTAGCCCGTACCGTGGTCCTCAAAATGAAGACAAGCGAGTTCAAGATTCTCACTCGCAGCCATACGCCAGACACTCCTCCCTCGTCCTGCGAAGAGTTGACGGACATCGCGCTGAGGCTGCGAGAACGAGTGGCCCTGGGACCACAGCAACGCTATCGGCTCGTCGGCGTGGGGTTGAGCAACTTTCGAGAAGCCGAGCGAACCCGTGTTCAGCCGGATCTTTTCGAGTGAGGATGCATTTAGGCAGCTGTGGCCGTATCCGTCGGCTGTTGCCGCATCATCTCCAGCATCCCCTTTTTCATCTCTCTTGCCGTAGGTTCCGCCTTATGGGTGCCAACCATCCAGGGATAACCGTCCGGGTCTACAACCGTGCCGCAGCGATCGCCCCAAAACATATCCATCACCGGACCTTGGCTGGCGGCGCCAAGTTTGGTCGCTTTGTCGACGACCTTGTCCACGTTTTCTACATAGATGAAGAGGCTGGCCGGAGAAGCGCCTAGGCTCTTTGCACTCCGCTTTCCCATCGCATTACTCTCGGGCCCAAGCATCAGTGTTGTGCCGCGCAATGTGAGTTCCGCATGAATCGGCTTTCCATCCGGACCCTTCATGATGGTGCGTTTAGCAAAACCAAACGCCTTTTGGTAAAAGCTCATAGCAGCTGGGATATCGGAGACCGTGAGCATCGCAGACACCGCGCCGTACTGCTTCTTGTTGAGCGGATCAACTTTTTTCTTTGCCATAGTGCTCCTTTCGTGAGCATCACATTCTAGCGAAATACGCAAAATGTCGCATCCGCCTCGATTCGCACGCCTTGAGGTCGGGACCGGGACATCGAGAACGGCTAAGAGCGTTACCTTCGCTGGCGATTTCTCAGCCAATACAAACTGAGTACGTTTTCCTCGGCGTTGCGCAACCAGGTCGCAACTTCTCTCACCTGAAAAGGCTGATCTCCCGGGCCAAGATCGCGATTGAGCAACTCTGTGATTTCTTCCGCCGTGCTCGGCTTCTTGATCTTGTTCAAGGCTCGGAGCATATGCTCGTCGAGACGGTGGTTCGCATTTGGAACCTTGCGCATTTGCGGTTCTCGGGTTTGAACGCGGACCTGTTGAAGGGTGCTCATTACGTGTTCGGTCGGCTGCTGCAGAACAAGAACAACAGCTCCGGAGGAACGGGTCGGTACCAACTGGAGAATCAGTCTACGAATTGCCTCAGGTTGATGCTCCCCGGCAGAACCCGCCAAAGTATAGGTCCGTTCAAAGCCGTTGAGCCCACTCGCATTTCCCAATTCTCACTGGCTCGCGATCCGGCAATCGACACACGCCACTCTCCGCGTTTGTCGCTCAGTGCATGCTCGATACTCGCAACAATTTCTCGGCATAACTGAGCATCGCCGAGATTGTGCAGCTCAATCGCCACTGGCATCGCATAGCAATTCTAGCCGAAGAGCTCCCCCGCCCATTCGTTCGTGTAAACCGGTCAAAGCCTTGCGGGAAGGGGTGTCGAGGTGATCTCTAGCGAGTTTATCCCACAATTTGTGTTGAAAACTGCGAAGAGTCGAGAGCGATGTCAGATCGGCTCACGAAGATTCGTTCCACCGCAAAGCAGACAAACAGGAGGAAAACGGCGAACCTGCATACCGGAAATGGGAAAGGCTGCGACATTGGTTACGCTCCAGCCATCAGCTCTGCGAGGGAGCCAACCGCGTGGATGCATGCACCATCGCAGCCCTTGATGTGATCGCTGCTTTCGCAGATCCAAACCCCAACTGCTCCTCGCAGAACCAGTCGGTTTTTTCGGGTCTGGTTGCTCGTCAGGTCGCCCCACCGAGCAGATCACTCAGCCTACTTCGGACTGGCAAGGTTTATTTCGCCAATCCTTTCAGCCGTCGACGCCAGCAAAATTAAACAGTCGCTTCATCGATGTCAATGCAATTCTCAGCCTGAAATCGAAATATCTGTGAATGGAAATGTGGAAAACGTGGACTGTTAGAGTCCTTCCCGCTTTCCCTCCGCCCGACACCGCGTTGAACCGCCCCGCAATTCAACCCAGGCACCACAGGAGGACCACCATGAGACTGCGTCCCAACGAATTCTGTCCAATTCACAGATCAACGTCGTGCTGTGGGCGGGAATTCATGCCCAGACCCAGGCTGATCAGGCCTGGAGTTCAGCGAATTGAAGATCCGCACCACCCGCGTGGATATCGGGAGCTGCGATCGCCGGCCGAGATGCGGAAACTGATGAACAGGAAGATTGTCGAACAGAGCGGGATATGCCCTATCTGCCACGAAGAGTTCACGAATTACAACGATATCGTACCGGACCACAGGGAACCGAAAGGGATGGGCGGAGCGTGGCGGGATGACCATCCGGACAACATTCAAGCCACACACTACTGGTGTAACGACGAAAAAGGATCGACCAGAGTGGACGACTGACGGCCGATCATCCGTCCCTTGACCGACACGCCGAAATACCTGCTTTGTGGGCCTCACAGGTGTGCGGCTGATGTGCCGCTTTGCAAACCCTTGGAGGGAGATCTATGGCTCGCGCAGTTCCCCGAAGCGCGTTTCTGGACCGCGTGCGGAGCTCGGCTTGCGGGTAGTCTGCAGCCTGGGATACTCGGCTTCGCGATTATATGCGTATAACTGACAACCGGGCCAGGACGCACGGCAAATGCAGGGCAGGGACGCGCACACTCGATCCAGCGAGCGCGAGGCAGCAAAAACACAGCCGGCGGCTATCGCGTTGCCAGTGCTACCGAGGTTGCATCGGAGTCCAGTCGCAGGAAAATCGGAGTATTTACCGGCAGTTCGACGTTTGAACCTTTAGTGATAAGCGCATCGCAAAGTCTCCTTGCGGCGCCAAAGTATCCGAACCCGATGGCTGTGCCCGCAGATGCCTGCGCTGCACCGGCACCAAGCAAGCCGAAGCCTTTCCGGCCTTCGCCGGAGCGAGACCATGCTGTCTTCTGGGTAGTCATGTCCGCCAGCCCTCTCGATGGGCCTATGAGTGAAGTGGGAGCGAGAAGCCGAGCGAAAGTCGAAGTGGTAGCTTTGATTTCGCCCTCCTTACCGATGTCCAAACCTTCCGAACGCTCGGCTTGAATGCCTCCAACAGTTGAATGGATATCTCTCGTCGTGCCGTCCGGCATCTGAACTGAGTGGAATGCAAACACGATGCTGCCATTCCTCTTCATCCATCCTGCGGAGGAAGCTTCTTGGACTGTCCCTGTGATTCTGGTCCCGACGGGATAAAGCAGTTGATGATCCGCCTGGAAGTACGGCTGCGAAACCACGGTCTCGATTTGCGTGCCCGCCTTGGACGAACCTGAGTTAACTGGGGTCAAGAGGTGGAGGTGGAGATAGTCGCTCGCTTGCAGTGTCACCGTATTAGGCTGAACCGCCGCGCGTATCGAGACCGGTTCAAGCAGGGCCGCGTTAAAGACGGTTCCTTGATCGATGAATTCCGGGTGATAGGGCAAGCTGGTTACAACGGCTTCACCCAATCGCTGCAGCTTATTCGGGCCTCCCAGCGGGGCCAGAGCGGTCTTGAGTTTCTCGCGGAATCCAGGACGCTGCGACTTAGGAAGATATTGCGAATTCGCCACACTACCAAGGGCGGCAGCAGAATCGCTGTGAATCGGCACCGTCGTTCCATCGGAAAGAACCACTTGATCGAACGTCACGCGCGCCGTCTTAGGAGGGGTAAAGTCCCCAGCCAGGAGCCTTCCGGCACGCTTGCGCATCGGAGTCGTGGCGATTGAGGAAACATGTCCCTTGATCGTGGAGCCTGCGGGAAGCGCGAGATCTTCACCGGCGTAGACCGGCTCAAGCAACTTGGCGGCAACGGGCTGCCCTACGCCTTTGAGACGCACTCCTTTGTCTAGCGCGGCGCGGAAATCATTGCCGCGTACCAAGACTAAGGTTTCCTTTTCAAACGCCGTCTCTTGCGCCCACACTGGCATGGCCATTTGGCCGAAGACTGAATGAAAGAGCAAAATCAATACAAGTCTACGTTTCATGCTGGATACGTCACGATTCTTCATGGACATCTTCGTTGTTCTCCTTGGCTGCAGTCACGCTCACGCGTATTCGCTCAGCGGCAATTTGGCGCATGAAGGATAGATGCGATAAACTTGGGACTTATGGGTGCCATCCGTCCCAAAAACATGACCGACCATCCAGTATTTGAACGCCGCATGGACCCGCTGTCTGAAGTCTTTGGATCGTTAGGAATTCAGGACGCGATCTATACGCGTCTGGAGGCGACCGCGCCCTGGGGTTTTCACTACCCGGAGGATAGAGATCCGCGGATACGCTTCGGGTTAACGGTTCGCGGATCGGCGCTTCTGACATTCAAGAACCAGCGGCAAGCTATTCCGCTCTCCGCTGGCGATGTTTTCATTTCCATTCTCAGCGATGAGCCTTTTACGTTGGTGGATCATCCGCGTTCCCGCGTGGCCGACTACCGCGAATTAAGAAAAATGGAAGTGGACAGTGTGATTCATTACGGAGGAGGCGGCGCACCCACAACTTTGGTGAACGGGTCGTTTGGCATGAATGCCTTCGAGGCCCCGCTCATTTCTGCGATTCTGCCTCGTTATCTGCACCTGCGGCTCGACCAACATCGAAGCCACGCCTTCCAATCCGTGCTGGACCTTCTGGCGGCGGAAACGGCTCAGCCCGGTATGGCTTCCTCGCGCTTGATCAGCTGTCTTTATGAATCGCTATTTGTCTACGCCATTCGAGCTTACGCAAGCAGCTCCGAGGCTCCGCCGAAAGGGTGGTTGGCGGCGATGTCCGACAAGCATCTCGGCAGAGTTATACAGGCAATGCATGCGGGTTTTGACAAGACCTGGTCGGTTGAGTCACTCGCCCGTGAAGCACGCATGTCGAGGTCTGCGTTTGCCTTAAAATTTAAGACCGTTTTGGGCCGGACGCCGCTCGAATACCTCACCCGCTGGCGGATGTACAAAGCAGGCGCGATGATTCGCTCGAACAATATGTCCTTCTCTGAGGTGGCATCAGCCATTGGGTACGGATCGGAGAGTTCTTTCAGTCGCGTATTTAGGCGAGAGATGGGCGTAGCTCCCAGGGAATATCGACGCAAGTGCGCGCTCCTGCAACGTCCATAGGAGAATGATTGCGGGTGAGCATTTCTGTTCTCGCGGCTTCCACTCCGCGAAAGAAGTGAAAACGGTAGGTCCTGCCACGCCGGGATTCGTCCTAGGAAGTCGGCTTGTGTTCAGCTATGGGGAGAGTGGCGGACTGCTGGTTCATGGGACGAACCTTAGTCACGCGGGACAGAAGTCGGCTTGGGGGAAACGGCCCGCGCCGGAATGCCGATCCAACCCAGACTTCCCCGAAGCCCGTTTCTGGATAGCTTCCCGTTTGCCGACGATTCGGGAGTTAATGACGACAACGGCCCTCCTCGGTCCCGATCCGGGCGGTCCGGTTACGATGGACGGAGGACCCGCGGAAATGAACTCGTTGTATATGGATCGATGACGAGAAGCGCCGTGATCTCTTTGCTGGCACAGCGACGAAAACGAGCATCCGAAGACACTCAGGCTGCTTTTGCCGATGGGGCGAAGGTCACCGCATTTTTCCTGACGAACTCCTGCACACTCAGCGGCTCTTGCCCCGTCAGTGTGCGCACGTCGTCCGACGTCCGGTCGAAGCGCCCCGCTCGATGCAGATCGCACAACGCCGCGAGGTGGTTCACCACGTGAATCGGCCAGCCCCGCTTGAGCAGGTCGTCCCGCCACGGCTCGACGGGGATGTCCTGATAAGTAATCGTGCGGCCCAGCGCCTTCGAATACTCCTGCGCATAGAAATGCATGTTCTCGGAATGCGGACCAGTCAGGTGATAAATCTTGCCGATGTGCGGCTGCGGATTGGCGAGCAGCGCGGCAATCGCACGTGCAACGTCTTCCGCCGCCACCGGCGAAGTCTTGCCCTCCCCGAACGGTAGCTTGATCTGATCGGATTCCCTGACTGAATCCGGAGTCAAAGTCAGGAAGAAACCTTCGAGAAACACTGTTGGCCGCACGTGCACAACCGGCAGACCGGACCAGTTCAGCGCCTGCTCGGCGAGCCAATGCAGCTTGTGCTGTGGGCTCGGAGTAGTTTCAGTAATGTTCATCTGCGAGACCGTCATCTGCGACATATTGGTGAACGCCTTCACACCGTGATGCTTCGCCACTGCCGCCGTATTAACCGTCGCGGCTAGATATGTATCCGAAACCGACAGGCCAAAGTACATGGTCTCGACGTCGTCGATCGCCCGATGCATGGAATCGAGATCGAGTAGATTGCCGACCACGACCTCCGCACCCAGAGCGCGCAATGCTTGCGCACGCTCGTCGTCAGTTCGAACCATCGCCCTCACCGCTTTGCCTTGCTTCAACAGCAGTTCAGTGACCGTGCGTCCTACTGCGCCGACGCGGCCCGCCGCGCCGGTAACTAGGATGGGGTTTGCCATGTTTTTCCTCCTATACGTTTCGGTTAAAGCGAAAGACAGATCTTGTCACGACGGTTTCACCGCCTTTGCGGTACCCCAGAGCGAACCTGGATTAACGCGGTTTGGATGCAATGTCAGCATCTTCTCGTATAGGTTTAGCGCCGTCGATGTACTCGCCAGGCTAGCGTTAAAGTCATGCGAATGTTGCACGGACAGAAACGTGTCCACAAGGACGGCATCGCGTTCGCCGCAAATGAGTGTGACCGTATTGGTGACCCAAGCCAGATCTTCCTTGCCCGGTGGAAGAACCCTGGGTCGAGCTTCCGCGTTTCTTGGTCAGAACCTTCCAATTCAGCTTGGGCATATATTCTCTCCTCTCAATGAATGACACTTCGCCATGATGACTCCTCCACGAAGAATACCGATGTGGAATACGTGATTCAAACTTGCGACGCCACGTCCGCGACACTACGGCAGAGAGCTGGGACAGAAGGTCGATGTTCCTAAGCGGAAGATCACGTCGGAAGAGTTATGCTAACCTGACATCCGTCGAGGTATACGTTTCCGTCAGTTCCACGCTCAAACACGAACGTTGTCGGAACCCCTGTTTCTGGAAGTTCGTGAGCCTCCACCGAATATGCAAAATAGAAGTCCACCTCCAGCCCGAGTGCTTCCTCGCTATTAGGAGTACGCGAGCTACTACCGCCTGCCGCTCTGGCGCACGGTTGTCGGACAATATATTGAACTTGAAACCTTGCCCTACCTTAATTTCAGATTGCATTTGAACTCCTTGTATGTTCTCAGCTTCTGATCACTAATGCACCGTGTCGTCAGTGGCATCACGGTCTTTGGTGGCGCTAGGCCGCTGCCGGTCCTGGCGTGTGACCCTCGCTCAGATCTTGGCCTGACTTTGAGACGGCAGTAAGCTTGCTTGGCCTCAGGAACCACATGATCTGATCGATGCCTTGTGCCGAGGCATCAATTGTCCCGAGCGTCGCAGGTACCCCACCGCGCGACACGAGAACAGCTGCCTGGCCATTTACTTCTACAAAGGCAACACTCACGCCTTTCCAGAAATATGTGGAGACAGCCTCAACGAACGTTTTCACACGTTCGCGACCAGAGACTGGGACTCCCGCCGCGCGCACAAGTCCACCACCGTCTGCGTAAGAGACAACATCCTCTGCGAGGAGCCCTTCCAGAGCGGCCATGTCTCCTTTCTGCGCGGCAGTGACAAAGGCTTCCAGAAGGCGCCGTTGCTCGTTTGAACTGACGGATTTGCGGCGGCCATCGGCGATATGTTTGCGAGCACGAGAGACGAGTTGGCGGACGTTGGCTTCCTCCATCTGCAAAATTGATGCGATCTGGTCGTAGGAATAATCGAACGCCTCGCGCAGAACATAGGCGGCACGTTCTGTGGGAGAGAGTTTCTCCAGGAGCAGCAGGACTGCAAGCTTCAGTGCCTCACTGCGCTCTGCGCCTAGTCCGGGATCGCTGCTAGTATCCACGGGTTCGGGAAGCCAGGTTCCGACGTAGGTTTCGTGACGCGTGTGGGCGGACTGGGCGAGATTGATACAGACTCGTGTGGTTGTCGTCGCTAGGAATGCAGGCGGATTCTCAACCACTTTTCGATTGGTAGACTGCCACCGCAACCAAACGTCTTGCACGACATCCTCGGCCTCCGCCGCACTTCCGAGCATGCGGTAGGCGATGCCGAACAGACGCGGACGCACGCCCGCGAAAGCTGAAAGGCCATCGTCGTATTCGCCGGCTTCTTCTGCCCCAAGGCGAGCGGAGGAAGGAGCTTGTGGTTTCTCTGCCATCGCGAGTTGGCATATTTTATCTCCCCAAACCCCTCAAGGGTCAACTCATTGATCCGAGCCTCTGGCAGGTGAGTCGTTCAGCATCTCCTGGATTGAGTCTTCGCTGAGTGGTGGATTATCTGATCGCCAGCGATCACTTCTTCGGCGGCCTCAATTAGCTGTTCATCCGGGTTCCCGACCATGCGCGGGCTCGTTAAGTCGGTCATCACCCCCTCGATCTCCAAATCGAATTCTCGCTCCCCGCAAATATCTATCATTGTGGAGCGGTCGCTTTGCGATGCGGGTGAAACGTAAGAGGTTAGAATCGCAACTACTTCTTCCTCTGTCTCTTCGAGGTACAGCTCCTCCTGACTAGCCAGTTCCTCGTAGCAAGCGTCTGGATCAATCGGAATGTTCTTGTCGTTATTAACGTTGATCGACATTGTGTAGGCCTCTCTGAGTTAGCAACTCGTTGCGACTTCCTGCATTAGAGACCAATCGCGGCCCCGATTTGTGACGGCCGCTGCTCGGACTTTTCGATACGTCTCTTGTCACACTTAGTGGAGTTGCCTTGTCATAGAGGACGACGAGGTGAGAGTCCGCATTGTGGCATCCTCCTCTTCCGCGCACCGGCACGTCGCGTCACAACGATGAGATGGGTTGTCACAATCCTGTTGCAATACGAATGGCGGTATCCAACACCTCAATCGGAAACCGAGAGGCAAATCATGCAGACCAATGCGCAGACGATTCCAAATCAAGCAGTCGAGCGATGTATAGAGGAGTGTTTGCAGTGCTCACGCTGGTGCTCTCAATGCCGCGCTGAGTCCCTGAACGAAGATCCGATCATGATGAGGGACTGCATCCGGCTCTGTAACGAATGTCTTGAATTGTGCCGAACCTGCGTAGCCCTACTTACGGGCAGCTCTGAGTTCGCTCACCGGTGTGCCGTATCTGTTCGGAGCTATGCACAGCCTGTGCATCAGAGTGCGGAAAATGCGATGGCGAAACGATGAGGAAGTGTGCTCAAGCGTGCCGTCAATGTGCGGCCACGTGCGCAGAGATCGCACAAGGGGGGCCAATCCGGCGGGCTGCTGCATAAGAAATCAAAGGGCATGATCGTGATGATGATCGCGATCACTCCATCGCTGAATGCCTCTAAGCGTCCCTTCGTCATCTGTCCCTCCCTCTAACGCTGAAGTCAGGGAAGAATCGCGCGGATCGAGTGGCTTCCATCGATTCGATAGCCTCTCATTTGAACAACCGATCTAACGCCTAGCTTAGGATCAGTGCCAAAGCCTCGCGTTCTCGTCAGATTTCGCGTTAACTCTCAGGTACGGGAGGGACAGATGACGAAGGGACGCTTAGAGGCATTCAGCGATGGAGTGATCGCGATCATCATCACGATCATGGTCTTGGAGATGAAGGTCCCGCACGGCGACCGTCTGGAAGACTTGGTGCCGCTCGTACCGACGTTCCTCAGCTATGTCTTGAGTTTCATCTATGTGGGCATCTACTGGAACAATCATCATCACATGCTGCAAGCGGCCACGACGGTGACAGGGGCAATGATGTGGGCCAACTTGTACCTGTTGTTCTGGCTGTCACTGTTCCCGTTCGCCACCGGATGGATGGGCCAGAACCATTTCACCGCTGCGCCTACCGCACTTTATGGGGCGGTGTTGTTGATGGCCGCGGTCGCCTACCTCGTGCTTCAGCAGGCGATCATTCGCGCCCAAGGGCACGATTCAATTCTCAAAAAGGCAGTCGGGCGCGATTGGAAGGGAAAGCTATCAGCAGTGCTGTATGTCGTGGCGATCCTTGCAACGTCACGTGCAACCTGGATCGCTCAGGCGGTCTTTGTGTTGGCTGCACTGATCTGGCTGATTCCGGACCGGCGTATCGAAAAACGTCTTGCCGATTAAACGGTTAAGAAAAAACGCAACAACGTGTCTGCACACACGATTACGCGAAGGATGAATGGGCTCATGATTCGAGCAGCCATCGCAATTCGAAATCACTGTACGGCCGACTGGTCCATCTTGCGAAGCTATACGAACACAGGGGAATGGGACCTCCTAGATTTTCTTTCTCAATATTCCGCGAGTCATCCAGGACGAACAGGCGTTATGTCACAAATTCCATCTCAGTTCTGTCATAGCGAGTACAAGAGATCGATGGCCCCGAAATACGTTGGCCAATCTTGAAAGGAAAATTTATGAAACACGAGGCAATCGCGGCATCACTCAATTCGAGCGGCAACGCTCCCCAGGGTGGGGAGTT
>Ga0207016_1143_pt1 | contig 14294 bp, 12 predicted proteins | sample Alteio_BWMinCont_54_FD_153469 | JGI IMG/M metagenome (GOLD analysis project Ga0207016, IMG submission 153469) | Enriched cells from forest soil in Barre Woods Harvard Forest LTER site, Petersham, Massachusetts, United States -... | ecosystem: Environmental > Terrestrial > Soil > Temperate forest >...
TATTTTTTTATTTTATTTTCTATTATTGCCTCGCTCACAACAGAAAAAATAAATATTTATGAAAACAAACAGACATTTGGGTTATGCAGCAGCGATCATAGCCTGTTCATTTTTTTTCTCCTGCCATAATCCTTCCCAAAAAGATACCGATATAAAGGAGCCAGTTGAAAAAATTGTAGTGTCTTCACAATTAATATATTGGAATGTTTTACTAGCAGGGGCATTTCCATTTGTTTTTATAAAATAGATTTTTATACCTGTGATAGGGCTATCTATGGTTGAGATTTTTCTAAGAAAACTATCTAAAGAACCATTTATATAGATAGGCTTTATTCCTGTAGAATCCTTAATGACAATTGTTGTTGAATCTTTTTTAATAGATATAGCGGCAGATATTGTTGTCTTTTTTTGTGCGCAGGATAAAAAAAATGAAATGTATAACAAAGGAAGCAGCCAATTTTTAACGTGAATTTTTTTCATTGTTTTTATGATATTTTTTTACATCTAAACAAAAAAGCTCAACAAAGGTATGCCGTACAAGTGAGTGACACAACGATGTTGAGCTTGGGTATATTGTTGGTAACAAAATTATTTTAGATCACCTACCATTTCTGCAGGGATCACCCATGCATCAAATTCTTCCGGCGTAACGTAGCCTAATTTTACTGCCATTTCTTTTAGAGTTGTTCCTTCTTTGTGTGCTTTTTGCGCAATTTCTGCTGCCTTATAATAACCAATTTTTGTGTTGAGAGATGTTACCAGCATCAAAGAATTGTTTACGTGCTTTTTAATATTTTCTTCTATCGGCGCTAAACCTATGGCACATTTATCGTTGAAAGAAACACAGCCATCACCTATCAGTCTTGCACTGTGTAAAAAGTTAAAGATCATTACGGGTTTAAAAACATTCAATTCAAAATGACCCATGCTGCCGCCGATACCGATCGTAACATCGTTGCCCATTACCTGTGCAGCGATCATAGTTAGTGCTTCACATTGTGTTGGGTTTACTTTGCCCGGCATGATAGAAGAACCCGGTTCGTTATCAGGAATAAATATTTCACCGATACCACTGCGTGGGCCGCTTGATAACATACGGATATCATTCGCAATCTTCATTAAGCTAACGGCGATCGTTTTTAAGGCACCATGTGCTTCAACGATCGCATCGTGTGCAGCCAATGCTTCGAATTTATTTTCTGCAGTAATAAAAGGCAGGCCAGTTAGTTTGGCAATATGTTTGGCAACATTTTCTGAATAGTTCTTTGGTGTGTTGATACCTGTTCCTACGGCAGTGCCGCCCAATGCTAATTCGCTTAAATGCGCTAATGTATTTTTTATTGCTTTTAATCCGTGGTTCAGCTGAGAGACATAGCCGCTAAATTCTTGTCCGACAGTTAATGGCGTTGCGTCCATAAAATGGGTACGGCCAATTTTTACCACGTGCATATACTCTTTGCTTTTTGCAGCAAGGGTATCTCTTAATTTTTCAATTCCGGGGATCGTTACATCTAACAATATTTTATATGCAGCAATATGCATTGCCGTTGGAAAAGTATCGTTGCTTGATTGGGATTTATTTACATCATCATTTGGATGAAGGAATTTTTCTTTGTCGGATAATTGTCCGCCATTGATAACATGCCCGCGATAAGCTACTACTTCATTTACATTCATATTGCTTTGCGTGCCGCTGCCTGTTTGCCAAACCACCAATGGGAAATAAGCGTCCAATTTCCCTTCTAAAATTTCATCACATACTTTACCGATCAGGTCACTTTTTTCTTTGGGTAAAACACCTGCTTCAAAATTGGTGATCGCTGCCGCTTTTTTTAAGTAGGCAAATGCCTTGATAATTTCTTTCGGCATCTTATTAATGTCTTGCGCAATTTTAAAGTTGTCGATGCTGCGTTGTGTTTGTGCACCATAATAAGCGTCTACAGGAACTTTTACTTCGCCCATAGTGTCCTTTTCAATTCTGTATTCCATAACGTGGTATAGTTTGTGTATTATAAGAGATGTTGGAGGTGCGAAATTACTTCAAAACCTACAACGACGCTTATTTTTATACTGATACTTTTTAACTATGCATTTTTCTATCAACTTCTTACTGGTATTGAGTTTGACGGCCTGCGGAGCGCCCGGGAACGGCATAATTCCTATGGATAGTGCTGATAGTCTCCATTTTGTAGACAGTATCAATCATGTAAAGGACGGGACGGTAGTTAGTAAAGTAGATACTATACAACCTGCGCCCATTGCACCGCCTACGCATTTTAAAAGAACAGATATCGTTGATTTTGCAAAAACTTTATTAGGGACAACCTATAAATATGCCTGTTCGGACCCGTCACAAGGGTTTGATTGTTCAGGGTTTGTTTATTATGTATTTGGACATTTTAATATCAAAGTACCAAGGTCGTCCGGAGAGTTTTTAAATGAAGGGCATGAAGTAAGTATTGCCACTGCACAACCGGGAGATATTATTTTATTTACAGGTACGGATAGTACAGATAGAACGATCGGGCATATTGGTATCATAACAGAAAATACGGATACGTTAAGATTTATACATGCCAGTTCAGGTAAAGTCTACAGCGTAGTCATATCACCTTTTGAACATTATTATCAAACGAGGTTTATTAAAGTGGTGGATATATTGGATACTTACTAAGATTTCTGATTGCTGATATATGATCGCTGATTTTTTGTGCAAGCATTCTTTTTACAATCATATATCAGCAATCAGACATCAGCAATTGTATCATTTTCCCCTAAAGTTTGCTTTTCTTTTTTCTAAAAAAAGCAGTAGCACCTTCTTTCATATCCGCGGTACCAAAGCATTTGCCGAATTCATCCACCTCGATCGCAAATCCATTTTTCGTTTCATCAAAAACGGCATTCACTGATTTGATGATAGCTGTAATGGCTAATGGTGCTTTTGTATTTATTATTTCAAGGATGGATCTTGTTTTATTTAATAGCTCATCTTGCGGCACTACATAATTTACCAAGCCATATTGCAAAGCCGTATTTGCATCGATCATATTGCCCGTTAATAGTAATTCAATTGCCCTGCCTTTGCCAATTAATTGCGTTAGGCGTTGTGTACCACCGTAGCCTGGTAGCAGGCCGAGGTTTACTTCGGGCTGTCCGAATTTTGCGGTATCGCTGCAGATGCGAAAATGACAAGCCATCGCTAGCTCACAGCCGCCGCCTAATGCAAAACCATTCACTGCTGCTACGATCGGTTTAGGACTCTGTTCGATCTTTGTGAATACCTTATCCTGGCCTTTTTGTGCCAGGGCTTTGCCACCCGCTGCATCAAGGGCTAAAAATTCGCTGATATCTGCACCTGCTACAAAGGCTTTTTGGCCAGACCCGGTGATAATTGCTGATTTTATATCGTTTTGGGTATATATTTCCTCAGTTACCAGCGCTAATTCTTCGATAACGGCTTTATTTAACGCATTTAATTTATCGGGGCGATTGATAGTTATGGTTAAAATGCCTGCTGACAGGTCGGTTGTAAGCGTTGAATACATAGATTTTATGGATAACTGGTGTTTGACAAATGTAATAGCAATTTATTCCAAAAAAACAGATATTTGCTACGTATATGAAATTGGAATGATATTAGCTGAGTTCCAATAGATTTAATCAACCTTAAAAATAAAATAATGACAACAAAACAATTCTATCAGGGAATTAAAGTAGGCTTATTCAGCGCTGTACTATTAGTGACATTTTCAACAGCAAAAGCTCAGGAAGCCGCATTTGACAGAGGGTCTAAAACATTAAGCCTTGCCTTGGGTGTTGGAGACGGCGAAGGTGCCTATGATTATTATGGAGATGGTAGCCATATTGGTCTTCCTGCATTTGCCGTAATATACGATCAGGGTATCGTTGGTGATGTTGGTCCTGGTACAATTGGTATCGGTGGTATCGTTTCAGGAAAAGAATCTTGGGATCATGATAACGGCGTTGATGCTAACTGGTCTTCATTTATGGTCGGTGTGCGTGGAGATTATCACCTTACTATCTTAAAAGATAGAAACAATAAATTTGATCCCTATGCCGGTTTGACAATTGGCGCAAGGTTTAACCATTTTCATGATGGTAATAGCGGGTATACTTCTAATTCATCAGAAGCTATTGTAGCGCCATTCATCGGAGCTAAATATAATTTTGCAGAACACGTTGGTGTATTTGCAGAAGCAGCAATTGATATCTCCTTATTACGTGGAGGTATTGCTTTTAACTTCTAAGAAATAAAAATCTAATTATAAAAAAAGTGATCAGTAGCAATGCTGATCACTTTTTTATTTATGCTGAAGTTTGATTTTAAAAATCGCGGTGCTTTTTTACCCAGTCTGTAATGTATTCCACAATATCATGTGTAGGAGTACCCGGCGGAAATAATTTACCTACGCCGATATCATGCAAAGAATCCATATCGCCGTCAGGAATAATGCCACCACCTGTTACGAGTACATCATCCATTCCTTTTTCTTTCATCAATTGCATGATTTTAGGAAATACGGTATTATGCGCACCGCTTAAAATGCTGATGCCAATTACATCCACATCTTCCTGCAAGGCAGCATTCACAACCATTTCAGGGATTTGTCTTAAGCCGGTATAAATAACTTCCATACCTGCATCGCGTAAAGAAATAGCAATGATCTTGGCCCCGCGGTCGTGGCCATCAAGGCCTACTTTTGCAACTAATATTCTGATGGGTCGTTTCACTTTAATTATTAATTGTGAAAAGCTGTTAAACCTGTTTTAATTCTGCTGATCGTTTCTTTCTTTCCGATCAATGTTGCAATGTTGAAAACACTTGGGCCGAATTTTCCGCCTACTAACATTATTCTAAAAGGTAGCATCAATTCTCCGGTCTTCAATTGACTGGCTGCCGCTAATTCTTTAAAGCCATTTTCCAGGTCATCATGCAGCCAGGATGTATTTAATTCAAATGCTTTTATTAATTCAGCAAAGAACTGTTGTTTCTTTTCATCCCATTTTGGTTTTACTGCTGCTTCATCAAATGCGGACGGTGCTTTAAAAAAGAAAATACCTTGTTCATAAAAATCACTTAATAAAGTACAACGGTCCTTTATCATTTCAATTACCTGCAATAGATACATACCATCTACATCAACACCTTTCTCCTGGTACATATCAGCAATGATGGCTGCATAATTTTCGCCTGATAATTTTTTTATCCATTCATGGTTGAACCATTTTGCTTTTTCAAAATCAAATTTTGCACCGCCTTTGTGAACACGATCCATAGAAAATTTATCGATCAATTCTTCCATCGAAAAAACTTCTTGTTCAGTGCCATCATTCCAGCCAAGTACCGCTAATAAATTATTAAATGCTTCGGGTAAAAAACCTAATTCTTTAAAACCTTTTGTTGTTTCTCCGCTGATAGGATCTTTCCAATCCATGGCATATACAGGAAATCCTAAACGATCACCATCGCGCTTGCTTAGCTTACCATTGCCATCTGGTTTTAATATCAAAGGAAGATGTGCCCACTGCGGCATTTTATCTAAACCAAACAGATATTTCCATAGCAATACATGTATCGGCGCACTCGGCAGCCATTCTTCACCACGAAAGGCATGTGTTATTTTCATTAAATGATCATCTACCACAACAGCCAAATGATAGGTTGGCATGCCATCTGCTTTTAGCAAAACTTTATCATCAACACTATTGGTGTCAAAAGATATCTCGCCACGGATCATATCTGTTAAATGAATATGATCATCGGGTTCTACTTTAATGCGGATCACATACGGTGTTCCAGCATCCAATAATTTCTGCGTTTCTTCAGGTAACAGGCGCAAAGAATTATTCATGTTGCCACGGATATGGTGATCGTATTGTAAACTATGGCTACCCGCAGTCTTTAATCTTTCGCGCATGGCTTCAATTTCTTCGGTCGTATCAAAAGCATAATAAGCATGGCCATCTTTTATCAACTGATCAGCATATTGTTTGTAGATCGCTTTTCTTTCGCTTTGTCTGTAGGGTCCGTAAGGTCCGCCATGTTGTGGACTTTCATCAGGGGTTAATCCGCACCAGGCTAAGCAATCGAAAATATATTTTTCTGCGCCTGCAACAAAACGGGTTTGATCCGTATCCTCGATACGAACAATAAAATCGCCGCCATGTTTTTTAGCAAATAAATAATTGAACAGTACGGTGCGTACTCCGCCTAAATGCAAGCCACCTGTTGGACTGGGTGCAAATCGAACTCTAACTTTACTCATAATGCAAAGATAAATGGTTAATTGTTAATGGTAAATGGTTAATGTGAGGAGATCTTTGTTTGTCGACTGTGGTTCATTGGTCAGGCGAGGTAACCATATGCCTGCCACACAAGTTGGGTAAAAAAATAGCTTACTACCCATATAGAAAATCTTGTTACACAATTGTATAAAAAACTTACATCATTCACACTTTATATTATACACCATTAGTAATATAATACCTTACGGGTTATCCTTAACCTTTTAAAATACAATTTCCAATACATATTCATAAGAATAATAAGAGATAGGATGCCTAAAAGTTTTTTCAGTATAAATATGCCTTACGGTATGAGAACGCACTATAATGATGAATGGTTTTTTTTCAATAGAGAAAAGATGCCATTAGGATGGAATACTGGAAGTAAAACAAGCTTTGGCTCTTATGATGAATTATTGGCATTACCCATCTTTACAAAATACTCTTGCCTTACAGAAGATATACTTTTAAAGCTTTCATCAAACGGTGAAAGAGGAATCAAAAGAGATATTAACGGGAAAATAGAAATGGTATTTTTTTACAAAAAAAATCCAAGTTCAAACACCGACCTTTTAAATGATTATTTTGAAAAAATAAAATTGATTTCAAAATGTCAGGTAATAAGTAAACTTCGACAATAATCAATATATCCTTTGTTATTGTTTAAGATGGATATATATCATTATTAGATGGGGATCGTTATTCTTATTTCGCATCCGTTATCGGGACTACTATGAATTTTAAATTCGCCGTTAAAAGATTCGACCCTATTGTTCATGTTCGCCAACCCGATCCCTTTTCTTTTTAATGATGTGTCAAATCCTTTACCGTCATCTTCTATCGAAACATATAAATAATCAGTATCATCAGTTAAGGAAATATTTGTGTGTATGGCATTCGAATGTTTTAAGATATTATTCATTTGTTCCTGAATGATACGATAGATATTTAATTTAAGATCATCTTCAACATCCTCGTTATGCAGATTATAAATAACCGTAGTTTTTATGGAGGAAGCTGTATTTAATTTGTCGATCAATGAATAAATAAGGTCTTCCAGATCAATTCCTCTAAGTGGTGTAACCTGTTCTTTACTTAGAGAGCGCATTTCTTCAATGGCATTATCCACCAGTTCGAGCGAACTTTTGATCAGTCCTCTTCCGGCAAATTCATCTTTTGCTGCCAGTCCCAGGTATAATTTTGTGCCTGCTAATATCTGGTTAACATTATCGTGCAGCTCTTGCCCGATCCTGTTTCTCTCGCTTTCTTCTGCTTTTAAAACAGCACGGGTAATTCTTTTTTGTTCCTGTACCTTTTGTTCTAATATTTGTTGCTGCAGCAATTTGTTTTCTGTAATATCTATCAAGGTTCCTATGATAGCAGGCTCGCCTTTGTATTGTGTTCTTGTGCCAAAAACTTCTAACCGTATCGTATCCCCATTTTTATTTACGCCATCTATTTCATAAGGAGCAGTTTCTTCGCCTCTTTCGATGCGGATACGCATATTGTCTCTGATCAATTGTCTGTACTCCGGATGCGCTAATGATTCTACAAGAACAGAGTTGGTGATCTCTTCGGGATCGTAGCCAAAGATGGCAGCGAACTTTGGATTGACATACATATATTTTCCGTTCTGAAGAATGTAAACAGCTACGGATGATTTTTCAACCAGGTTCCTGAATTTTTCTTCGGCTTCGATCAATTCTTCTTCTGCTTTTTTACGAAGTGTGATATCACGCACAAAAGATTGAAGGCTACCATCGGGAAGTAGTTTGGCGTTTATTTCTACGGGAAATACAGAGCCATCTTTTTTTATCAACAAACGTTCCCTGTAAAGAGCTTGCTGGCTCTGGTATCTTTCAAGGCTTACCGCATTTTTTTTGAGGTCGTTCAATTCGACCATATCCTGTAATTTAAGCCTTGTAAATTCTTCCGTTGAATAACCAAACATTTGATGCGCGCTTGGGTTAGCGCTTTCTATTGAGTTGTCTGCTTTTGATACGATGATCGCATCGGCAGCCTGTTCAAAAAGCAAGCGGTATTTATTTTCACTTTCTTTAATTTCTTTTTCTGCCTGCTGGTCTATTAATTTATTTTTTTCTTCCAGCTCTGCAATTAACCTTTCATTCGTTCTGTCTTTACTTTCTACCAATAATTTCATTACCAGGCAACAGGCATTCAATGGAAAATAAGCGATGATGGCACGTATATGATTCATTTCAAATCCATCGCCCGGTATGCCTTTTTGCGCATGGCCCATTCCAAATAAATTAAAAATATTATTGGTGAAGAAGATGGAAAGAAACGGAAGTGATAAAGCAAATAGCAATTCCTTTTTATTGTTCGTGCTTAATACCAGGTAGGGTAATGCGGAAACACCTAACAGGAAAAAATAAATGCTATCATATTCAGCGGCCAGAATATGCGTTCTCTTCATACCATCAGATATGTAGATCGCTAAAATGATGATACTTGGCAGCCAGCATAAATATAATCTTGCCAGCCGAAGATAACCCCGTTGATTAAAAATAAGGGGCAATAAAAAAAGGAGAGCCGCAATAACAACACTGATATTGGTATTGATGATGATCTTTCTTTCAGGTAAAGTAAAATACAGGACCGTTCTAAGGAGTAGTATAAAAATGTTGACTGCAAAATGAATGATCGCAAAATAATTAACGATCAGAATACTTCTTCTGTCAACTACCGTTTCAGCATTAGCAATACCTGTATTGGCTAGTCTTTTTATAAAATTCATCAGATCTTCAATTTTAGTTGGAACTAAATTTTGTTCGTTCTAGTGATAAAGATTAAAAGAAATTTGCTTCTCGAAAATACGAAGGATTATGCGAATGACTATCTGAATAGGGAAGAGTTCGGCCTCATTGGCTCATTAGTAGTAAATATTCGACAGACTATTAACTATTATGTAAGTAGGGGATAGTTATTCTTACTTCGCAGCCGTTACCCGGACTGCTGTTTATTATTAATTCACCGTTAAATGATTCGATCCTGTTACTCATATTGGCTAATCCAATACCTATTCTTTTTTGTTCTGTATCAAATCCTTTACCATCATCTTCGATCGAGACATACAAAGCGTTCAGATCATCTGTTAGCGAAATATTGGTGTGTATAGCGTTAGAATGTTTCAGGATATTATTCATTTGTTCCTGAATAATTCTGTAGATATTTAATTTAAGGTCATCATCTATATCCTCATTCTGCAGATCATAGATGGCAGTTGTTTTTATGGATGAGCTTGAATTGAATTTATCTATCAAAGAGTGGATAAGATCTTTCAGGTCAATTCCTTTTATTGGCGTAACCTGTTCTTTGCTCAACGAACGCATTTCTTCAATGGCGTTATCTACCAGCTCAAGAGAGCTTTTGATCAATCCTCTTCCGGCAAATTCATCTTTTGATGCAAGGCCCAGGTATAATTTGGTGCCCGCTAATATTTGGTTCACATTATCATGCAGCTCTTGTCCGATCCTGTTTCTTTCTCTTTCCTCTGCTTTTAAAACGGCACGTGTAATTTCTTTCTGCTCCTGTACTTTTTGATCCAGTAGCTGTTTCTGCAATAATTTATTTTCGGTAACATCACTCAAGGTTCCTATAATAGCAGGCTCGCCTTTGTATTGTGTTCTGGTACCAAAAATTTCTAAGCGGATTATATTGCCATCCTTTTTAACGCCGTCAATTTCATATGGTGTTGTTTCTTTTGTTCCCGCTATGCGTTTCTGCATATTCTCCCTGATCAGATTAATATAATCTCCGTGTGCTAAAGATTCTACCGCTACGGTATCGATCAGGTCATCTTGTGTGTAGCCAAAAATTTCTGCAAATTTTGGATTTACATACTTGTATTTTCCATGTTGAATAATGTAAACACCTACCGATGATTTCTCAACAAGGTCTCTAAATTTTTCTTCTGCTTCTCTGATCTCTTTTTCTGCATTTTTTCTATCGGTGATATCCCTGATATAGGATTGAAAGCTTCCGTCGGGTAATTTTTTTACATTGATATCTGCAGAAAAAATGGAGCCGTCTTTTCTTTTAAGGATCCTTTCATTCCGTACAGGTTTATCATCTTCAAGCAGCGCAAAATTCAGCGGATGTGTTTTAAGCGCTTCAGGCTCTAAAATATCCTCTAACTGAAGTAGTAGAAATTCTTCATGAGTATAACCAAATAAAATGCAGGCGTTTGAATTTACCTGCTCAAACTTTCTATCTTTATTGATAATGGTAATGGCATCTGCAGCCTGTTCAAACAATAAGCGGTACCTGCTTTCGCTTTGTTGCATTTCCTGCTCTACTTTTTTTCGATACGTAACATCACGGATAAAAGATTGCAAACGGCCATCAGGTAATAATTTCGCATTTATTTCAACGGGGAAAATAGTGCCATCTTTTTTCAGCAATATTCTTTCTCTGTATAATGATTTTTGATCTTTATACCGGTTCAGATCCACCGAACTTTTTTTAAGATCATTTGCTTCAACTATATCTTCCAGCTTAAGCGCTGTAAATTCTTCGGCTGAATAGCCGAACATCAAACGGGCACTTGGATTCACACTCTCTATGGAATTATCTCCTCCAGACACAATGATAGCGTCTGCGGCCTGTTCAAAAAGCAGGCGGTATTTATTTTCACTTTCCTGGATTTCTTTTTCCGCCTGAAGATCTATCAGTTTATTTTTTTCTTCCAGTTCTGCTATCAGCCGGGCATTTTTATTAACTTCTCTTTCAACCAGTATCTTCATTGTAAGGCAGCAGGCGCTTAAAATAAAATACGCAACCATAGCGCGCATACGGCTTATTTCAAATCCGTCATCGGGAACGCCTTTTATGGAATGCGCATTTCCAAACAGCCCCATTATCTTATCAGCAAAAAAAAGAAACAATAAGGGCAGCGATAAACCTGCTATGAGCTCTTTTTTATTGGAAAGACTTAACAACAAATAAGGCATTGCAGAAACTCCCAGTAAGAAAAAATAAAGGCTATCGTATTCGGAGGTTAATATGCTTGTTCTTTTCATCCCGTCTATTATATAAATAGCCAGGATGATAACAGATGGCAACCAGCATAAATAATATTTTGCTAAATGAGTATAGCCCGATCGATTGAGCGCAAGTGGCAATAAAGTAAGGAATGCAGCAATAACCATATTGGCATTCGTACTAATAATAATATGCTTGTTTGCCAGGCAGAAATATAAAATAGAACGCAAAACTATCAGCAAGCAAACTGCTACGCAAAGAATAAGAGAAAAATAATTTACAATTAAAATATTTCTCTTAGCTGCAGGATCGCCGGCATGCAAAGTGCCACTATGTGTCAGGTCTTTTATAAAACTCATCTCTTCACGTTTAAGTGGATCAATCGAAAATAAGTTTGTTGCAGCTTACTTACAAATTATAGGTAGTAGCTAATTCTTTTAATTCAAGAAGATTAGTAACGCTCAGCTTCTCAAACATACGCGCTTTGTGCGTACCAACGGTTGATATCTGAAGGTTCAACGAATGGGATATTTCACTTAGAGTTACTCCGGATAATAATAAGGATGCAATTTCAAATTCTCTACGGGACAGTTTATCAAAGGGATTAGCAGGAGTATCTTTTAAAGATTCTTGCATAAATTTATCAGTTAGGGCCGGACTAAAATATTTTTTATTGCTCAATACCTGTTGGATAGCTTTAGTGATCTCATCTAAAGAAGCATCTTTAGAAATAAATCCCATAGCACCTGCTTTCAGGAAGCGCTTGGCATAAATATTTTCTGCACTCATCGAGAACATCAAAACTTTGGTATCAGGCAATGTTATATGAATATATTCCATCAACCCTAAAGTATCGGTCTTAGGCATCTGAATATCCATCATAACAAGTTCGTACTGATTAAGTTTTAACAGATCTGTCGCAGTGTCACCATCCCCGGCTTCATGTACTTCGCAGGGTTTAAACATCTCGGATAATAATAATTTAACTCCTGTACGAACTACCGTGTGGTCGTCTACAAGTAAGAATTTTTTCACAGTAAAGCCCTTAGTAAGCCTTAAAAGTAGAAGTTTTTCTACAAAAAACCTATCTATTCTTCTACATTTTACTAACAACTCGTTAATGATATTCGCGTTTCGGTCCGGATATATGAAAATTATTGCGCAGAACCCTTACCGGGCTGCGCAATTTTTTTATCCCCGATCGGCCGTTTAGGATAATTTTATGTAAATAATGCCTAGTTATACTACTAAAACTTTAAAACCTTGTATAATTTATCTATTTACATTATTAGGTACAAAAAAATACATAATACCGACAGTATCTTCAAGAAGACTGACATGGCCTAAGGACTTATACCAGCAAAATCCCTATATCTCAATTTAACTTCACCCATTAAAAAGCCGTTATGAATGGATTTTATAGGTACAAATAGTCTTTCAGACGGAAGTCATAACCATTATTTATTTGCGACCGGATACCAGATTTTTGAAGATGATCTGCGGTCTATCACTTCGCCAATTTTCTTTTATATATTCTGTTGTATGGGTTTTTAAAAATGGCTTAAAGGACATATTTAAATCTAACGTTACTGTAGCTTTTATGGATAGGAAATTGTAAGAAGCAAAAGCCAATTTTGCCAAAGTATTCATTAATTCTAATCATCTATGGCAGAGAGAAGATACCAGAATGCCTCATTAAGAATAAAAATTGATGTAATAATATCTGTTTGTATCGATCAGTTAGAATTTGTATCGTTGCAAATCTTTACTTATCTTGGCCGGGCAGGGGTTAGCATAAAGCTCTGTTTATAATTGATATGTTGTTCAATTCGCTGGCGTTTGTAATTTTTTATCCGATCGTAACACTGCTTTATTTTTTATTACCACATAAATTCAGGTGGGCTCATTTATTAATTGCGAGTTGTGTTTTTTATCTTTTTTTTATTCCCGTCTATATTTTTATTTTAATATTCACTATTATCATTGATTATGTTGCAGGAATAATGATTGAGCATAATTATGGCAAAACGCGAAAACTTTACCTCATCATTAGTATCATTGCAAATGTGGGTGTGCTCGCCGTTTTTAAGTACTATAATTTTTTTATAGAAAACATTAATGCTTTTTTAGAATTATTACACATAACAACTCAGCCTATTCCTTTTTGGAAAATTATTTTACCCATTGGATTGTCTTTTCATACATTTCAGGCAATGAGCTACACTATTGAAGTTTATAGAGGAAATCAAAAGGCCGAGAAACATTTTGGTATATATGCTTTGTATGTGATGTTTTACCCTCAATTAGTAGCCGGACCAATTGAAAGACCACAAAACATGCTGTTTCAATTTAAAGAGAAACATTTTTTCAATAGCCAGAATTTATTAGATGGATTTCGGTTAATGCTTTGGGGGTTTTTTAAAAAAGTTGTAATAGCAGATCGCCTGGCTTTATATGTCAATCCTGTATTTGACCATCCTTATAAATATCATTATTTAAATCTTATAATAGCATCAATATTTTTTGCCATACAAATATATTGTGATTTTTCTGGTTATTCGGATATAGCCATTGGAACCGCAAAAACAATAGGATTCGATTTAATGACTAATTTTAACAGACCTTATTTTTCAAATAATATTCAGGATTTTTGGAAAAGGTGGCATATATCATTATCAACATGGTTTAGAGATTATGTATACATACCATTGGGAGGAAACAGGGTATCCGTTCCAAGAGCCTATCTGAATATAGCAATTGTTTTTATTTTAAGTGGCCTGTGGCATGGGGCTAATTGGACCTTTATAGTTTGGGGAACTTTGCATGCTTTTTTTATGATAGTGACGGTTTTTTTGAAAAAGCAATTTGGCGAATCTTCTTCCTTCTTTGCCAAAACTATGAATTTGCTTATCACTTTTTTTATAGTCACTTTTGCATGGGTGTTTTTTAGAGCAAATAATATAACAGATGCATTTCTAATACTC
>Ga0207016_1145_pt1 | contig 13967 bp, 21 predicted proteins | sample Alteio_BWMinCont_54_FD_153469 | JGI IMG/M metagenome (GOLD analysis project Ga0207016, IMG submission 153469) | Enriched cells from forest soil in Barre Woods Harvard Forest LTER site, Petersham, Massachusetts, United States -... | ecosystem: Environmental > Terrestrial > Soil > Temperate forest >...
AAGCCGGACCATTAAGTGTGTCAACATGAACCAGCGGATTATGGACATCTACAAAGGTAATTATCTGCTTTACCTTTCGAGCAAATACGGCGGGATGCTGCTGAGCATTATGAGTTTGATCCTTTACAACCGATTTGTGAGCGATCCCCTTACCGGCATCAAAGCGTTTGAAGCGCGCATGCTCAAGAATCTCGCTTTGAAGTCCAACGGTTTTGACATTGAAACCGAGATTCTGGCGAAACTCGGCAAAAAGGGGATATTCATTTTTGAACAGCCGGTCAACTACCGCCCGCGCTCGCGGGCTGAGGGCAAGAAAACGACTTTTCTGGACGGGTTGAGTGCCATCTTCCGCATGCTGCGTGTCAAATTGTCGGCATGAGGACCGTTTCCATCGTGATTCCCGCCTATAACGAAGGCCGCACCATGGCCAAACTCCTCGATATCATTCATCACGTGTCCACCGAAACCTCGGGTTTCCAAAAAGATATTGTGGTGGTAAACGACGGCTCCACCGACAACACGGCCGCGGAAGTGTCCCGTTTCCCGGATGTCCGGTGCCTGACACAGAAGAACAGCGGCAAAGGTGCGGCGGTCCAGTACGGCATCCGCGAAAGCCGGGGGGATTATGTGCTGGTCCAGGACGCCGATCTCGAATACGATCCCAATGATTATCCGGCGATGCTCTCCCAGGTCCCGAATGATAAACCGGTCGCGGTCTACGGGAGCCGGACATTGGGCCAATGCCGCGAGCGCGGGTGGTTTCGCGGGCTTCCGGGAAAACATCCTGACCAGAGTCTGGGGCCGTGGTTGGCCAACGTCCTTTTGTCGATCTGGACGCTTTTGCTCTATGGCCACTGGCTGACCGATCTTCTGACCGGCTACAAGCTCTACCCGACGTCCTTTTTGCGCGCGCAAACCGTTCGCACCAAGGGCTTTGAAACCGACCACGAACTCACGGCCAAGCTCCTGCGTGCTAAAATCCCGATCATCGAAGTGCCGGTGCGCTACCACCCGCGGTCGCTGGCGGAGGGGAAAAAGATCCGCGCGCGCGATGGTGTTGTGGCCCTATGGACGCTGTTTCGATTTCGGTGGAGCCACTAGCTATGTTTTTTAAATTATTTGACATGATGGGATGGATTGACCAAGGTCATAAGCGGGCGGCGCGCACGGCCCGCCAGACGTTTTCGGCCGCTTATCCGGGTGAACACATCGCCTGGACGGAGATCGCCGAAGAGACGCCTGAGCGCTTCATTGTCGGCGTTCATTACGGCGGCGGAAACCCGAAGAAATGTAAACACTATGCCGTTGATAGAGAATCCTTCCTAACCACCGAAACCACCTACCAGCCGTAGTCCCATCTGCGAATAAAATCCCGAGTTTTTCCTCTAAGGGATAGGAGGTGCAAAAAATGGAGCTTACAAAGATTACACTTGTATATACATATGTTATACGTTATAATGACAAGGTCAGGCCGTGAAGGAGCTGAAGTGGAGTGCCGAGAAGAGCGCCTGGCTGAAGCGCGAAAGAGGGTTGTCTTTTGAGGAAATAACGGAGCTGGGTGTGCTGATCAGAATAGACGTGAATCCCGGGAGAAGCGACCAGAAGATTATGCTGTTGGATATAAATCGGTATATTTGGGTTATTCCGTTCGAAGAACAAGAGAATGCCTGGTTTTTAAAAACGGCTTATCCATGTCGGAAATACACGAGGGCTTATGAAAAAAATCAACTTTAAAAAACTCCGACTGACCAAAGAGGAACGCGAAATTGAGCGGGATATAGAAAAAGGACTTTACGTCCCTGTTAGCCCTGAGAAATTCAGGGAGATCTCAGAGGCACTTGCCTACCATGTGGCCCAGCGGAAGAAAGATGCCGTACTGAACATTCGAATTAACCGAGGCGTACTTGAGAATCTCAAGATGAAGGCGAAGAAGCACGGTATTCCCTACCAAACCTTTATCTCGGAAATCCTGCAGCACCACGCCGCCTGACCCCCATGAGCCCACACGCCTTATTGGATAAGCTCAAACAACGCAGCCACTTTGTACGAGGGCAGAGAGTGGCAATGGACAAGGACGTGGCGGAACTTTATGGTATTTCAGTGGGGAGACTCAGGGGCATCGTCAAACGCCATCTTGCGCATTTTCCTGATGATTTCATGTTAGAAGAGAATAATCAGTTTTACTTTACGGAAGAGGGAATCTTAATGGTCTCCAGCGTCCTCCGCACCCCTCTCGCCGCCCGTATCAGCGTCGCCATTGTCCGAGAGCTATTCAGTTTCAACTCAAATTAAACAAAGACTATGACATTGGTAGCGATTGCGAACGCTTACGTAAACTGTGTCGAGCTCGAGGAACGCTCCCGGCGCGATGCACCTTCCCTGGCAGAGGATCTCTCAATTCTCCGATCGGATCTGCATGCTCTGTTGATGGAGGCTCTCCGCGATGCTCGCATTCCTTATTCCGACCGTTCCGACGCCGCCCGCCTCGCCTTCGAAATCGTCCGGAAACACCACCAAATAGCCTAACTCCTTATCCTAATGAAATGCGGAAGTGATACGGTCTCGGGCTCAGGCGGCGCGGCGTTTGCGGGGTACAGGAAGTCGGTCCTTGACGGAATTAAAAAAAGCTACGACTTCTTTTGTTGTCATTCCTTTTGTTTTGGCCGACACTTTTCTTTTCCATCGACGTACTTCCTGTAATGTTTTATCGATCTTTTTCATTCTAAAACCTCCTCCGGCGTAATGATCTCAATATGAGGAAGCCGCCATACTTCATTCACATCGTTAATCGCTTTGGAGCGCCGAATATTTACAAGATGTCCAAAATTCCAGCTGACCAGGGCATCCATGTTGTTGAGCGTAGCCAATGCCACATGGCGGGCATCATCTATGGACCCGAGTGGCAGAATTCCCTGTCTAATGTATTCAACCGCAAGATGGTTCGCCGCGTGGTTCATAGGGAGCACTGGGAGTCCTGCGACTTGTTCCATTAATAATACTTTTTTCAGTTCCCGCGCAGCACCCAATTCCCATAAAACAACTTCCGAAATGACCATCAGATAGGCGGGCAGGAACCGGAGCTTCATAAAACGCCTTGTAATCTCCATGCGTTCTGGGGAATCCAAGGCAAATACGTAGCTGGGGATCGTCGTGTCCAAATACAGTTTGAGTCTTTTCGAGCCTTTCATGGCGTGCATCCTCCGGGATATAGTTTGAGTGCCTACATCCCTTAGAGGTAAATCTCGAAAATTTATTCATTCATTTTTCCTATTTACCACCTCTACCACCTGTACCACGTCTCACCTGACCACTGATCACGAACAACTGTTCACTTGTATGAAACTTCCCTCACTTTCCCTAGAGCGTCCCCCAGGCGACCCGGAGTTTCTGGGAGCCTGGCCCTACTCCTTAAAAAACTGGAGGTATGGCGCCGGATTTGGGAGAAAATTATGAAGATAGTCGCGAATATTTCGTCGGGTTTTCCCTCTAAGGGATATGAGCACCGATCCAGGTTTTGACGCGGGAATAAAAAAAGACATAATGTCCTCAGGTTTACCCAGAGCAAATCGACTATGCCTAAATCCTCTTCTGCCAGACAATTACTCAAAAAAGCACGTCAGCGATTTACTCAGAAGCAGATTGCGCACATCCTCGATGTTGTTCCTAAAACCATCGGTCGATGGGAATCCGGCGAAATTGAGACTCCCATCATGATCATTCCAGCTCTTCGCCATCATCTGAATCTGGACCTGCGCCGTAATGATGACAGCAGTGATTTTACCTTCATCGACTTGTTTGCCGGCATCGGCGGGATGCGATTGGGATTTGAATCCCAGGGTGGCCGGTGTGTGTACACCAGCGAGTGGAATAGGTATTCGCAGCTGACATATCAGGCTAACTTTCGCTCAGAACATGACATTGCCGGTGATATTACGAAAGTCGATGCCTCAACAATCCCTGATCATGATGTACTTCTGGCTGGATTTCCCTGCCAGCCCTTTTCTATAGCCGGGGTTTCAAAAAAGAATTCTCTCGGAAGGGCTCACGGCTTTGCCTGCGAAGCTCAGGGTACGCTCTTTTTTGATGTGGCACGGATCCTGAAGGAGAAACGTCCAAAAGCGTTCATGCTCGAAAATGTGAAGAATCTGGTGGGGCATGACAAAGGACGTACTTTTGAAGTAATCCGAAAGACTCTCCAGAATGAGCTGGGATATACCATCTCATGGAAGATTATTGATGGGCAGTATTTTGTACCTCAGCATAGAGAAAGAATCATTATTGTTGGTTTCAAACACCCGACTTCGTTTTCATGGAATGACCTGCAGCTCCCATCGGTCGGGCGAAAACTGGAAGTGATTCTGCATCCCGAAGATGGGTCAGAAGCAGCCGAACCTCCCTATACTCAGATACATCGAGGAAAGGTGGATCCTAAATACACTTTGAGTAACAAGTTATGGAATTATCTGCAGGAATACAGCAGAAAGCATAAAGCTAAGGGAAATGGCTTCGGCTTCGGTCTATTTACAGCTGAAGGTATCGCTAGGACGCTGTCTGCGCGTTACTACAAAGATGGGTCGGAGATTTTGATCAAACAGCGAGCAGCAAATCCCAGACGCCTCACACCTAGAGAATGTTCACGTCTTATGGGGTTCGATTCCAAGGCATCACAATTTGTGATACCAGTATCTGATACGCAGGCTTATAAACAGTTTGGAAATGCAGTTATCGTGCCGGTGATCCGTGAAGTGGCCAGGATAATGAAACCTGCCATACTGAGTCTGAAATCAATAGAACAGCATCGCCTGTCAGTTAAGAAGTCTGAAACGACCGAAGCAACCGTCGCTTGAGAATTTCTGGCTTTATAGTTTCACATTCCCAGACAATAATAGGTTTTAGCTTGGCTTTTCTGAGTGATCGAAGATGTCTGAGGTCCCTTTTTGTATTCTCCTCAAACTTTTCTAGCCAGAACTTTACTCGTGTCTTCGGGGTATATGCAAATTGACAGTTTTTATGTCGGTGCCAGAAGCATCCGTGAACAAAAATAACGGTAAGGTTATTCCGAAGTACAAAGTCGGGCGTGCCAGGGAAATTCTTCACGTGGGCCCGGAAGCGCAAACCCATCTGCCGGAGGATCTTGCGAACGATCAATTCTGGTTTTGTATTCTTCGCCGTGATCCGGCTCATATTCCATGAACGTCTGGCAGGTGTTAAAGTGTCTGTCACTTTTACATTGTAACTGAGGATGCCTCAGAATGAGTTCTGAGCTTTCGTCCACATTTGATTTGTATTCATTTCTGGCGCTTATGCGCTCACTCGACATTTCCCGTCTTTATGCGAAAAGACTTTCACCCAATGACAACTCCAAGAATCAGATCTATTTAGGTGGAGATTTCTCAGCGCTGAATATCCTGCCCACAAAAAAGATAAGTGAAGACAGGACAGCGAGACAAAGCAAGCGTGCAAGGTTCAAGGCTGATATATCGTTATCCTGGGTCAGTCAAAACGGGGGGATCTCGCCAGCCCCCGGTTCGCAGCTTATCCTTTATCCAAAATATCCCGAGGTAAGGCTATCGGGCTTTCTGAGGGGATCTAAGGAAGCCCCAAACAATATTCTGACCAAACGTACCCCAGGACGTCTCCTATTAATGGGCATTAAAGACGAAGGGACCGTTATAGCTGCAGCTGTATCCGGAAATAGTGCGATAAGCCGTGCACTGGATACTATGGAACGTCCAAAAGTTCTTGGGGTCTTCTTCGATCTTACGCCCCTATTGGCAAAGACAAGTAGTACCAAAATCAAAATGCTCAAAGCTCTGCATGCTATTCACCAAAAAGGGTGGATCAAATCCAAACGCCTAGATGCTTCAGGTTTACTGCACGATTGTAATGCGCCAAATTGTGGAGGATTGACTCTTGAAGCGGAACTAGGAATAAGTTCCAATCCGGATAAAAAACCGGACTATCTTGGCTGGGAAGTCAAGCAGCACAATGTCAAAGATATGAACTTTCCACGTAAGGCAAATGCTATTACACTGATAACTCCGAACCCAACGCGAGGATATTACAAAGAGCATGGTGTTGAAGAATTCATCAGACGCTTTGGCTATCCAGATATAAGCGGAATTCCTGGTCGAATAAACTTTGGGGGCCCCTACTGGAACAACATACCGTACCACCGCAATAATATCACTCTAACTTTGAGCGGCTACAATGCGGAAGATAATAAGATTTTAGATACTGGTGGTGGAATTCGCCTTATGACCTCTAAAGGTGAGCTTGCAGCAGAATGGGATTACGCTGAACTGATATCTCATTGGAACCGGAAACATGCTTTGGCTGTCTATGTGCCCTCGCAAAAAAAGGACACACCCAGAAAGTATCGGTATGGGAAACTGGTAGAGGTTGCCGAAGGGACTGACTTTCTGAAATTTCTAAGCTGTCTTGCATCTGGCATCGTCTACTATGATCCAGGTCTTCATGTTTCCGATGTAAAGGATGAGACGAAGGAACGAAATCAATTCAGAATTGCACGGCGGAATATTCCGTATCTCTATTCGGTAACTGAAATCGTAAACTTAGACAAGATCTGACTTATTAGATATGTAGAGGATAAGGCTCAAAGATTAGACGCGCCGGGCCTGAAGTTGGCACGTATTATTACAGGCACCAATCAAGCCAATCACAAAATAAAGAAAGCTTTCATATTTCACGCTTTTAGGCTTTTATTTAATATATGCAACGAATAAAAAACTGGTGCGGGGTGATCTTCGTCTTCTTTCTGTACTCGGTAATTCAATTAATACTGACGGATTTCACGCATCAGCTGTGTGCAGTTATTGCGATGTTCATATGTGGTTGCACATGGCTCTGGATAGAGCTTGAACACAGGAGTAAGGTGCTAAGAATTGCAGTGATAATTGCCACCTTCGCAATGCTTCGGTATTTCTTTTCTCCGCCATTATCTAAGCAATACAATCTTGAAAACCATGCGCCTATTCCACGTGTTAATAAACTATTAGTCCCCATCGTGAACAAGCCAGTTCAAGTCAGCCATCGCATCTCCAATAAAGATCTGCCTCTGTACATCAATAATATTCCCATATCAAAGGGTGATGGTTCTATAAACCCTATTGGTATTGATATTACAAATAGCACTGGATCTGTCATTTTGATAACTGTTCGCAATAATACTGCGAAAACGCTAGAGCATGTCCAAGTGCTATTTCAGATTGCGAATTGCCAAATTAAATCTTCGAATCCTCCGTTGGGAATAGTACGTCAACATATAGGAATTGATGGCGGACTACTTACATTGCCGTCTCCAGATTTCATAAACCCAAGGTTCGCGCGAGATTTGTTATCAATAACGTTAGATTGCCAAGGCTTAAATCAGACAAATGGCGGAATCTCAATGTCAGCAAGAGATATGGAGCCGTTGGAATATAGCTTCGTACTCTTTGACAATAAAACACCTCTTAAAACTCCATGATGGGGATGTGGGGAATTGTTGCCTGACACTAATCTAGAAACTAATGAGGTATTTGGGACAGAGGAAAACCCGCCGCCTGGCGTAAACACGCCCGTAAACACAGAGGTCCCACGCGTCAAGAAATCCGTAAACACGCGTAGACACGTGTAAACACCGTAAACACGGGGGTCTTGATTTTGGCCCGCGGTCTGAGGCGAATCGGTGCCTGGCACAAATCTGAAAACTAATGTGGTATTTGGGACATCGTAAACGAAGGCGAGGGTTCTGACCCCAAGCGGATGACCCAAAGCAGTTGCCTGCTATAATCGAACTAGCGACAAAAATTCTTCCAAGGAGGCCCCACATGTCTAAACTCGCGTTGTTTGTTCGGCTGGAAGCCAAGCCCGGTAAAGAGACCGAGGTGGCGCAATTTTTTGAAGGGAGCACTTCCGCTGGTGGAAGCCGAGCCCGGCACCACCACCTGGTTTGCGCTCCGCTTCGGACCCTCCACCTTCGGCATTTACGATACCTTCGCGGATGAATCCGGCCGGCAGGCCCATCTGACCGGGAAAGTGGCGGCAGCTTTAATGGCCAAAGCGTCGGAGCTCCTCGCGAAGCCGCCCGTCATCGAAAAAGTAGATATCCTCGCGGACAAATTGCCCCAGCCGGTGGCCTCAGCATAATCAAGCCGCCTTTAAAAACCTTTCGCGTGCTGGCGCTCTTAGCGATGGGGGGATGGTGCTGGGGAGCCGGGCCCGTGGTGGTGGAGCTCTATGAATCTCAGGGCTGTTCCAGCTGCCCGCCCGCGGAGCGCGTCATGACCCGCCTGCAACAGGAGTTCGGGGCCGAGGTCCTTCTCCTCAGCTGCCACGTGGATTATTGGGATTCGCTGGGGTGGACGGATACCTTCACTTCTGGCGCCTGCACCGAACGCCAGAAGCGCTACGGGGATGTCTTTCAGCAGGATTCGATCTATACCCCGGAGATGGTGATGGATGGGGAAGTCGGGTTTGTGGGTTCTGATGGCGGCCGGGCGCGGGATGAGATCCGGGCACGCCTGGCCCGCCGGCGCCCGGCCGCAAGCCTCACGCTTCAGGCCAGCGGCGCATCCTCTGCAACGCTTGCGATCCACCTCCCGCCGGATCTTCTACGCCAGGCGCGAAAAGTGTCCGTCTTTGTCGTTGAAGATGCCGCACCCGTCCATGTTCTCAAGGGGGAAAACGCCGGGGCGACGCTCGGCGGCGAGAATGCCGTGCGAGGGGTCGCGGACTATTCGGTGAAAGAGGTGATGGGGACAGCCCTGCGACTGTCGCTTCCTGCCGGCGCCAACGCCTCGCATACCCGCGTGGCCGTCCTCATCCAAGGCGCCGGAACCACTCTTCTTGCGGCCGTCTCCTCTCCCTGGCCGCGTTGACGATGCCAAAGAAGCGCAGAACGAAGTCCGCCGACCGGAGGTTGGAGGGCACCATCCCCTCTCAGTATAATCTCGACCATGGCCCCGGCATGCTCCACACCTGACGCTAGATCAGTTCGAAGCCGTTGGCCCACGCGGATTCTGGGCGTGGTCGCTGCGCTCGTCGTCGCGAGCGGTGCGGCGTTGCAGGCCGATGAAAACCGAAAGGAGCCGTCCCCCATGCCAAACGAAAAAGTCATCCTGCTGATCGAAGCAAAAATTCAACCGGCGCGTCGAGCCGAACTGCTGGAGGCCGCCCGCGGGTACCTGCCGCTTGTGCGGGCGGAACCGGGGGTCGAAGCCTTTTATCTGACCGCGCGCCAGGACGATCCCAATACGTTCGTCTTCTATGAAATCTACAAGTCGAAAGCCGCGCAGGATTTGCATCTGCAGCAGGAGTTCACCAAGAAGTTTCTGGCCACCTTAAAGAACGCGCAGGCGGGAGATCGCGTGAGGACCAATCTGCAAGAAGTCGCCGAGGATGCGCAGCCCGCAACCCGCTAAAGGCGCTCATTGGTTATCGTATTCGTCGTGGCGCTTAAGCCAGAAACTGGTTTCGTTGCGTCCCTTCGGCGCGCGATCCAGCCATGGATAGAAACCCAAGAGTCCGTCTAGTCCGCGTGCATAGGTGGAATAGGTGTGGTAGATAATGCCGTCTTCGAGCGCAAACGCGCTCAGGGCAGGCACCTCCCGCGAGTACGTCGCCCAATCAGTGCCCGTTGTCGCCGCGATCATCGTTCCGACTTCGGGCGCCACATCCCCTGCCCCAATATCATTCGCGCGAGAACGGATGGTGCCCTTGCTGAAGTTGAAGTCCGCGTTGAAGTCGTTGCCGGACGAGGACGCCCAGGGGAACGTCCACCCCATCCGCTTCTGGTAAGCCGCGATCCTGGCATAAGGGGCCCTTGAAACCGCGCCCAGCGTGACATCGTGGTTGGCGAGGTGCACCGCAAAACCGTTGAAACCATCGGCCATGGAAGAGCAGACCGGGCATCCCGCGGTGTAGTCTGGCCCGAACATGAAGTGATAAATCATGAGCTGTGAGCGCCCGCGGAAAAGATCCTTGAGAGTCGAGCTCCCCTCGGCGGTCTCAAAGCGGTACGGCTTATCGATCCGCACCCAAGGCAGCGCCTGGCGCTTCTGCGCCAGCTCGTCGCTCTTATGCGTCAGGGCTTTTTCCGCCTTCAAGAGCGCCAAGCGCGCCGCGAGCCATTCCTTCCGCGTCCCGGTCTTATGCATCTTCGTCTTCAGTAGAGTTTTCATGATACGACCTCCCTTTCTAATGCCTTTCCCCTATAATTCAATTTTACAACGTCCCCGATCATAAGATATTTTCCCTTGACATGCAACCTATTGGTTGCATATACTTAGGACATGAACAAGCCTGCTCAGGAATCGCCCGCGGACACCGCCGTCGACCGTGTCTTTAAGGCGCTGGCGGACCCCGGTCGACGGCGGTTACTCGACCGTATGCGCGTGAAGGGGGGGCAAACCCTCAATCAGATGTGCGAGGGGATGGCGATGTCGCGGCAGGCGGTCACGAAACACTTGATCCAGCTCGAGGAAGCGAACCTGGTGGTGATCCATTGGAAAGGGCGCGAGAAGCTGCACTATTTGAACCCCGTGCCGATTCATGCGATCGCCAAACGCTGGATCGAGCCCTTTGAGCATGTTCGACTTGATGCCCTGTGGAATTTAAAAAAACAACTGGAGGATTAACCATGTTAACGCAAGAGAAGACGCAGACGTATGTGTACGCGACGTATATCCGCACCACGCCGGAGAAGCTCTGGGAGGCTCTCACCAGCGGCGACTTCAGCGAAAAATACTGGATGGGCTTCCGCATTGAGATTGAACAGAAGGCCGGCGGTCGTATCCGGATCCTGCCTCCTAAAGAGGGCGGGAAATTCGGCAAGCATGACGGAAAGGTGCTCGCCTGCGAACCCGGCAAAAAGCTCGTCTATGAATTTGTCACCGATGACAAAGACGCCCCGGAGGTCACAGCGAAACGGAACGGCCCTTCCCGGGTGACCTACGAGCTTAAACCCATGGGGGATATGGTCCGGTTGCTCCTGGTCCATGAAAACCTCCTGCCGGAAGATACGGAAAAGGATCCGGATACATGGCGCGGGATCAACAACGGCTGGCCGGCGGTCCTCAGCAGCCTGAAGAGCCTGCTTGAGACCGGAGAAGCAATCACCTTCAAATCCGGCTGCTGATTGACTGATAATGGATCGCTGAACGCGGTCAGCGAAACCAGGATGTGAGGCGATCCAAAAAGGATCGGGACGGGGGGCGGCGCGGGGGCTCATCTACTGCCTTCGGGGTAGTGACGGATGCGGAGGATTTTGACTTTAGAAAACTCGCCGGATCCTTTTGAAATTTGAACCGGCATTCCGACCCGCAGAAGTGGTGCCAGGTTCCTTCAACCAGGTAGTCCCACCCTTTTCGTGGATTCAAAACAAACTCGGTCCCACAAACCGGGTCCTTGACCATGATGGGCGTGTCCATAAGCCAGTATAACCTATTGTGCCGGCCGGGTACCTTGATCAGGCTTTTAATGTAACATTGATGGCGTTATGCACCATGTCGTGCTGACTTTTGCGGCCATGATTGCCGCGGCCATGTTCCTCAACGCAGGCTTGGACCATGTGCGCCGGAAGCATCGCGCTCAGATGATCACCTGCGTCATTCGTCCGGAGCAATTGAACGGTCTGGCCGCCGCTCTCAAAAAAGCACGCCTCATGCCGGGCATGACCATTACGGAGGTCCGCGGATTTGGTCGACAGAAAGGCGGCCCCGAGGTGTCCTCGAATGACCCCATCCGCTTTTTGCCCAAACTCAAAATCGAAATTTTAGTGCGCGAGTTGGATGTGGAACCCACCATGAATATCATCAGCGAAAATCTTCGGACCGGTCAGATCGGCGACGGCAAGATCATTGTCTACAAAGCCGTCAGCAGCATGCGCGTGCGGACCGGTGAACGGGGTCTTTCCGCGTTATAGGGAACATGTCGTTTATGACGGATGCGCGGATCGTGATTTTACGTTTCGTCTCCGGTCTCTAGCGGACCGGGGTTCTCTTGGCCGGATCCCTTTCAGCACCTTCTCAATGTGTTCGTGTCGTCCTTCAATATCTTTCAGAATTTCTTTAACCCTTTTCTTTAAGTACGAATACCCCTGCCTGTCGTTTTGCCGGGGCGCACTTCTCCTGTCGGAAATGACGGAAACCTCCTCCGATAGAATGGGGGGATTCACAACTCTTATCTGAAACATGAGGGGGGGAGCGGGTTACAGCGATTCCGAAGCAACCCAGACCTACTCCTGGGTGTCCAATACCTATATCTATGTCAGGGCTGCACTTTAGAATCGTCGGTTTAACGGGACTGGCATTGCTTTGTTTCGGGCACCTTTTGCAGGCAGAAGATCAGCCACGGTCACGTGTCCAATTTGCGGCCGTGCATCGTCGCTTCAGCTTCTCCGTTCCCTGGAATTTACAAAAGCCCGAAATCGTGATACCTTTGAATTTGCCCAATACCTCCGCCGGGGTGGCCCTATTCATAGGGCATGTGAAGCAACTGAGTCCCGGCATGTACGATGTGGTCGGCGGCAACTTGATGGTCCGCCGCGGCTCCATGACCGATATCACCTTTCTCAACATCTGGGAGCAGCGACTCAATGAGGCGGGCACGGTGGTCGTGACACCCCAAAAATACAGAGGAAATCTATTTTGTATCCACGGAGGGAGATCTCGTGCAGTCCTGGCATTTTAATCTGTTAAACCCGCTCACCACGAAAATCATCACTCTCACCTACACCTGGGGGCCGGATGATCCGATGGCGGGCGTCACCAAGTCCGCCAATTTCGATGCGCCGGAGCTCTCCGATGAACGCGCCTTTCTGGAAAAGATCGTCCACGATCCCGCTTACACGATTCCGTTTCCCAGCGGTTTAACGGAGTGAAGGCGGGACGTTCCGGCCGAAGACATCCACCGGGAAATTTGCCAGGGTGAAGGGATCGTCCAGGCCGTATTTTTGCAGGGGGGAATTGTTGAAGTGCTTCAGAAGCGAAAAATGCAGTCGGAAAAGCTCGGGTTGCCAATCTAACGCCTGCCGGCCGGAAATAATCGCGTAAACGGGACCCTTGGCCTTTGCAAATTCGGCATCCTGAATCGAAACAATCTTATATTTGGCGAATTGAATGGGAGGAAAAGAATCAGCATGCGGCACGTTCAACACTTGCCCAATCATGGCGTGAGCGGGCACATGATCGTTCACCCAGAGAGCGGCCTGCGAGGCGTTGTCCGCTGGAACCGCATCCTGCTGAAAATGCTGATCATAAATCGCACCCTGTCCTAAAAGTGCTAAAAGACAGGCCCACCTCAGAATAAAGCCTAACGCGCCTATCTCAAAGGTCATCGCGGCTACCCCGGTTCCGAGAAGCCCGATCATGGCCAGAAAGAGTCGACTGGTGCCGGAAAACCCGGCTTGAGCCTGTGTTTGAAAGGAAACATAGAGCATCGCCAGGAGGAGTAAGGCCGCCATCCTCCGCCATTCTTTGGATTTCTTCTGAATAAAGGACCAGAGGAGACCTGCCATCGAGAGCCCCCAGAATCCCCATCCCAGAGAGTCCCGCAGGACGGGTCCCATAAATCCCTGGATGGCCGCCAGGCTGATGCGGAATGGGGAAAACTTTCTTAAGAAGTACTGTTCGTCCAGATAGTCCCGAACATGCGCGAGCAGGTAGAAATTGGTCGCCACGTAGGCGCCACCAATAACAAATCCAGCGATGAGACTGCGCATGACGAGCGTCCGGGAATCTTTAGAAAACATCGCCCAGGCGATGAAGGGGAGAAACACAATCTGCGTGATTGTTGTCCCGAGCGCAAGGCCCATGCAAAGCACGCCGACGACGAGAAAGTCGTTGCGCCACTCTTCTTGTTTAAACCGGAGAGCAAAATAAATGGCCGAAAGGCTGAGCGCCGCCGCCCAGGTATGCGGTTTGGCGTATTTGACATGGGCCAGGCACGTCGGGGCCAACCCGAAA
>Ga0207016_1059_pt1 | contig 13874 bp, 19 predicted proteins | sample Alteio_BWMinCont_54_FD_153469 | JGI IMG/M metagenome (GOLD analysis project Ga0207016, IMG submission 153469) | Enriched cells from forest soil in Barre Woods Harvard Forest LTER site, Petersham, Massachusetts, United States -... | ecosystem: Environmental > Terrestrial > Soil > Temperate forest >...
GAATTGGCTCGTCAATGATGCCTGTCATATTGAGCGAGCGGCTGCAGGATCGTTCGCACAACTTACACTTTTAATCGCACCCTGTTGCAAATGCAGTATTAAGCCTAATTTTTAGCTTGTCAGCAACACCCCCGACCATGATAATCCCACACCAAAACCAGCAAGCAATACGGTATCGCCTCGTTTTAATTTATTTTCTTTTTTTGCATGCGTCAGCGCTATGGGGATAGAGGATGAAATAGTATTGCCAATAGTGTCGAGATGACAAAAAAATTTATCAGAAGGAATTTTTATCTTGTCTTGCAAATGATCTAATAAATATTTATTTGCTTGATGAAATACAAACAAATCAACATCGGACATTATTTTCTTTGCACGACAAAGTAAGTCATTTACCAAGACAGGCACTTTCTCGGAAGCAAATTGAAAAATATCAGGTCCATCCATTTGCAAATCAGGCAGATAACCTTGATTTTTCATGAGTCCATTCAATCCGCCATTCATTGAAATAAGCTTATTAGCACCAGCACCATCCGTTCCACACACAAAGGATTGTATACCGATATGCGTATCATCATATTCCATTAAACTTACCGTTGCTGCATCCGAAAATAATGTACGTAGTTGTCGATTTTCTTTTGCAATCAGTTTGGTATACGTATCTGCAGTAATAATTAATATTTTTTTAGCTATTTTTGATTTTATCAAACTGTCTGCTAACATCAACGCATAAGGATAACCAGAACATCCTAAGTTGATATCCATTGCACCGCATTGTTGTGATAAATTAAATTTACTTTGTATCATGCACGCTTGTGTTGCAATTAAATATTTGGGTGTCTGCGTGCAAAATAAAATAAAATCAATACTCATTTTATCTATGGGATATTCTAAAAAAAATTTACCGACCGCTTGTTCTGCAAGCTCTAACGAGTATTCATCACAGGCTGCAATAGAACGCGAGTAAATCCCCGTTTTCGCGCCAATTTTATGGGCTGGCCATTCAGGAAATTGAGCAGCCAACATCTCATTCGTCAGATTATTTTCTGGAAGAATATAAGCGATATGTGAGAGTCTGCTGCTCATGTTATTTCCTTAAGATATTGCCATCAGTTTATGTGAATTTTTATAACACTGCGTTTGACAATGTTGATCAATACGCTTTTCAAGCTCATCAATAGTTGCCAGTTTTCGCAATACATCATTATTGAGCATAAAACCATAATATTTATCAATAAGCGCATTGGTTGCGATAAAGTTAATTGAATCCCACTCATCACCCGCTCTTAATGGAAAAGAGGGAATTAAATCATTTGCATTTACTTCAAATAATTCTGCTAATGCTTTCTTAAACTCTGGGTTCATAAAACCATCCTTACGGAAGAAACATCAGATACTGCTGGGGGCAATGAAATGGTTTGTGCGTTTATCCACTTATCATGTAACCACAATTGCGTTTCCCTTCGGAATGCTTCAAAATTCCAAAAAATATCTCTTTCAAATGTCACCACTTGCGCATTTTTATCAACCACAACCCACGCCCATAATTCACTTGCTGGCATAAACATTTTGACTTTCATGCCGTGCACTTCAGAATTGCCAATCTCTTCTTTGTGATCATCAACCCAATGAATTTCTACATTACCCACTTCTAAAGCGGGAGAAAATGCCATGCGTTCACCCGGATTTTTATCATCAGCAATTGCTGGTATGTCTGTATTTTGGGGCATTAAATCAGGCGCTGCTTTTTTTAAAAACGCTATCGCTGTTTGTAGTGCTTGCGTATGTGATACAAATGCACTGCCATCCAACGCTAATTGCATACGTGTTAAACCAATCAATCTATTGGTTTCAAGATGAATAATCGCACTGATATGTTCTCCACCAATGCCTGTGTTAACACCATCTGCACGCTCATATCTAAGTAATGCGACAGATTGAATCGGTTTATCTTGTCCTTGGAAATGTTTTACACCTGCAGCATTCACAAGCTGATATCCAGTCAAATCAACCTGTGAAGATGACAATAAAGCAATCGCTGCATCACGTTTTTCTGAAGTTAATTCAAACACAGCTGCAGGATGATCATCCAATCCTTCAGCTAAACCCCATGTTGGATAATCAAAAACAACGGGGGGATGTCTTTCTGCAACGCCAGCGCCAGGCAATGAAAACAAAGCGGGTCTACGACTTCTGCTCATAAAATATTTCCTATTTGTTAAGTTACTATTTATTGGTTTTTAAAAATCGATAAGCAAAATAACAAGCGATGAATGCAAATAAAGCGGTCACACACATGCCATACGTAAAAGCAGCGGTATAATTTTTTTGATCAGTCGTATTCAGATTAGTAATCACAACGCCGACAATCGCAAAACACAAACTCGCTCCCAATTGACGCATGGTGTTTAATATGCCAGATGCCATACCACGCGCATTTGCTTCAACACTTCCCAGCACAGTTGCAATAGCGGGAGAGATAATAAAAGGTGCGCCAATGCCATACGCTAAAAAACCGATCATGGCTAACCAATAGTTTTCAAAATGTGCGGTTGCAACAATCCAAATCATGCCAATTAATACAATTGTCGTGCCGATTGTTATGGGTCTTCTAGGTCCAAATTTATCAAGCAATGCACCACCCCATCGTGCTGTTATTAAAATGGGAAGACCAGCAGGCAACAATCCAATACCTGCCATTAAGGGTGAAAAATGTAATGACAATTGCAACCAAATAGCCCAATACGTTAATGACATCACGACGACTTGCGTGCACAGCAAAATAATATTTCCTGCAAAAAAATGTCGATTTTTAAAAAGCGATAAATGAACGAGTGGATTTTTTTTGCGTCGTTCAAAAGTAATAAATGCGGTGAGTAAAATAGCGGCTGCACAAAATAAGCAGACAATAAAAGAACTTCCCCAGCCAAAATTAATCGCCTGCATGAATGCATAGATTAATGCGGTAAATCCAGTGGTAAATAGCGTGAACCCCACATAATCAAATCGATTACTAACATCCACTTGTATTTTATCTTTTTCAATGCATTGATAAACAAAATAGAGACATAAAAGTCCTATCGGTATGTTAATTAAAAATATCCCACGCCAACTCAAATAGTGCGCCAACGCACCACCGATAAATGGACCCGTTGCTAAGAAAATAGAAGCGATTGATGCGCAAGTGCCCAGCGCTATCCCGCGTTCATTCTCAGGGAATATTAAACTAATGAGCACCGCATAAGTTGCTATCATCATGCTAGCGCTTATGCCTTGTAAAACACGACCAAAAATTAATGTGGATCCACTATGAGAAAATGCACACACCAATGATGCAATGAGAAAGACAAATACGCCCCATGTAAAAACACGTCGATAACCAATATGATCAGCTAATTTACCGCTTCCCAATACCAAAACAGCCAAAGATAAAAACATGCCGTTCATCACCCACTGCACATCTATATTTGCTAACATTAAACTGCTTTGAATGGAGGGTAATGTAACCGCGACACCTGTTTCATCGATAAAAATCATACTTAAAAACACAGTCATGGCGATTAAGATTAATTTTTTTGCGTTCTTTTTCACATCAATTCCTAGTGGGTTGGTAAATTAATAATAATAATGGACAGCAAACTAATAATTAATAATATAAAGTGAACCAGCTGAATTTGACCCATTTTAATCCAATAGCCATACCACAATCCGCCACATAAAAAACAAAACCATAAAAGTAAAAACCCCAGTAATGCTATGTTGGCAAGTGGTATGGCAATTAAGATCGAATAACCAAGGAGATTCATCAATAATGTCGCAGCAGAAAATAACAACAGCGCAGCAATCATACATTGAATAATAATAATCACCGCCAGCAATTGCGCCGCTCTTTTCTTGTCATGACATGCGCGCTGCATCAATCCTTGCCCAACATTGGGATCGGCTGAGATGAGCGACATACTCAACATTTCATAAATAAAATAACGATTCGTTTTTTTATCAAGAATATTATTAGTAAGTGCAATGCATAGCCAAACACCCAGTCCGGCTAGCAAGCAAATTTTTATCAAAAGAAGTGAGTCAAACACTGGCTTTTCCTGTGATTATTAAACAATCGCAGGTTGTTCAACAACCCAGTTATCATGTAACCAACGTTCTGTTGCACGACATTTTTTAACGGTATCCCAGCAAATATCACGCTCAAAAGTGATAATGTGGCCATTTTTTCCAACGATCACCCAACCATATTTATTGTTAGATTGAATTAATAGTTTCACTCGCATACCAATAATGGCTGTTCCAGAATTTAAGAAAAAAGGATCATCGTGTGGCGAAGAAACTGGTTTTTTATTTAATGGTCTTATCCAACGCACTTCAACTGAATCAACGATATCTGCAGCATGTTTTTTTAAAAATTCAAACGCAATTTTTTGTGCTGTTTCTTCATCAGGCACAACATCCGTGTCAAATTGTTCTTCAAGATGCATAAATCCTTTGAGCGTTTTTGTTTTTTCAGTAAACGTTAAACTAAAATGTTCGCCGCCGTATTGATTCACTTGATTTTTTTTCTTATAACGAACCAAGACAATAGGCTCGCCATCATGAGTAACATGATGAACGGACGCCGCTTCAAATTCTGCGGGAATAGTAATAAGTGTTTTTGCGATTGCATTTGCTTCATTTAATTGCATGTTTTTCTCCTGAGTAAATTAAAGTGTGTTTTTTTTCATTGCAGCTGGTACACCACCTCTTACAGCACCTGCTTCGACAGAATGAAATAAAGGTAAAAATGCATCAGACAAGGGGCGGCTATTGGGTACTGCTAACCATAAACGTAACAAAAGACGCTTTAAACTGGGATCTTCGTGATCTTCATAACCCGAACGAGAATGCAAGCTCACAAAATTATTTAATAACTGAATATCACCTACTTCAAATTCCATATCAGCGCAAAATTCGGATGAATTAGCGATAGACTCTAATAAATTCAATGCGTCAATTTGTTGGTTTGTCATAGTGGGCACACTGGGAATACTTTGCGCAACATTAATAAAATGTCTTAAATAGCGAAAAGCAAAATGACCTTGATGAATATTAAAAATAGGTAATGGGTAATAACTATTTTCTTCACCTGTTTCCCATGCTGTTCTTGCGTGATAATAAGGACGGTACAATTCTGCCAATAATTCAGGACGTCGTCGCAAAATTTCATTGTGAATGGCAACTGCACTCACAACACGACTCTCTCCGCCTTTCTTAGCCTTTTTAAGACACAGTAAAGCGACAACATCACAACGATCGGTGTGAAATGGCAATGGATCTTTTGTTGCAGTACCCCGACTTCCTTTATCAGTTAACGATTTTCCGCGATCCATAACATTATAAATAAGCTCTCCTTCAATGCTGTTTCTAAGCGCAACGCCCAGATGAGCACCCAAACCTGCATACATTAACGCAATATCATTTTGACTGTATTGCTCAACTGGAAAACCCCTTAGCAAAAAAATCCCCCGATTATTTTCCAAATAATCCGATATCTCAGAAAGTTTTTTACTTAAATTCGGCAGTGGAAAATAATTTTTAGAAAATAAAAAACTGTCTATTTCGCACGATTTTAAATGTTTTAACGCGATATCCAGTTCTTTAATATCATCTTTTGTTAATCGATATTTCCAGCTCTGATCATGATTGAGCTCAGCACTTTTCCAATTACAAAATCCTGTTACTTCTTTTATTTGATGCATATTGACCTCTTATTTTAATCAAGAAAAAATTTTCCACCCATTTTTATTAGCGTGTTGCAGCAATATTTTATTCGATCCAATAACACAAGGATGACCCACTAATTCCAGCATCGGTAAATCCGATAAATGATCGCCATAGGCATAACAATTTTGTAATCCAGAAAAACCTTCAAAATTTTCAATAAACTGCAATATATTTTTTTTCTTGCCGTCACCAATATTAGGAAGACCATTGATATTTCCAGTGTAATAGCCTGACGCAATCTCCAATTCAGTTGTCAAACAATATTTAACATTCAATAATCGAGCAATGGGTTTAACACACACATCAAATGATCCTGAAACAAGTACAATTTCGGCGCCTTGTTTTTGATGTCGAAGCAATTCACTCAGAGAAAATTTATTAAATACACTTCTAGTCGAAAAAATAGTTTCCCACCATGAATTACCCGCAGCCAATAACTCAGCATGGGAAATGTCTTTAAAATTTAAATAATATTTTTTATTGATAATCTCACGCTTTGTTCCTATGAATTGAGATAACATTATTTTTATTCGATAATAAAAATACCGGCTCATTCCTATCAAAGGTTTCTGACGCTGCATCCAATAAAACTTTAAAAAACTAAACATGCTTTTTGCTGTTATTAAAGTTTCATCGACATCAAAAAATGCAATATATTTTTCATTTGGCATGATACTTTTATCCAACCCTATCAAAATAAGCCTCATCAGTAACAATTGCCGTATTTTTTATGATGGTTTCTCGGGCTATTTGATACTCAGTTTGAGTCAGTATGTGTTTCGCGTTAATTCGAAATTCCATATCGACTTGTGTTGCCACAATATTATTTTGGATAAAAGCGGTTTGCGTCACGATATCTTTAAAGCCACCTTTCAGTGTTTTAATATCAAGTATCTGATGCTCAATGGACACATCGACAGGAAATATAAATCGATTGAATTGTGTATTAATTGATTTTAATAAAAAATAACAGTCTGTGCTTTGGATCGAATCCAGCAAGAACTTTTCGGATACAGCAATAGATAATTGTCTTGCTGCTTCAACCAACAACATGCCTTGTATGTGCACGCCAGTCACATGATCACTCATTTCCGAACAATCATCATCTATGAGTAATCGTGATCTGAATTTTTTACCAGACACTAAAACAACCGGATCTGAAACCAAGATGTTTTTGACATCTTTTTTATGCGTATATTGACTCGGCGCAGGCTTGTTGTATGCATTAATCACGATGTTAGCTGTGCTTGTTCTTGTCAGGTTCATTACCTGATCTTTTTCCTCAGCATTTAACCCTTGAGCTAAGACCACGATGGTTTTAGGATCTAGTTTTTTCTGCTCAACACATAATTTATATTCATCGAATGTTATTACATTGGCTAATTCTGACAATGCGTTAAATTTAGCCCCGACAACGTAGATCACTTCATTAAACATTTTTATTCCTTTTATCCCTATGATGCAGAGATCTATCTCCGCTTAACTTTTTAAACAACCAAACCGTGCTTGGTAGGGCTGAAATTATATTCATAATTTTGAATAAATCAACACAAAAAGTAATTATTTTGAATATAATATTCATTTATTTTGCGAATTTGACAAATTGCGTTATTATTTTGAATGTATTTTAAACACATGTTAATTTAGGTATTGTAATTAAATTACAATTCCAGTAAGATTTTGACCCATATTGTTGGATATCTCGCGGAGACGGTTGATGTTTGAGCTAGCTGAAGAAATGGCGTTTCTTAAAAAACTCGTTGTGGGTATTGGCGAAGTTGAAAAAATAACAAACGTTCCGCAAAGACAAATTCGTTATTGGGAAAGCAAAGGCATTATTAAAACGCTGGTTAATGAAGAAAAAGGGTCGACACGATGCTTTTCATACTTAGAAATTAAAAAAATTATTTTAATTAAAGAATTGATAGACGAGGGTTTCACACTTGAGGCGGCTGATAAAAAAGTGATACATCGAATTTCAATAATCGAAGCGGCTTTCGATAAACTCAAAAAAATTAATAAAAAGTAGAGGTGTATAGTGACATACAGCTTAACAGTCAATGACAATGGATTATCAAACACAAATAATAATATCAGTAAAATTTTAACCCTATTAATCGGTGAAAAAAAAATAAAGCCTGCTGAGCTTGCAAGGCTCACTCATTTGCCACAACCCACGGTGCAGCGAATTATAGCGGGAACTACTTCCCGTCCTCATCTTTCATCCTTGGAACCCATTGCAAAATTTTTCTCTATCAGCATCGATCAGCTATTGGGATTAGAGCCAATACCTTGGCTGGCAAACAAAGAATACCTTTCGATGCGTGCAAGACATGTTCCTATTATTGAATGGGGCGAAGTGACCTCTTGGTTAAATGCAAGTGCTGAAACAAGTATCCCTGCCGATAAAGATACAATCATTAGTGACACCAATGTGGGTAGAAAAACGTTTGCATTAACTGTGAAAGATGCGTCAATGGAGCCTGTGTTTCACATTAACACTAAGGTTATTATTGATCCTGAAAAAGAAATAAAAGACCGTTGTTTCGTTGTCGTTAAATTTTCTGATTGCAATGAGGCAATATTTCGCCAACTGATTATCGATGGCAATGAGCATTTTGTTAAACCGCTCAGCAAAGAATTAACCCATGCAAAAATGCGAAAGATTTCGCCAAAAGATGCCAAAATTTGCGGTGTTTTAGTACAAACACGAAGGGATTACGAATGATACGTCTATCAAAACGGAGCAACCTGTGAAAAGTTATTTGCTTTCCTTGATGAAAGACGCGCGTGCATTTTTTATAAAATACAAAAATAAAAAATCACTTCAATCAACAACCCTCTATAAAATTGTTGACATAAAAACGGATAAAGATAATAACACGATACTCATTGTGCAATTATCCAAAAGAAATATTGTTTATAAATTCACACCGAAAGATATTTTAGCTGATAACACGTTGCTTGAAGGGTTTTCTAAATTAGACATCAGAACCATCACCTATTTGGCATGCAATCCCAATAAGCCAAAAACAAAAATTCTCACGCAAGAGTTTAATGAAAAATTAAATAGTATGGTATTTGGCATTCAACGCTCAGGCAATAAAAAAATTCTAAAAAAAACAGCCAATGAAATTTCTATTGACAAGCCTTTAATTTCAGAACTTACGCCAGAGGAAGCGTTAATGGTTGGCTATATGCTGGCTGATGAAAGTGTTTCGCAAGAAAAAAATAACACCTTCTAAAAAGGGTCTACTTTGATTGCATGTTGATTGTCATCTATTCCTTCGTAATTTTTCAGCCAAAACATACAAAAATGTGCGATCGGAGAAAAGATCATCAGTATTACCACTTGAATAAAATAATCCGTTACCACCAAGCCAAATACTTTTTCAGAATTTAAAAAAGTATGGAACATCAGAGAAATGGTGATTGCGTACTGTATTAACTCTCCAATACACGACCCACCCAAACTTCTTAACCAAAAATATTTTCCTTTTGTAAGCACCTTCCATTTCGAAACAAAATAAATATTGAGTACGGACCCAATAAATACGCCGATAGTGCAATAACAAGCAATGTGTAATGTATTTCCAAGAACAAAATTATAATCACTTCGATGAGTCCAGTAAGATGGCGCCGGAAGTTTTACAATAAAAAACATTAATAACGAAAATATAAATCCGTAAATAATCATGTAAAAAACAATTTTTTTAGCGATATGAAATCCATATACTTCTGAAATAACATCACACAATAAATAACGAAATGGAATAATAAGTACTACGGCGCTAAAAATATAAGTTCGAAATTGCACAACCTGATATCCAAGAACAAGGCTGGCTGCATTAATGGACATTAGGACCATTGCCAAAAATATAAGGCTTTTGTACAGCTTTAACGAAGTGTTCAAACTATTTTTCCTAGAGAAAAGATAACGGCGATTATACGCAAGAAATTGGAATCATTGCATTAAAAAGATATTTAAATCTGATGAATAGAATAGGCACGACTGGGCTCGAACCAGCGACCCCCACCTTGTCGAGGTGGTGCTCTACCAACTGAGCTACATGCCTTTGAATTGAGTGGCAAAAGATATCACTCTACTCATGATTTCGCAATACAGGGTTTAACAAAAAAATAATTGATAGAAATGATGGTGCAACGCGCAGATATTATCCCAGTGCTTTTTTTCGAACAGTGGGTGTGAGTGAGACGATGGTCTCAGACTGTTTTGGTACAACACCGAAAGTGTTAGTTAAGCTTGTGGAATACGCTGTAGCGCAATCACACTTGCCGGCAAAAGAAAGAGTGCAACCGTTTCACTGCGCTGTGATGTAATCGTGCCTCGGGTGGTATGTAAGACTAAGGGAGTGGTTTATTTTTAGAAAATTTCATTGGAATGAGCATACACAGCAAAATAAATGCGACGATAATTAAATTGATACTCGGTGCCGCAGGATACCGCAAATGATGGATTAAATAAGTCGAAACAACGGGTGATAATCCACCAAAAATACCAAATCCAACGTTATACGTTAATCCGATTGCGCTATTTCTCACATTCGTCGGAAACAATTCCGCCAACATAACCGGAACTACACCAACTACTAACGCAGACAGTAATCCAAAAACGAGCAATGCACTCAGTGAGTATAATTGACCTGACGAATTAATGAATTGATATAACGGATATGTCAACACGACAAATAGAAAGCTGGCTATCATCAAAAACATTTTTCGACCATATAAATCAGATAAAACGCCAATCAACGGAATACAACACGAAAAAATCAAGATATTAATTGTATTGTATTCAATTGCTTTGCTTGGATCGATATGCACCACCTGCTCCAAGTAAATCGGCATATATAAAAAAAGCTGCACTATGATTATCGCGTGAAGCGCGATCATGATAATCGCACGAAACAATGTCAGTGGATGCGATAAAAATAGAGTCGCTAATGGGTTATGCAATTGTTTCTTCTTATCTGCTAATTGTTGAAACAGTGGCGTCTCAATATTTTTTAATCGAAAATAAATACCCACGACAAACAAAGAAATACCAAACAAAAACGCTGCCCGCCATCCATACTGCATAAGTGCTTCAGAAGATAATAACTTCGTGCATAACATGCCTACAAAGGATGCCAACAATAATCCAAAGTTGACACCAAAATAAAGCAGTCCTGTTAACAATCCACGATGTGAATTATCTGCATATTCATTGACAAAAGTAATCGCAGCAGGCAAATCACCACCCAACGCAAATCCTTGAACCAATCGAAAAAAGCAAAATAAAATCGGTGCTGCCATACCGATTGTTTGATACGTTGGCATCAACGCCATCGCTAACATGGATAATGCCATCAATAAAATGGTAAATAATAAACTTTTCCGACGACCGTAACGATCGCCAATATGACCAAACACAATGCCGCCAATTGGACGAAATAAATAACCAGTCGCAAAAATCGCTAACGTGGATAACATACTTGCGTAGGTTGATTCCATCGGAAAAAATAATTTCGCAATGGTGCTTGCAAAAAAAATGTAAATCACGAAATCATACATTTCAAGTGCGCCGCCGACACTGGCGAGTAATAAAATGGTTTTAATGGAAAATTTGTTTTGCATTGAAAATCCTTTTAACATTGCCGACCTAAGCTGTTCAAAACAAGATTTATCGCGTCAGGCTTGTTTGCCGAAATTAAGGCTGCGAAGGCATCGTGGTGTTTTCCCTCGTTGCAGCGGCAGGAGCTGGATCAGACGGTAAATCTGCTCTCGCTACGCACCACATTAATTGAATTTCGATTGGCAGCGTATCAAAAATGCCGAGTTGTCGAAAATATCTACGAAGCGGGAGAAGCAATTCTGAATCGCAGCCTATAATACGGTCTCTGCATCCTATCGGTTTGTCTTCATTTTTAATGAATATCACCGCTCTTTCCGGATTCTCATATGCAATAATCATACCGCTGTAGTTTGTATAATTATCATTGATGAAAGCCACTTTACAAATTTCTTCCACATCCTTTGTGATTGTATCTAAATTGACAGTGATTCCATCTTTTACAGATGTCAATGCGCGTTCATTAAAAAGAGCTGCCAACCGATGCTCTCCAAAAAAAACGTTGATGTCGGCTAATGTTCCTACACTCGTCTGCGTTTGAATAACATTTCTCATAAATAATTCCCGTGATTTACAAAAGCATCCTTGTGTTTGACAGGCAAAAATCTAATTATACTGTAAAATATGCAATGCTAAAAATATAGCTTATCGCGGGATATTCTCTGCGGGCTCGCATCTTTGATTCTTCAAAGGATTTCATTTTTTTCTGTTTTGTAAAAAAATTCTGTGTTGAACAAATGATTGATCCGACACCATCCTTTTTTAATGTTTAGAGATATACTCAACACTCGGCAATCCTTTGAAGTCAGCATCTTGTGTCCATAGTATTGCATTATGCGCCAATGCCGTTGCATAGATGACACTGTCTGCAAACGGAAGTTGATTTGTCACGCCCAATTTAGCAGCATTAAGGGAAATTTCAATATCAAGATCAATGACATTACCTTGCAACATGCATTCAACGCATTCAAAAGCTTCTTTTTCGGAAGTGAGGCGCATCACATGTTTAAATACTTCCGATATGGAAATACTCGGGACGATTAATTTTTTTGTATGCTCAATGGCTTTTGCAAAAAAATGGGCATTTTTTGAATCCGCAAAATATTCAAGCCAACCTGAAGAATCCACGACATTATTTTTCATAGCCGATCCTTATCACGCACAAGATCGGTGCTCATGCCTTTTAAAGCGCCTCGCATTTTTTTCACATCGCGCACTAACATAAACTCAAGACGCTGCTGATAAACAAAAACCTGAAGCTGTTCGCCGGGAACCAAATGCAGTTTTTCACGCATACTTTTGGGAATTACTATCTGAAACTTAGGAGAAATAGTCACTGTTTGCATAAAACCGCCTCGATCTTTATCGATCATGAAATCGTATGATGAAATCATAATCGATTATTTCGATAGGAACAAGGGATTTATCGAACCAGGCTTGCCTTTAAATAATAATGCCAGGCGAGCCTTTTTTGACTTATTTTCGATGCAGTACAACTTTAAAACAAGTCAAATAACTCTTGCCTGACAGCAGGGCATTGGCAATGAATCAGAAAAACACTGCGCATGACGCATTTGCTGATCATACAGTTTAGAAGCCGCGCGTGAGCAAATGCGAAAGCCTGTAAAACAATCACTCTTCGACCCACCTTTCGCATTCGCTAACGCTCGGCTTCTAAACCATATAACCAGCAGAAACGTTGCGTTCAGTGATTCTTTGATTTTTGCAAGCAACAAACGGCGGTGCCACGCGCGCCTTCCGTGCCTTTCTTTACAACCAGAAAAATATTTTCCCAATGAATTATTAAAAAATATCGAAAAATCTTTGAGCGATAAGATGACTAACATTTAGAAAGGCGCGGAAGGCGCGCGTGGCACCGCTGTTATTTAATGCTTGGAGATGTACTCAACGCTCGGCAATCCTTTAAAATCAGCATCTTGTGTCCATAGGGTTGCGCTATGCGCCAACCCTGTTGCGTAGATGATACTGTCAGCGAGCGGAAGTTGATAGGTAACGCCCAGTTTCGCAGCATTAAGAGAAGTTTCAATGTCCAAGTCTATGACATTGCCTTGCAGCATACATTCAACACATTCAAAAGCTTCTTTTTCCGAGCGATGACGCATCACATGCTTAAATACTTCTAGTATTGAGATACTAGGAACAATTAAATGTTTTGTCTGCTCAATAGACTTCGCAAAAAAATTCGCGTTTTTTGAATCGGCAAAGTATTCAAGCCAACCCGAAGAATCCACAACATTATTTTTCATAGCCGATCCTCATCACGCGCAAGATCGGTACTCATGCCTTTTAAAGCGCCTCGCATTTTTTTCACATCGCGCACTAACATAAACTCAAGACGCTGCTGATAAACAAAAACCTGAAGCTGTTCGCCGGGAACCAAATGCAGTTTTTCACGCATACTTTTGGGAATTACTATCTGAAACTTAGGAGAAATAGTCACTGTTTGCATAAA
>Ga0207016_1146_pt1 | contig 13824 bp, 12 predicted proteins | sample Alteio_BWMinCont_54_FD_153469 | JGI IMG/M metagenome (GOLD analysis project Ga0207016, IMG submission 153469) | Enriched cells from forest soil in Barre Woods Harvard Forest LTER site, Petersham, Massachusetts, United States -... | ecosystem: Environmental > Terrestrial > Soil > Temperate forest >...
AGTCCGTCATGCAAAAAGTAGTTGGGAATTCGGTATCGCCGATTTTGACCGTCCATTAAATGAGCGCGGAAAAAAGAATGCACCTGAAATGGCAAAGCGTTTACTCGATAAAAAAATTTCGATCGATGCTTTTGTATCAAGCCCGGCTAAAAGAGCCAAGCAAACCGCCGAATTATTTTGTACCACTTATGATAGAAACCCCAGCGAAATCATTTTTGTAGAATCGCTGTATCATGCGCCCGCAGGGGATCTGTTTGCAGCTGTAGAAAATATTGACAATAAATTCTCTACCGTTGCTATCTTTTCTCACAACACAGGATTAACAAATTTTGTAAATCAGTTAGTAGACAGGATCATTATTGATAACGTACCTACCTGCGGCGTTTTTGCCGTTACAATAGCGATCGATAACTGGAAAGATTTTCACGACACAAAAAAAGAGCTGTTGTTTTTTGATTATCCTAAAGCAATTGATAATTGATAATTGACAATTGTCAATTACGGTGACTTCCCAATATAAAAAACAGTCACTCAATTTATTCGATTCAAATAACCGCTAACTCTTACCAGTTCCTGCGGAGGTGCCTCTTTGGCTACGGTGCCAAGCAAAGCGAGGCAGACAAAATCATGCGAAGCAGATTTTCGTCAGTGCCAAAGCAGCGCTGGAAAAGGAACACAGCCCAGCGGCTATGAGCGACCAAGACTAAAAAACATACAAACTGATATGGTGGATTGAGAAAGGCCTTTATATTGTAGTCTGTAATTTTACACTGATGCAATAAAATTGGCTATTATCTTTTTGTATCGTTGCATATCTATAAAAGGAATATGCAGATTGGTTTTAACAGCCTGTAATACTTTATCCAACATAAATTTATCCTGTTCAATTGTATAAAATATTTTTTGCTCCGCAAGATACTGTGCTAAATATTCTTGTTCTGTTTGTCCGGGTGTAGGAATTAAAAGAGCTTGCTGTTGTAGTTTCACGAGATCCATTATTGTGGTGTAACCAGCTCTTGCGATCACCAGTTTTGATCGTTGTATGGCTTCGTTTAATTCATTTGCGAGAAGGTGGTCTTTTATCAAAATATTTTTTTGCTCAACGACAGAACCTTTACCAGGCAAGCCTCTTACCAATAAAACGATTCCGTTGATTTGATGCAATTGAGCAAGCAATAACTTTTCAAAAATGCTACGCTGAGGCTCGGGCCCCGAAACAAGGATCAAAAGATCATATTTTTTTTCAATCGTTTTTTTTTCTCGAACCTGCTTAGCGGCCCGATGTATTTTATATTGTCCGGATGTTTTTTCGGATGAGATAATTCTCCCGCGAGGTTGTTATTTTCTTCAGCATCAGGCACCCAGCATTGTGTAAATTTTTTAATGAAATGAAAATGGATTTGCTGCGCAATATTTTCTGTAAAACGATCGCCCGTTTTTATCAATAATTGATGCGTGATATAAACGGAAGGAATAGTTGCATGGTACAATCCAAAACGATTGTCAGAAATGACAAGATCAATATCTTTTTCTTTCACAATTTTTTTAAGCCAGCAATGTTCATAACAAATAGAGGTAATAATGGAAGGGATCTGAAAAAAAATTGTCAGGGGCAACCAGCTTTTTTTCTTGCTATATCGAACAGCATAACCCTTTAATGGCAGGAAAATAAGCTCCGGAAACTCTTTTTTTAATAATATTTCGGTCGGTCCGGAAGCTGCGATAATAACGGAGCAGCCTTGCTCCAGTAACTCATAAATGATAGGGATGCAACGAGTTGCGTGACCAAGGCCCCAGTCTAACGGAGCCACTAAAACCCGCTTACAATCTTTTTTTTTATTAAATATCCCATCAGCCATACCAATATTGCAATATTGGTAAAAATAGTTTAATTTAGTAATCGCGATTATGAAACGATTAATTAAAATAAGCTTGCTATTAACGCTATTGATTTCACTACTCATGACAGGATGCAGTGCATCGAAAAGGGGGTGTGGTTGTGCCGCTAATGTGCATGCGATCGGATAGGATCAAACAAACAAATTTAACCAACATACACATGAACAGACTTAACCGAGATCTTATGGTATTGTTTAATCAAGACCTGATGACTCCACAATCTATCGAGCATGAGGTTGAATGGTTGCATGAGTTATTGTACAATGTTGAAAGGTTGGATAATTTGATAATCGCTTACGAAGTAATAGATATCAATAATTATAAGATCAGCAATAAACCTCAGTTATTGCGCAAGGTTTTCAAAACGAAAGAATCGAAACCTTTTTTATTCTTGAATAATAAGAACTAATATTTTCCTCTCTAAATTTTTCTACAGTACTTTTTTTTAAGTTCATCTTTGCAGCATGGAACTGATCTTTACATTGGAAGAAATACATAAAGCTGCGCAACAATTACTGGCAGGCGTTGGCATTCATAAAGTATTTGCATTTGATGGAGAAATGGGCGCAGGCAAAACAACTTTTATTCATGCTCTTTGTAAAGAGCTGGAAGTGATTGATACAGTTTCAAGTCCTACTTTTTCGATCATCAACCAATACAAAACAAAGAGCGGCGAAACGATCTATCATATGGATCTGTACCGGTTAAAGGATGAAGAAGAAGCCGTGAACGCAGGCATAGAAGATTGCCTGTTCTCGAACAATATTTGCCTGGTAGAATGGCCCGATAAAGCGCCGGGCATATTTCCCCATGATACTTTACGTATAACCATCACTATATTAGACAGTAATCGCAGAAAGATGCAAATAAATTTGTAAATTGTAACCTTCTAAAACCCTGTAAATCGCAGGCGCTTAATTTATTTTTATGGCCACATCAAAACCTTTCGTCTCTCCGTCAATTACTTACGACACACTGGAAGAAACACTGGATATTAAACCAAAAGGTACAAAGCTGTTTATCGGAATGCCTAAAGAGACTTCCTTTAATGAAAATAGAATTGCGCTATCACCCGAATCTGTTGGCGTGCTGGTTGCTAATGGCCACAGGGTATTGATAGAAACAAAAGCCGGTCTTGGTGCCAGTTACACCGATAAAGATTATAGTGAAGCAGGCGCTGAAATTGCGTATGATAAAAAAGCTGTTTTTACTTGCGATGTTTTAGTAAAAAGTGCGCCTGTGAGTGAAAGTGATTGTGAATTATTGAAATTCAACCAATGCATTATTTCTCCGATCCATATTACCGTGATGAAGCGTGAGATCCTTCAAAAGATGATGGAGAAAAAGATCACCGCCTTAAGCTTTGAGAATTTAAAAGATGATACCGGCCATAATCCTATCGTGCGCAGCATGAGTGAGATCGCAGGTAGCGCCGTAATGTTGATCGCGGGACAATACCTTAGCAATGCCAATAATGGTAAAGGAGTTTTGGTCGGCGGTATCAGCGGTATCCCACCAACAAAAGTTATTATCATCGGTGCAGGTATTGTAGGAGAATATGCTGCAAGAACGGCACTGGCGATGGGTGCAAGTGTAAAGATCTTTGATAACAGTATTTATAAATTAAAACGCTTACAAAATAATATCGGCGGTAGGTTATGGACATCAGTTTTGGAACCGAAAATATTAGCGAAGCAATTAAAGACCTGTGATGTTGCGGTAGGAGCGCTGTGTAGCAGCAATGGCGGCAGAACAGCAGTTGTTGTGAGCGATGCCATGGTAAGTAATATGCGCCCCGGCACAGTGATCGTAGATGTTAGTATTGACAGAGGCGGTTGTTTTGAAACAAGCGAAGTAACTTCTCACGAAGACCCGATATTTAAAAAATATGATGTGATACATTATTGCGTGCCGAATATCCCGAGTGGGTTTGCACGTACGGCTTCTCAGGCTATTAGTAATGTATTGATGCCATTGTTACTAGAAACAGCAGATCACGGCGGTATCGATAACCTGATCTTGTATAAAGCAAATATCCGTTCGGGTATTTATATGTTCAAAGGCGCGTTAACGAATGCTTATTTAAGCGAACGTTTTACTTTGAAGCATACGGATATAGATCTGCTGATAGCGAACAAAAGGTAATTAGTAATTATTAATACTGACTCCGCGGATATAGGAAAGTTTACCGATTACAGTGAACTATAAATGCCTTCCCTGCAAAATATTTCTTACTCCACCAAAACTGTTTGTAATTTTTAGTTTGTAATCGCTCATAGCCGCTGGGCTGTGTTCCTTCTCCAGCGCTGCTTTGGCCGCTGACTAAAATCTGCTTCGCATGATTTTGTCTGCCTCGCTTCGCTTGTCACCGCAGCCAAAGAGGCGCTTCCGCAGGAACTGATAGAATTAGCGAAGTAGTTAATCAGTAATAATTAAGATTTTTTCTGGAAAAATTCAGCCTGCTTTTTGATCAACGCTTAAAATTATTGATCAAGATCGTCTCGTCACAAAAATCATATTCCTGTTTATCATTACTGCTAACAATTACCAGTTTATTTTTTGTGTAATTTTTGATCAATTGATGATACAAGGCGATACCGTCTGCATCTAAATTTGTGGTGGGCTCATCCAAAAATAATATCGGCGCATCACTAAAGAAAGCCTGTGCTAATTTCAAACGCTGTTTCATCCCGCTACTAAAATACCGTATCTGTTTATTAACAGCATTTTCAAGAGAAACGATTTGTATAATTTCTGCAACAGGTAATTGCAATGTTTTGAATTGTGCATGAAACTCCAGCATTTCCTTCGTTGTCATTTCTTCTATCAGTTCCAAATAAGGCGCAGCGATGGCAATATTTTTGTACGCCTCTTCCGCTGAGTATTGAGTATTGAGTATTGAGTATTGAACATTTCCCTCATTGTGTAAAATAGCTGAAGCAAGCACCTGCAACAAAGTAGATTTCCCCGATCCGTTTGGTCCGGTGATAGCATATTTTTTACCGGCAGTAAAGGCATAACTAAAATTCCGGAATATCCATTCCCGGTTATAGCGCTTCCCTAAATTAGTTACGTTGATCTCCATTTTTTAGTGGCGTAAAGATAGGCCGTATAGCTAAAAAATAATTTTTTGCGAATCAAATTAAATACTAACTTTAGGTAGTTGCATAAACAACCATATGCCAAACAACCAATTTAAACGAAGCGAGCTATACAGCTTTATTACCGGTAAAGCATCTACTGCTATTGCGCGCAGGTTGCAGAGAAATTTCAAATTAGCTAATATCGATATCACCATTGAACAGTGGAGCGTACTCTATCATTTATGGAAAGAAGACGGGCAGAGTCAGCAACAATTATGTGACGCCACGTTCAGAGATAAACCCAGCATTACGAGATTGGTAGACAATTTAGAAAAGCTAAAGCTCGTTAAAAGAATTGCAGCTAAAGATGACCGGAGAAAAAACCTGATCTACCTGACAAAGGAAGCACAAATATTGGAAGAAAAAACGGTGATCGTAGCCAATCAAACTTTGAACGAATCACTGGAAGGTGTTACAATGGCTAATATTGAAGTAGCTAAAATGGTATTGCAAAAAGTATACGATAACTTATCATAAATATTAAAAATTAAAACTTGCTTTTATGAGTACAACATCATCAACCAAAACATCCCTTAAAGGCGGCGAATGGTTAATTAAAGAAAGTAATGCTTTTGAAACTTTTATTCCGGAAGATTTTAACGAGGAGCAATTGATGGTAAAAGAAATGTGCCTTCAGTTTTTAAAGACAGAAGTTATTCCTGTTGTAGATAAGATAGATAAAATGGAACCGGGATTGGTTCCGTCATTAATGGTAAAAGCGGGCGAACAAGGTTTATTAGGAGTAGCTGTGCCGGAAGATCTTGGCGGATTGGGAAAAGATTTTGTTACTTCTACTTTAGTGAACGAAGGCTTAGGCGGAGGCTACTCTTTTAGTGTAAGTATTGCAGCGCATACAGGTATTGGTACTTTACCCATTTTGTATTTCGGGACAGAAGCACAAAAGAAAAAATATGTTACCAAGCTGGCAAGTGGCGAATGGAAGGGGTCTTACGGACTAACGGAGCCGAATAGTGGCAGTGACGCATTGGGCGCAAAAACAACAGCGGTATTATCTGCCGACGGCAAAAATTATATTTTGAACGGACAAAAATGCTGGATAACCAACGGTGGTTTTGCAGACGTATATACCGTGTTCGCCAAGATCGATGGCGATAAATTTTCCGCTTTTATCATTGAGAGAGGATTCGAAGGATTTACACAAGGCCCCGAAGAACATAAAATGGGCATCAAAGGGTCATCAACCGTTCAACTATATTTTCAGGATTGTAAAGTGCCCGTAGAAAATTTATTGGGTGAAGTAGGCAAGGGCCATATCATCGCTTTTAATATTTTAAATATCGGCAGATTAAAATTATGTGCTGCCGCGATGGGTGGTGCTAAAGTAGCATTAGAGGATACGATCCAGTATGCTAAAACAAGGGAACAGTTTAAAACACCGATCGCAAATTTTGGCGCTATTAAATATAAATTAGCAGAATCAGCAATTAAGATATGGGCTGCCGAAACGGCTTTGTACAGAACCGCAAAATGGATCGATGACACTGAGGTCGCGTTGGCAAAAGAAGGCAAATCTTTTAGCGAAGCGGTATTAGGCGGTGCAGAAGAATTCGCGGTTGAATGTGCGATCTTAAAAGTATTCGGTAGTGAAATGTTAGATTATGTTGTAGATGAAGGCGTACAGGTTCATGGCGGTAACGGGTTTAGCGATGAATATTCGATCAGCAGGGCATATCGTGATAGCAGGATCAACCGTATTTATGAAGGAACCAATGAGATCAATAGGTTGCTTACTGTTGATATGATATTGAAAAGAGCGTTAAAAGGTAAGCTGGATCTGATGGGACCTGCCATGGCTGTATCAAAAGAATTAATGAGTATCCCTGAATTTGGTAATGATGATACAAGTGCTTTTGCTGCAGAAAAAAAGACCATCATCAATATGAAAAAAACAATTTTGATGGTGGCAGGCGCGGCCGTTCAAAAACTGATGATGAAAATTTCTGACGAACAGGAAATACTGATGAATATTGCAGATATGGCGATTGAAACATTTGTAGCAGAAAGTGTTTTATTAAGAACGATCAAGCTGGCTGATAAACAAGGAGAAGCTGCAGTGCAATTTCAGATAGATATGATGCATTGTTATATCAACGATGCAGTCGATAAAGTAAATAAAGCCGGGAAAGAAGCGATCAACGCTTTTGCTGAAGGTGACGAACAAAATATGATGTTATTAGGTCTAAAAAGGTTCACCAAAACAGCGCCATTTAATAGCAAAGAAGCACGCAGAAGAATAGCTGATAGGCTTATTGGCGCTGAAAAGTTCTTCTTATAATTAACAGCATCCTGCCAACAATATTTAGTACTTTTGCAACTTAATATTGTTTGCATGAAAAGATCTCTACTATTGCCTCTGGCACTTACTGGTTGTATGCTCGCGTTTTTTAGCGTTAATGCACAGCCTGTAGCAGTTACTAAAACCAATCCAACAAAGGTTTATGTACATTATATGCCATGGTTTTCTGCGCCCCAAAATCCAGGATCCGGAATAACGAGTTTCGGCAACGGAGCTACTGGCACAGTCAATAAATGGGGAACGCATTGGAGTAATGTAAGTCCTAATACAGCCATTCCTGATAGTTTTACTACCGTCATCAATTACCTCGGCAATTCGGTTCAAACCCGCAGAATATGCGCACATTACCATCCGTTAATTGGCCCTTATGATGGAGGAGATACCGCAGTACTTGAATATCATTTGCTGTTAATGAAACTAGCAGGGATAGATGGTGTAATGATAGATTGGTATGGTAAAACGGGCAGCAATGGAGATGTAACTCCGTTATTTAATACTTCAAATGCATTGATCGCTCAAACTCCTAACGTAGGGCTTAAGTTTGGTTTGGTAATGGAAGATAATTTTTGGGGTACAACGATCGGTACTTATGCTCAACCAAATGGAAATTATGCAGTGGCTAATTTATTTACGAATCCACAGTATATTAAGTTGGGAGACATGCGTGCACCAATTGATACTGTTAATCAGAATGCCCCTTTAGTCTGCGTATTTGGACCAATACATTATAAAACCCCCGGCCAATGGAATTCAATTCTTGGCGGACAAACTGCAGCATTTCTTCCTTTGTATAATCAGTCTGGTTCAATAGGAACAGATGCGGGAGGAGAATTTTTGTGGCCAGATCCTCAAGCTGGCCAGAGTGGTAACCCCCCGGCCTGGTATAATGTTACAAGTAATTATTATTCAGGAAATGGCATGACGATCCACAATAAACCTTCTCATAATGTGATATTAGGATCAGCTTACCAGGGCTTTAATGATTTTTATGGAACAGGGGGTGCTCCAACATTAGGTGTAATTCCTCGTAATTATGGCCCTTCCGGCAATACTTTGAGTACTATATTATCTTTAGATAATGCACAAAAATCAAACATGGATGGCATACAAATAGCTACCTGGAATGACTATAGCGAAGGAACTATTATTGAGCCTACGGTTGAATTTGGTTTTGCAAGTCTTGATACTATTCAAAAATTCACGGGTGTACCATACACGGAGGCTGATCTGCAACAAGTGTATCGCTTTTTTACGTTAAGAAAAAAATATTATACAGATCCGGTAAAACAATCACAATTGGATCAGGTGTTTAGTTATTTCACCTCTCTACAAATTCCCAACGCTGTTACTTTGATGAATATTATTGATAGTCTTACTGCATCAGGGCCAATCGTATCTATCACAACAAATGGAGAGCCTTCTGAAAATGGAGCAACCGGCCAGTTTATAATTACAGGCACGGGCCTTACTTCGGCAGTAACTGTTCATTATGTTGTGGGTGGATCAGCAACATTGGCGCATTATACGCCAAGTCCTGCTTTTATAGATTCAGTAATACTTACACCCACAGCTCCTTCTGATACTATTACGATTGCCGCAATTGATGACACGATCGTTAATCCAAATGAAACTGTTAAGCTTACATTACAAGCTGATACTGCATTTACGTTAGGCATAAATAATGCAACGCTAACTATTATTGACAATGAAATACCACCTTGCTCCGGCCCGGTGGTGGTGAATACTAGTACTGCACCTGTTATCGATGGAGCAGAGGATGCGGCATGGACCAAAGCGCCTACAAACCTTATAGCTCAGGTAATTAACGGACCGATCCAGACAGGATCAACATGGCAGGCCATGTATGATGCTACTAATTTGTATCTATTGGTAAAAGTGAAAGATGCAAATGTTAGTCGTATCGGTACACAAGATTATGATCGTGATGGAGTGGAAGTGTATATCGCAGGAAACAATAACAAATCGGGAGCCTACGATAATTCAACGGATCATCAGTATCGCTTTAACTGGCATACAATTGATTCTATCACAGGAGGTACTAATAATAAGGCGGGAATTGTATATGCCATTCCTACAACTACAGGCGGATATACTTTAGAAGCTTCAATACCCTGGACAACGATTGGTGGAACAGCGCCTTTCAACGGAAAAGACATAGGGTTTGATATTGATATTAATGACCAACAAAATAATATAGGATCCAGGGAAGCAACAGCTGCATGGAATGGCACCAATAGCGATGATTACACTAATCCATCAGGTTTTGGAACAGCAACACTAACGATCTGTAATGGTGATACAGTACTTGTTGCTCCGGTAATCGTAAGCCTAGATACTGCTAGCGGCGTAGCAGGTACATCTTTTAATTATGTGATACTAGCTTCCAATACGCCAACAAGTTATGGGGCTATCAATTTACCAACAGGGTTGTCTATTAACACTGCAACGGGTGTTATAAGTGGAACGCCATCTGCTTATGGAGTTTTTAATACAACTATTGCTGCAACAAATACTGCTGGTACAGGCAATGAAATTGTAACCATTACGATCGATTCTTTGCCTGCGATAACAAGTGCGACAACAGCTATAGGTAAAGTAGGAGTGCCGTTCAATTATACTGTTACAGCAACGCACACGCCAACAAGTTATGGCGCAACAAATTTGCCCGCTGGGTTAACTATTAATGCAGTAACCGGTGTTATAAGCGGAACCCCTTCCATATCCGGCATTTTTACCGCAACTATTAAAGCATCGAATAATACAGGTACAAGCAGCAAACTATTTACCCTTACTATCGATACAACAATTGCCGTACGTTTTATATCAATAACCGCAACAAGGCAAGTAGCTGCAATAGCGGTACAATGGACTGTTGACAGCGAAGTATTAGTTCAACAATATGAAGTGCAACGTTCAACCGACGGCATTAATTTTACTACTATTGGTACGATTACTTCGGTTAGTAATAATGGTGGTAATAATATTTCTTACAACTATCTGGACGAATCGCCGGCTATCGGCAATAATTTTTACCGAATTGTAGCGATAAGTAGTGATAATAATGAAGCGCTATATTATAGTGCTATTGTAACAGTTGATAAGATCATTGCGGCTTCAATATATCCTAATCCTGTTATGGCCGGAGGGACTGTATACCTGCATTTTGATAATCAGTCATTGGATACATACAACATCCGCTTATTAAATTATTTAGGGCAGCCAATGCCAATAGAGCAAACTACGATCACTGTAAGCGCAGGAGATATAGTTTATCCATTGCCATTAAGTGCAAAATTAAATCCGGGATATTATTTATTGGAATTGAATAGTGCAACAACAGGCAAAATAATGCGTAAATTAGTTGTAGAATAAAAACATAGAAAAGTACCTTTAACAAAAAATTAGATGCAGTGTCTATATGATAGACAGCGAATTAGCGTTACTTGCTTACAAACAATAAATTATGGATACAATAAAACCCAAAATATTACTTTGCGAAGATGATACGAATCTTGGCATGGTGCTAAAAAATTATTTAGAATTGAATGACTACGAAGTTGTGTTGGAGAGAGATGGCCGTTTAGGGTTAGCAGCTTTTCAACGCGAAAAATTCGATATCTGTTTGTTAGATGTGATGATGCCCAATATGGATGGCTTTACATTGGCAGAAGAGATACGCGATATCAATCCGGATGTTCCTTTGTTTTTCCTTTCTGCAAAAACAATGAAAGATGATATTATACAAGGTTATAAATTAGGGGCAGATGATTATATCACTAAACCTTTTGATAGCGAAGTGTTGTTGCTAAAAATAAAAGCAATTTTAAAACGCAATGAAGAATTGCATAAAGAAGAAGCAAATGCAGAATTCGATCTTGGCAAATATCATTTCAATCCACGTTTACGTGAATTAGGTTTCGAAGGAAAATTACAAACGCTTTCTCCTAAAGAAAATGAATTGTTGAAAATGTTATGCGAGTATAAAAATGATCTGTTAGCAAGAGATATCGCACTGAAGAAAATATGGGGCAGTGATACTTATTTCAACGGCCGTAGTATGGATGTGTATATCGCTAAGCTGCGCAAATATTTAAAGGAAGATAGCACCATTGAAATTGTAAATATTCATGGTAATGGATTTAGATTGGTTTCTGCGTAGATTGTTTCACTCAAAGGCGCTTAAGTTAGAAAAGCCGCAAAGGAAAATTTTCCTTTGCGGCTTTTGTTTTTTATCCTGGCGCCTTCGCGTGAAACCTATTTAAATAAAGAATTCTGATCTGTGTAAGGCATCTTTCCTAAATGCTTGTAAGCTTTCTCCGTTACTTCACGGCCACGTGGTGTGCGCATGATAAAACCTTCCTGTATCAGAAATGGTTCATACACTTCTTCTAAAGTCCCGACTTCTTCACCAACTGCAGTGGCGATAGTAGTGATGCCAACAGGGCCACCTTTAAATTTGTCAATGATCGTAGTGAGGATTCTGTTATCCATTTCATCTAATCCATGTTCATCAACATTCAATGCTTTTAAAGAATGCTGTGTGATACCGATGTCAATGCTGCCATCATTTAGTACCTGTGCAAAATCTCTCACTCTTCTTAATAAACCATTGGCAATACGTGGTGTCCCTCTGCTTCGCCTCGCTATTTCATCTGCAGCAGCTGTAGAGATAGACGTATTTAAAATAGCAGCAGAGCGCAAAATTATTTTCTGCAGCGTAGCAGCATTATAATATTCTAATCTTGATTTGATACCAAAACGGGAAAGCAACGGAGCCGTGAGCAGGCCGCTTCTTGTGGTAGCGCCAATTAAAGTAAAAGGATTTAAATTGATCTGTACGCTTCTTGCACTCGGGCCGCTATCGATCATAATATCAATACGGTAATCTTCCATGGCCGCGTATAAATATTCTTCCACAACTGTGCTTAATCTGTGTATCTCATCAATGAATAAAACATCATTCGCTTCGAGGTTTGTAAGTAAGCCCGCAAGGTCGCCTGGCTTTTCGATTACCGGCCCGCTTGTTTCTTTTATATTAACGCCGAGTTCATTGGCAACGATCCTGCTTAAAGTAGTCTTTCCTAATCCCGGAGGGCCATGAAATAATATATGATCCAGTGCTTCACCCCTGATCTTCGCCGCTTTAATAAAAATTTTCAGGTTCTCAATGGTTTGAGGCTGCCCCGAAAAATCTTCCATCTGGTTGGGGCGGATATTATTCTCAAATTCCTTCTCCGAATTGCTCAGCTGGTCTTTATCGCTATTTAGATTTGGATTGGCCATTGTCATTTTTTTATCAACATTGTAAAACTAACTCAATTAGGACTGATAATTGATAATTCGTATTTGATAATTTTAGGTAACCATACTCATCATTAAAATAAATTTTATGAAAATCGGAATCCTCGGATCAGGTCCAGTAGGCCAGGTATTGGCTACTGCTTTTTTAAAAGAAGGCAATGCAGTAATGTTAGCGTCAAGAAACACCACAAAAGATGCTATAGTAAAATGGCAAAATGATAACAGTGGCGGGCAAACAGGGGACTATCATACTGCTGCGAAATTTGCGGATATAATAATCCTGGCAACCGGCGGAACTGTTGTCGAAGAAGTAATTAGATCAGCAGGGATAGAAAATTTTTCCGGTAAAACGGTTATTGATGTTACGAATCCGATAGCCGCAGAACCACCCGTAAATGGCGTGTTAAAATATTTCACCACGCCAAACGAATCATTAATGGAAAAGTTGCAGGTGTTATTGCCTGAGGCCCATCTTGTAAAAGCATTTAACTCAGTGGGTAATGCCTTTATGTACAAACCGGATTTTAATGGCATAAAGCCAAGTATGTTTATTTGCGGTAATGATGACGAAGCAAAAAAGATAGTAACAAAGATCCTGATCAGCTTTGGCTGGGAAGTGGAAGATATGGGTAAAGTAGAAGCTGCAAGGGCGATCGAGCCATTATGCATGTTGTGGTGTATTCCGGGGATCAGAAATAATCAATGGTCACACGCTTTTAAATTATTAAAAAAATAAGAATTTCATCTGCTGCTTAAGAAACTATGTTGCATACCAACATGGTTTCTCCTTTCCAATATCAACCTATTTTAACCTCTCAAACCCTCTTTTCGCCTTTAATAAAACATTGCCAAAATTGACCGCAATACATGATAACTTTGTTACATGAGTAAAATAAGTCAAAGATATTGGTTGTGCCAGGTTTTGGGTTGGGGCCTTTGGGGCGTAATTTCGATGTATTTTAACCTCGTGGTTTTTGGCGACCGTTTTAAAGAATTGGGAGGAAGAACTGAATTTTTAATAAGCCTTGCCATCTCTCTTGTGTTGGGAATAACCATTACTCATTTACTGAAAATTTTTATCAAAAAAAGTAACTGGTTAAGTTTTTCTTACAGTAGGATCGTATTCTTGTTTATAATAGGAGT
>Ga0207016_1147_pt1 | contig 13681 bp, 14 predicted proteins | sample Alteio_BWMinCont_54_FD_153469 | JGI IMG/M metagenome (GOLD analysis project Ga0207016, IMG submission 153469) | Enriched cells from forest soil in Barre Woods Harvard Forest LTER site, Petersham, Massachusetts, United States -... | ecosystem: Environmental > Terrestrial > Soil > Temperate forest >...
ATAGCGGCGAAGGCCGGTGCCGATGCAGTCAAATTCCAAACGTTCAATGCGAAACAGTTGGTTTCTAAATTCGCCTCTAAAGCAGGGTATCAAAAGAAAACGACGGATAAAGACGAAAGCCAACTGGAGATGATCAAAAAACTGGAACTTGATCTAAAGGCCCATCAGGAATTGATCAAATATTGTGGGAAAAAAAAGATCATGTTCCTTTCTTCACCATTTGATCTGGAAAGTATCGATCTTTTGTCACGATCGGGGCTTAAGATATTTAAGATACCTTCCGGTGAAATGACCAATTTGCCGTATTTACGTAAGGTTGGATCATTGCGCAAAAAGATCATTATGTCCACAGGGATGTCGAGTTTAAAAGAGATCAAAGAGGCGATGGCTATTTTGATCAAGAGCGGGACTAAAAAGAATAATATTACAGTTTTACATTGCAACACAGAATATCCGACGCCATTTAAAGACGCTAATTTATTAGCGATGCTCACTTTAAAGAATGAATTAGGAGTGAGAGTGGGATATTCTGATCATACTTTAGGGATCGAGGCGGCGGTGGCGGCAGCAGCATTGGGCGCAACTGTGATCGAGAAGCATTTTACCCTTGATAGGAAAATGTCCGGGCCTGACCATCAGGCAAGTTTAGACCCTGAAGAATTGAAAGAGATGGTCCGATCAATAAGGAATATCGAAATAGCTCTCGGGTCCGGGGTCAAGAAAATGTCACGGTCAGAAGCGGCCAATTGTTCTGTTGCCAGAAAGAGCATTATTGCGGCGATCGATATAAAAAAAGGCGAAGTATTTAATGAACATAATTTGACTGTCAAAAGACCGGGCACAGGGATAAGTCCGATGAAATGGGATGATGTGATCGGTAGGATATCTAAAACGAGTTTCCTTCAGGATGAATTAATAAAAATATGAAAAAGAAGATCTGTATAGTCACAGGCAGCAGGGCTGAGTATGGATTGTTCAATCCGTTACTTGAGCAGATCAAGAAAACACCTACTTTTCAATTACAGATCATTGCTACAGGAATGCATCTGTCTTCTGAGTATGGCTCAACGTATAAAGAAATTTTACGAGATGGTTATATGATCGATGAAAAGGTAAAGATCCCGTTAGCTGATGATTCCCCTGAAGGCATGACAAGATCAATGGGGAAGGCTGTGATCGGATTTGCTTCTGCCTTTAAGCGATTAAAGCCGGATATGGTCATTCTTCTGGGAGATAGATCTGAAACGTTTTCAGCGGCCGCAGCGGCATTTGTGGCCAGGGTCCCGATCGCGCATCTTCACGGAGGAGAACTTAGTGAAGGGGCTGTTGATGATGCCTTCAGGCACTCTATTACCAAAATGAGCTTTTTGCATTTTACATCAACAGAGGCGTATAGACGCCGGGTCATTCAACTTGGTGAAGATCCGCATCGTGTATTTAATGTCGGGGCCTTGGGGATAGATAATATCAGACAGGCAAAATTACTTTCTAAAGCAGTTTTGGAAAAGGAACTGGATTTTGATCTTGAGGGACAAGTAGCCTTAGTTACATATCATCCGGTGACGCTCGAGAACAAGACTTCCAGGGAGCAATTTGATCAGATCCTTTCAGCGTTGGATCGTTTTCAAGATCTGAAAATTGTTTTTACGCTGCCGAATTCGGACATGGATGGGAAGATCATCATTAAGCGTATCCATGAATATGTGAAGAACAGGAAAGGCCGGGCTGTTGCATTCGCTTCTTTGGGGAGGATCAAATATCTGTCTTTAATGAAATATGCTGATGTCATGCTTGGGAATTCATCGAGCGGGATCATTGAAATGCCTTCATTCGGCAAGCCCACCGTTAATATCGGTGACAGGCAAAAAGGCAGGATCGCGGCGAAAAGCGTGATCCAATGTTCACCTCAACAGGGGAGCCTTGTTAAAGCATTAAAAAAGGCCCTTTCTTCAAGGTTTAGCCGGGAGTGCTCAAGAATAAAGAATCCGTATGATGGTGGCTTGGCAGCAAAGAAGATAATTCAGATCTTAAAGAAAGAGATCCCCAGGATCAAAAGCCTTAAGAAAAAATTTTACGATTTAGCATAAGGATTTTTCCCTCCCCCTTGTGGCGACCTTAAGGAGTACTCGGTATGAGAGTGGGAGGGTTAGGGAGGGGGTATCAACGAATGTATAAGAACAAACGCATATTAGCTTTGATCCCGGCACGCGGCGGAAGCAAGGGATTACCCGGTAAAAATACCCTATCTTTTCATGGGAAGCCCTTGATCGCTCATTCAATTTCACAGGCCTTCGAAAGCAAATACCTGGATAAGGTGATGGTCAGTACGGATAGTGAGAAGATCGCGAGTGTTTCCCAAAAGTATGGAGCATTTGTCCCTTTTCTTCGCCCGAAGAGTTTAGCCAATTCCAAAAGTAATATGACGGATGTTGTCATTCATGCATTGAACTATCTTTCTCGAAAAGGGGAAGATTACGACATGGTCTTGCTCCTTCAGCCAACATCTCCACTTCGGATAAGCGAAGATATTGATAAAGCGATCGAGTTGTTCTTTGAAAAAAAAAGCTTCTTCAGTTGTTTCTGTCTGTCATTGTGAGCATCATCCCTGGCTGTCGGCCTCTTTAACTCAAAATTCAAAAATAGAAAAGTTCTTAGGCAAGGTCCATAAAAACCGGCAGGAGTTGCCGCAATATTACCGGCTTAATGGCGCTGTCTTTTTGATCGGAGTGGACACTTTCAAGAAAGCAAGGACCTTTATCGGCAAGAACACCTATGCCTATGTCATGCCAACGGCAAGATCAGTGGATATTGACAATAGCTTGGATTTTGAATTTGCAGAGCTGTTAGCCCAAAAGCAATCCCGTAAATATTGAGAATGAAATGAAAACTTTGCTTTTTGGTGTTTTGTATCCTGGGTTGAATGATGGGCTCATCATCGATTATGTGCGTTCGGTCATTGATCAGAAAGACAGGGATTTTGACTGGCTGATGATCAATGATAACGCGGGCCAAGATCAATTGCATTTGTTTCCCAAAAACATCAAGTGGATCGATCTTAAGACGCCGTTTTCCTTTGGGAAGATCAGAGAAGCCGGGATAAATTATGCAAAAGAGGATCATTATGAATGCATCATTTTTTCAGATATCGATGACTATTACTCTCCCGATAGGGTGGGAGAGACAAAATTGCATTTAAAAAAGCATGATTTTGTCTTCACGGAGCTTCAAGTCGTTAACTTTGAGAAACAACTGACCCATAAAGATCTATTACATAGCCTGAAAGCAGATCCTGCTCCGGCAACGATCGAGGCGATCATTGATTATAACTACATTGGGCTTTCCCATTCAGCTGTCCGTATCAGCGCGCTGGATGAATTTGAAATTTCAGAGGATATTGAAGTAGTGGACTGGTGGATATTCAGCTTATTGTTGATCTGGGGGTGCCAGGGAGAATTTATGGCCGATGTGGACACGTTTTACCGTCAGAACAATGAAAATTATGTGGGGGTTTATAATCTGCTTGATCCCAAGCGACTGCAACGGGGGATCGAAGTAAAACTTAATCATTATGAAGGTTTATTGAAATATTGTCAGAAACGTAAAAAAGGTACAATGTCTGACATCTTTAATAAGAAATACCAAGAAATGGCCAAACTCAAGGAATTAATGAAGGAGCACAGCTTTACTGAGAAATATATTTCCGTCATAAACAGTAATTTTAATAAATTATACAAGGGCTGGTGGAGCGAGATATTGCCATTAGACCAATGGGAACGATATGAAAGATAATTTTTATCAAAACATCAAATCATCGCAAACGCCACCCTATATCATTGCCGAAATAGGGGCTAATCATAATGGCGATATGTCTTTGGCCATGGAAATGATCGCAGCAGCCAAGGACTGCGGATGTGATGCTGTTAAATTCCAATCTTGGTCCCCTTCGTCGTTGATCTGCAGGGCAGAGTATGAGCGTAATCAGAAATATAATGACTCCACCAAGAAGCATTTTGGCTCGTTGAGAGAAATGTGCGAGAAATATTATCTTAGAGAGGAACAGCATTACGCCCTCAAAGAGTATGCTGACTCATTGGGGATAGTGTTCTGTTCATCCCATTTTTCTAATTCTGAAGCTGATCTCCTTATCCGTCTGGGAGTTCCCTTCTTTAAGATAGCTTCCATGGACATCAATCATTACGAAATGCTTAAATACACCGCACGGTTGGGCAAGCCGATCGTACTTTCCACCGGCATGTCGACTCTGGATGAGATTGATGCTGCAGTGAAGATCATTGAGACTGAAGGAAACAAGGAAATAGTTCTCTTACATTGTATTTCAATTTATCCCCCTAAATATGAAGACATTAATCTGAATAATATCCCGATGTTGATGAAGACCTTTGGATATCCCTGCGGGTTTTCTGATCACACTATCGGAGAGCATGTATCTGTTGCCTCGATTGCCCTGGGAGCAAGGGTCATTGAAAAGCATTTCACCTTGGATAAAGAATTGCCTGGGTGGGACCATGAAATATCCGCTGATCCTTCTGAAATGAAAACCTTGGTCAAGGCAGTTCACCAAGTGCATCAAGCCTTAGGGAAGAGTACCCGGAACGTTAGTTCAGTGGAGGAAGAGAAGAAAATGAAATTTCGCCGTTCTATTGTCGCACGCAAAGACCTGCAGGTCGGGCATATTCTCACGCTTGAAGATCTTGATTTCAAGCGGCCAGGGACGGGAATAAGACCGGATGAATTGCGGCATGTTATTTTAAAAGAACTCAAGAAAGATGTTCTTTTTGACCAAATGTTGTCGTGGGATGATTTAAAGGCCTAAGGAAAAATAACGCTAAATATGAAATATTGCCAAAAATGTCTACAGCCGGATACTCGGCCTAATATTCAGTTCAATGATGAAGGCGTTTGTCCGGCATGTGAATATTGGTCAACGACGGACACCATTGATTGGGATATCAGAAAGAAAGAATTAGACGAAATTTGTAATTTCGGCCGTTTGAATCATTCCTGTGGATATGATTGTCTTATTGGCGCAAGCGGAGGCAAGGATAGCACAAGGCAGGTTTTGTATGTGAAAAATGTTTTGAAAATGAATCCGTTGGTGGTCTGTTGTACTTATCCTCCTGATCAGGTGTCAGAGAGAGGGGCTGATAATATTCAAAATTTGATCGCCCATGGGTTCAATACGATCATTGTTGGGCCGGCTCCCCAGACTTGGAAGAAAAATATGCGGTATGGGTTCTATAAGCATGGTAACTGGCAGAGATCCACAGAACTGGCATTATTTACCAGTGTTCCCCGTTTGGCTATTGTATACCAAATCCCTTTGATCTTTTGGGGAGAAAATCCAGCATTAACGCTTGGAGAACTTGGGGTTCGATCCCGAGGATATGAAGGCAATCAAATGAAATGGGGAAATACCTTGGCCGGAGGAGACCCATCATGGCTCTGCGTTGATGGTGTAACCGATAGGGACTTGTTGAGTTATTACTATCCATCTGATGAAGAAATGATACGGGCCAAGCTAAGGATCGTTTATCTTGGTTATTTTTGGAAGGTATGGTCAAGGTTAGATAATGGGATATTGGCTGCTTTAAATGGACTGGATGTTCGCGCGGAGCATCCAGAATATATTGGAGACACCTTGGGCGTTGAAGCATTGGATGAGGATTGGATCACTCTTAATCAAATGATCAAATTCAGGAAATTTGGATTTGCCAGAGTAACAGAGCTTTGTTGTGAGGAAATACGGTTTGGCCGCATGAAACGGGAAGAGGGCATAGCGTTGGTTGAAAAATATGACGGTAAATGTTCGGATAAGATCATTCAAGATTTTTGTGAATATCTAGATATTTCAATTGCAGAGTTTGGGCAGGTTGTGGATTCATTTACAAATAAGGATATTTTTGTCAGGTCTACGAATGGAAGTTGGAAATTAAAACAGCCTGTGGGTGTCAATCATGTCCGGTAAAATTGCGATCATTGATTATGGCGTTGGGAATGTTCATTCTGTTTCATGTGCTTTGACATATTTGGGATACAAGAACATCATAACCAGGAGACACGACCTTTTAAAATCGTCAGATGCCCTGATCTTGCCGGGAGTGGGGGCTTTCGCAGAAGCGATGGTCAATTTAAAGAATTTTGATCTTTTAGGGCTCCTTAACGAAGAAGTTCTGATCAAAGGCAAACCGATGTTGGGGATATGTTTGGGGATGCAGGTGCTGGGGAAAACCTCTCAAGAGTCTCCGGGATGTAACGGGTTTGGTTGGATCGATTTTGACGTGATCAGTATCCCGCAGTCATCCCGATTGCGAGTCCCGCATGTGGGATGGAATACCGTTCATGTAAATGGCAGGCAGGAATTGTTTAGCAACTTGAATGATGAACCTCATTTTTACTTTGACCACAGTTATTATGCCAATTGTCCTGTTGAATATGTCATGGCTGGTTGTGATTATGGGATGATGATGCCGGCAGTTGTTGCCAAGAACAATATAGTAGGAGTTCAATTTCATCCAGAAAAAAGCCAGCAGAACGGGTTAAAACTGTTCAGGAACTATTTTAATTATCTTGGGATCTGACCTTGCTGAAAAAACGGCTTATTGCCACATTGATAATACGTGAAGGGACCGTGGTGCAAAGCATCAATTTTTGCAGATTCCTTCCCGTTGGAAAACCTGCGATCGCTGTAGAGTTCCTGAATTCATGGGGAATTGATGAGATCATTATTCTTGATATCACGGCATCCAAGAACCAAGTGCTGAAAAACTATGCTTTTATTGAACAGTTAAGCCGGGCATGTTTTGTTCCGTTAACCGTTGGCGGAGGGATCAATTCGATCGAGGATGTTCATGCATTATTAAGGTACGGGGCGGACAAAGTAGTTATTAACGCGCATTGCCTTTCCGACCCTGATTTTATTACTGAGGTAGCGGAGGTTTTCGGCAGCCAATGTGTGGTTGTTTCCATAGATGTTATTGGTTCCGATCGATCGGAATATCATGTTTATAATGCTGCGTCTGATATTTTAACTGATATTGATCCCGTAGAATGGGCCCAAAATGTAGAGGCCAAGGGCGCGGGGGAGATCTTTTTGACATCTGTTGACCGAGACGGTTCAAAAAACGGCTATGATCTGGACTTGATCGACCTGGTTGCCAGCCAAGTTAAGATCCCAGTTATTGCAAGCGGTGGGGCGGGAAACCCCGGTCATATTTTGGATGTTTTCTCTAAGACAAATGCTTCCGCCGTTTCAGCTTCCAATTTTTTTCATTTTTTCGAACATAGCGTTATTCTGACCAAATCAGTCTTAAGAGATAACCAGAGCGATGTTCGTTTGAATACACACGCAGAGTATTCAGGCAGTCGTTATGGGATTGATTTTCGTTTGAAGAAACAGTCTGATGCATATCTACAGGACTTGCTTTTTGAAAAGATCGAGAAAGAAATTATTTGACAGGAGAAGCATGAAGAATATTGCATGCATCATTGCAAGAACTAATTCGAAGCGATTGCCGAATAAAGCTTTGATCGATGTTAATGGATCGGCTTTGATCGAATATATTATCAACAAATTAAAGAAATCCAAATTAATCGATGGGATATATGTATGCACGAGCACTGAGAAGAAGGATAAGGTCTTAATTGATATTGCAGATAGGAATGGAGTAAAGGCATATGCCGGTAGCCTGGATGCTCCTATAGAAAGAATGTTAAGCGTTGCAAAATCCCAACGGGCGGACAATATCATACGGGTCACCGGAGACAATGTTTTTACGGATGAAACGTATATAGACTTGATGTTAAAACATCACATGGCAAATAAAGTTGATTATACAAGGACGGAATATCTTCCCGTTGGGGTCTCTGCGGAGATCATTTCTCATGCCGCGCTTTTGCAATGTAATAAATTGATCGATCCGAAGTTTACAGAATACCTTTTTCTTTATATGTTTCAACCGGAAATGTTTCATTGCCAGGTACTTATTCCACCTCTTCAATACCGAAGACCCAATTGGACGCTGACCGTTGATACGCAGGAAGACTATAAAAGAACTTTGTCGATCATCAAGCATTCGAGAAAACAAACATTGAATTATATTGATATATTAAAAATTTGCCGCACAGCCGCTATCCCCCATTTACAGCTGGGATCGGAAAAAAGTGTCAGCTTTCCCGCTGGGGTAAAATTATCGTATAAGGCTTTTGCTCTAGAAAAAAGTATGCGAATCAGTAAGGCTAAGAAGGTTTTCCTTTCCAATAAGGAAATAAAGGCATTTTTATGAGGAAAAGATCGTTGGTAGGAAAAGGCAAGGTTATGATCGAGAAAACCGTCATCGGCGGGAAGGATCTATTTTTTACGGTAGAAGAAGGAATGGCTTATTGGGGCGATCATAACAAGGCAGTTAAAATGATCGATCATGCAAAAAAAGCTGGAGCTGATGCGATCGAGTTTCAGTTATATCGTGCCCAAGAGTTTATTATTAAAAACTCTCCTAAATATGAAATTCTTAAAGCTGTAGAACTGTCTGATGCATCCATTCAGCGGCTCATCAAGCATGCCAAGCTGAAGAAGATCGCATTTATTGCTACAGTTTTAAGTCCAAGTTTGATAGAAAAGTTGGCAAGCTGGGGTTGTAGTGCTTTTAATATCAATGCGTCTGATCTGAATAATCCAGATATCATCGACCGTGTCTCTCAGAGCGGCAAACCATTTTTTATCAGCACTTTGCTTGCTACTGAAAAAGAAGTAGACTGGGCCGTCGATCGTATCCATCGACGATCCTCTGCCATACCCCGGTTTACAATCCTACATGGTCAGCACACGATGTTCTCTGAAGAAGGCGGTCCTAAAATTGAAGAGACGTCACTTGGTTTTATTAATGTATTAAAGAAAAGGTATGGAGTCCCGGTTGGTTTTATTGATCATACGCCACTACAGTGGATGCCGGCTGTTGCGGTAGCTGCAGGAGCGGATGTCATTACCAAACATATGGCGATCGCAAGGAGCGAGAAAGGGCCTGATTGGCATATTTGTCTGGAGCCCGATGAAATGCAAGAGACGATCACATGGAGCAAGCATATAAAGGCAAGCATAGATCAATCCGTAAAAAGTATGGGAGAAAATGAGAAGAAAGATATTCGGATCATGCGCAAGAGTATTGTTGCCTCAAAGCAGATCAAGGTTGACCAGATCATAAAGAGTCAAGACATTCAGTTTAAAAGGCCCGGTACAGGGATTTCTCCTGACCAGGTTGATAAAGTTGTCGGAAGGAAAGCTAAACACGATATTTTACCTGACCAGATCATTGACCGAAAGGACCTAAAATAGTATGGATCTCAAGTTACTTAATAAAGTCGCTTTGGTGGGTGGAAGCAGCAAAGGGATCGGCAAAGGCTGTGCCGTGCAGTTGGCCAAGGAAGGGGCCCATGTGGTGCTTTGTGCAAGAAATTTGAAGAGCCTTTCTGAAACGGCTGATCATATAAGAAGTTTTTCAAGATCAGAAGTACTGTCAGTGGCTGGGGACTTGTCTAAGAAAGAAGATATTAAGCATATGGTGGAAACGACGGTTAATAAGTTCAACAGGATCGATATTTTGGTGGTGAATTCCGGAGGGCCCAAACCAGGAAATTTCTTTGAACTAGATGAGAAGGACTGGCATGAAGCGTATCAATCGGTTTTATTCTATGTCGTGGAACTATATAAGCACGTGATCCCGTTGATGATCACCAATAAGTGGGGAAGGATCATTAATATTACTTCATTGGCCGTCAAAGAACCTAATGAAAATTTGATCCTGTCCAATGTTTTCCGGACGGGTGTTGTCAGTATGGCAAAAACCATCTCTAAACAGTTAATTGCCAGCAATATTACAATAAATAATATTTGTCCCGGAGCCTTCAAAACCGATCGGGCCACTCAATTGATCTTAAATAAGGCGTTAAAAGAAGGAATTACGGCCGAAGAAGTTGAAAAGAATATGATACAAGGTTTTCCAGGTAAGCGTTTTAACACCATTGATGAGATCGGCAACTTGGTTTCTTTTTTGTCGTCCGATCTGGCACAAGGAATTACTGGGACCACCCTTCAGATCGACGGAGGGATATCTAGTTCCCTTTTCTAAAATGTATTTGGAAACCACCGTATGAGATATTGCAAGCGTTGCCTATATCCGGAGAATCATGCATTGTACATCACCTTTGATGAAGAAGGTGTTTGCTCTGGTTGCCGGATACACGAAGAAAAAGACGCTCTTGATTGGGGTGAGCGAGCGAAAAAACTTAAGGGGATATTTGATGATTATCGAAATTCTTCCGGTAAGAATTATGATTGCATTGTTCCAGTAAGCGGTGCGAGAGACTCGTATTTTATTGTACATACGGTTAAGAATGTGTTCAAAATGAACCCGCTTTTGGTTTCGTATAATAAGCATTTTAATACGGATTTAGGAATACGAAATTTAGCATACCTCAGGATAAAATTTAATTGTGATTATTATCAGCAAACCGTTTCTCCACAGATCGTCAAGAAGATCACGCGTGCCACCATGCGCAAACGAGGCAGTATTTATTGGCATTGCATTGCAGGGCAGACAGTATATCCGGTCCAAATGGCTGTCCAATTCAAGATCCCATTCATCGTTTGGGGCGCTCATCAAGGGATTGATCAGGTGGGTATGTTTTCTCACCTTGATGAGGTTGAAATGACGAGGAAATACCGTAAAGAACATGATTTAATGGGCTTGGAAGCAGAAGATCTGGTTGATGAGCTGGACTTTATTGATGAAAATGATATTGCTCCTTTTGTTTACCCGGATGATAAGGAAATCGAGAAAGTCGGCGTTCGGGGTATATACCTTAATAATTACATCAGGTGGGATTCGAAAAGACAGCATGAAGATATGATACGAATGTATGGTTACGAGACAGCCTGTCAAACAAGAACTTTTGATAACTATAATGATGTTGATTGTTTTAATTATTCCGATGTTCATGATTACATTAAGTTTCTAAAGTGGGGGTATGGCAAGGTTAATGATCATGTTGCCCGTGAGATCCGGCTTAAAAGGATGACTTCCGAAGAAGGAGTAGACAAAATCAATGCCTATCTTTATCGACGTCCGGAGAATCTTGTTAAGTTTCTTGAATGGATTGGAATGACGGAAAGGGCGTTCAATTTTGTGGTAGACCAATTTCGTCATCCAACTGCCTGGAAGAGAAATGATAAATGGGAATGGGAGCTAAATTCACGGATCACCCGAAAAACCATAGATGCGTCATTTGCAGTTGTTGCCCTTGAGAAGAAAGAGGCATGTGATTTTATTTTAACGCCTTCGCGAAAGCCGGAATATGTAGAAAATAAATATGTCTTGATCGGCAAGGGATACGCCAGGTGAAAAAAGTATTATTGGTTGTTCATACAAAATTATTTTTTCAAAGGATGCTGGAATTTGGGCAAATAGTTTTGGAATCAGGTCAATTTGAACCTGTGTTCCATCTTGCTTACAAGTCAGGGTGGGAGCAGATCGAGCAAGATATCGCTCTTTTAAAAGATCGGCAATTCAGGATCTCTGAAGCCACCAGAAGGAGCACGACAAAAAGTGTCCAGAGCGCTAAAAAAGAGCGGAAAGTTTCTGTTAAAGAGACGATCATAGAGGCCATCAAGATCCCATTCAGGATCTTTCCCAAAGGTTTGCGCATGCGCCTTTTGGAAATTAGGAGAGATCTTTTAACCAAAAATATTTTTATGAATTTTGTGTCGATCCGGTGCAGGCTTTTTGAAATTCGTCAAATTTATCATGTGGAAAAAGCGGATATTATTGTGCTCTCCATAGATGTTCCAACCTGGGACACGGGAGTTTTTATTCGGGCAGCACGGATTGAAAATATCCCAACCTTGGTTGCTCTTTCTCAGACGGGGCCTTTGGATGAGGCAAGTTATGTTTATTCACAAATTGAGGCTTTGAGTACAAAAAGGCCATGGAATTATCTATTGGGCATGATGTATCCCCAATGGGTGTGTAGAAGAGATAACAAGCGATTCTTGATGATGAGCTCTGGTTTGACTTTTGTAAAAGAGTTGTTGGGGGTCTCTATGCCTCAACCATGGATCGAAAGCAGTAGCCATGCCGATGCCGTTTTGATCGAGAGTGAGGCATATCTAGACCGAGGAATAAGCGTTGGATTAAAAGCATCCAATTTATTCTTAACAGGACTGCCATTTCATGACTTTCTTTATTCAGTCCAATTAAAAAAAGAAGAAAATCTTTCACGGATCTATTCTCTTCACGCCCTTGAGCCCGGGAAGCCGATCATACTGACATCTCTTTTGCCAAAATACCATGGAAGAGACAATTCCGGCCCGGAGCATGCTAGTTATGAAGATATGGTCGAATATTGGATGCGGTCTTTATCAGGATATAAACAATACCACGCGATCCTTAGCCTTCATCCATCCCAACAATATTCAGATTATGCATATGTTGAGAAATGGGGAGTGAAAATAACCAGGATGCCTATTACGGAAATCATGCCTCTTTGTCATGTTTTTGTGACCAGCCTTTCTTCAACGATCACCATGGCCATTGCATGCGGGGTGCCTGTAGTGAATTACGATTTTGTGCGTTATGGGAACACACATTATGACAGCGCGCCGGGTGTAATTAAAGTTGAGAGAAAACAAGAATTTAAGGAAGCGCTCGATAAAATTCTAAATGACAATTCTTATTATCAGGAGATAGCTCGTCTGCAGCAAGGTCAGGCAAAAAGATGGGGAATGGTAGACGGTCAAGCGGGGGGAAGGATCGTTAATGTCATGAATAATTTGATTATGAAGAATTAGGGTTAATTTATTATGAAGACAGATGACTTGAAAGATCTAAATCCTCCAATACTAAATAAGAATGTTATAAGAATTTATGGGGACTCAATTAGTATGCCCAGGATATTCGAAGGAGTAAGTTTTTTAGAAACATACCCTGAATTAATCAAGTATCAGTGCCAAGCTCTCTGGGGCGAAGAAGCATTTCTTTATAATAGATCCCGGTATGACGCAACCATTAGAGTAATAAGTCAAGAATTACGCCAGGATACTTTGAATTTTGGTAAACCCGGTGGCCGTATTTTGATCGTTCAGGTGGGTATATGTGATTGCGCCCCACGTCCTATTCCAGATTTTATAAAAGATTTTATATCACGAGTGTCTGTGCAACTCAGGATCAAACTTGTGTCCATCATCCATCATAATCGCGCCAGGATCCAAAAAAGGATCTTTTGGCGAGAGACGAAGGAAGCAGATTTCGAGTCTATGTATATAAATCTGATCAAAGATTATGCACAAGATTTTGAAAGGGTTTATGTGATCAACATACCGCCCACGAATAATACCATTGAAAAACATTCTCCAGGATTATCCAGGAGCATAAGCTTGTACAATGGTCTTATTTTTAAGGCGGTTAAAATCAATAATTATGACAATGTGATCGTTATTGATGTTTTTAAAGCAATAAGCGAAACAAATGATGTTAATAAATATATTATAGAAAAAGACGGGCATCATTTGACTGCCGATGGGCATTTATTGTATGCCTCAATGATAATTGACCAAGAAAAAACGCATTTATTGACGGAAATATCTTAGCAATATTTTATTATGACCAACTCC